>Ga0209952_1000333_pt1 | contig 98946 bp, 94 predicted proteins | sample ThiBiot_750_biof_2_FD_183951 | JGI IMG/M metagenome (GOLD analysis project Ga0209952, IMG submission 183951) | Wastewater bioreactor microbial communities from Cape Town, South Africa - Thiocy_cont_750_biof (SPAdes) | ecosystem: Engineered > Bioreactor > Thiocyanate-remediating >...
TGCAACCTTCTCCCATTGATCGTCGCGCAAAACCTCGCCGTCCATCGCCAGCCTCCAAAAGCCAGCGTTGAATCTGATTTGCAGAACCGTGGGAATCCCCAATCGTTAAATCGTCACTACAGCCTAGAGTTTTTCCGATCCTGATTGAATCGGAAAAGAAGCTTCGGGTTTTTAGTTTGACGCGTTTTCTCACCGCGAACCGGTGCGCACCCACGGGTCGAGCCCGTGGGCATGCTTCGCTCGAAAACGCTATAGTTGCCGAGTAAAAACGCCGCCCTGAATTGGGCGGCGTTTGAAGACAAGTGCAGAGGTCGTGTGACCTCAACCCTACATCAAAACTCAGGTTTTGTAACTGGGATCGAGGCGGTCGAGTTTACGCAGCAGCGGAGGCCATACCAGCGTTGTCGAACGCAATTCGGCCCGATCCGGATTCGCGACCACTTGGGTGTTTTTCTCGATCACCAGCGGATCGACCGGGTAGGCGGTTGGTCCCAGCATGCGGGTACGAACCTGCATGGTGCAGGCACGCTCCAGATGGAACATGCGCTCGAACGCGGAAGCGACCGAGCGGCCAACCGTCAGCGTGCCATGATTGCGCAGCAGCATGAAATTCTTGCTGCCGAGATCTTTTTGCAGGCGAGGGCGTTCGTCGTGGTCGAGCGCGATGCCTTCATAGTCGTGGTACGCTAGGTCGTGGGTCACGAGCTGAGCGGTCTGGTTCAGCGGCAGCAGGCCCTCCATGCAGCTCGCGACGGCAGTGCCGTCAGGCGTATGCAGGTGGAGTACGCAGCCGGCGTCCTCGCGCACTTCATGAATCGCGGAATGGATGGTGAAGCCGGCCGGGTTGATGCTGTATTCGCTCTCGGTCAGTTGATTGCCGTCAAGATCGACCTTGACCAGGCTCGATGCCGTAATCTCGTCGAACATCAAACCGTACGGGTTGATCAGGAAATGATGTTCGGGGCCCGGCACCCGCGCTGAAATATGCGTGTCGACCAGGTCGTCCCAACCGTAATACGCGATGAGACGATAGGCGGCTGCAAGATTGACGCGCTGGCTCCATTCCGCCTCAGACATCGTCGATGAAACGTCCTTCAGACGAGCCTCCGCTGGCGACATGTGTTTGCTCCCGTCGTTGGTGTTGCCAAAACCTAGACCCGGGCGGGCGGGGCAGCAAGCTGCACCCTTTGCGCAGCAGTCATGTTGTCGAGCGCATAGGAGTATGAGCGAATTCCGGGTGGATTGTGCGGGAACCGGACGCAATAGGCGTTGGCGAGCGTGGTGATAAGACGGTATCGTAGACGCAACGCACGCAGTGGTTTGGGCGGCGGGGGGTGGAGTTCGATATGGTCTTGCTGATGATTGCCGGTGTCGGCGCCATTCTGGCCGGCGCCGTGGCGATCTGGTTCGGTATTCCGGTGAAGGAGTTCAGTTTCGGCAACACGATGATCCTTGCCGGAACAATCGCGATTTGCAGTGGGTTGATCCTGATGGGGATTGGCCTGGTGGTTCGTGAGCTCAAGCTGATCCGGCGCCGGCTTCAATCCGACGACCTCGGCCTGACCGCGCAAGAAACGGATGGCCCGCCGCTACCGGCAGGCTCGATTACCGGGGGAAACGCCGGTTCCGACGACGATCGATTCGAACGGCGTCACGTATCGCTGGATCACGGATCGCTGGACAATGGAAAGGCTCCGCCCCTCGAGCCTTCGGGATCGCGGCGTGGCGCAGCCACAGAGTCCGAGCTTTCGCATGCGCACGATGCGCCGGATGTCGAATCAGCGAGCGTTCCGGAGACCCCGCCGGCAAAACCGCGCCGTAACCTGTTATTTTCGTCGTCTCGCAGGGAGCGTGAGCGTGAACGCGCCGCCGTGCCGATTGCCCCACCGGCGTCGGATGCACCTCTGGAGCCTGATGTGCCACAGTCGGACTCAGGGGCATCGTCCAGCCCGCATCCAAGTTTTAAACATACGTGGCCGCGGACCGAACGCGTGACCCGCACGGATGTGGCGGCCTCGCGCCGCGATGCCGCGTCGTCACCCGCTGGTCACGATTCGACGTCGATGGGCGAAGCGCGGTCGCCCGCCGAGACGATCGTGAAATCCGGCGTTGTCGATGGCATGGCGTATTCGTTGTACGCGGACGGTTCGATCGAAGCGCAAATGCCGGAAGGCATGATACGGTTTGCCTCGATTGAGGAGCTGCGCGTTCACCTTGATCGCGCAAGGTGATATCTCGCAGATAAATTCTGCCGGCAACGGGTTAGGAAAGATCGGAATCTATGGCTGAAACCTCCGGCAAGAACTTTATTGACCTGACCGCCAATATCGTATCCGCCTATGTCAGCAACAATCCGACACCCGCGTCGGATATTCCGGGCCTGATCGGGCAAGTTCATGCTGCCCTGGTGAGGGTCTCGACGGGGCGGCTCGAGGCTCCGCCCGAGCCGGTGAAGCCGGCCGTTTCGATCAAGAAATCGGTGACCGCAGAATATCTGGTCTGCCTTGAAGACGGCAAACGCTTCAAGTCGCTCAAGCGCCATCTCCGCACGCAATACAACATGACACCCGAGCAGTACCGCGACAAATGGGGCTTGCCGTCCGATTATCCGATGGTTGCGCCGAACTATGCGGTGGCGCGTTCGCAGCTCGCCAAGCAAATGGGTCTTGGCCAGCAGCAGCGGCGGCGGAAGTAGGCGTCGGCACCCGATTCATGATTTGAGGAAAATATTTTGGGGGATCGCTATCCCCGGTCTCGGGTTTTGGACTAGGATATAAGAAAATAATCCTAGGAAAAATATCCGATGCTTCAGACCGCTTCATTCTTGTCCGATCGGGGACCCGCCAGCCCGGCCGCTACGTCATCTGGCGTCGTCCAGCGGGTCGTATCCAAGGTGGCGGCCGATTTCGAGGTGGATGAACAGGTCCTTATGGCATCCACCCGCGGCGCGCCCCGAGCGGCCTTTGCCCGGCAAGTTGCGATGTATTTGGCGCATGTCGTCTTTGCGATGAACTTCGCGGCGGTGGGGCGTCTCTTCGGCAGGGATCGTACCACGGTTGCGCATGCGTGCCGGGTCATCGAAGACGGACGAGACGATGGAATTCTTGACAGTCGGCTGGCTGCGCTTGAGCGCGCCTGCCGCTGCAATCCGATCAGGCAAACGGTCGATCTTTCCGCCTGCGAAACGGAGCTTGATCGATGAGCGCGAAGCGAAATGGCCGGGTCGCGCGAGGCAGGCGCGGGCAGAACTCGTTGCCGCAATCCGAAGTCGATGGCTTTCGTGCGCGGCACCTCGATCTGTCGATGCGCAGCATCATGACCGATGACGGCGTCGCCAGCGTCCAGGTCAACGACAGCGAAAGCCCGCTGGGGTGGCTGGCACGCCGCAAAGGCCGCGACGGCCGAGCGATGATCGATGCGGACCAATTCATTGCTGGAGAGAGGCTGCGCGCCGATTTCACGCGGGCGCATATGTCACCGCGCATCACGTCCAACTGGAGTGCACCCACCGGTGCGCGCTCCTACGGGGGCGGAGGCGCAGGCGAAATGACGGATCTGATTGTGGCTTCGCGGCAGCGCGTGCGGCTGGCGCTGGATGCGTGTGGACCCGAATTCGCCGGCGTGCTGCTCGATGTCTGTTGTTTCCTGCGTGGCCTTGAGGCCGTCGAGCGGGAGCGGGGTTGGCCGTCACGATCGGCCAAGGTCGTGCTGCAACTGGCACTGAACCGGCTCGCGCGGCATTATGGCCTGGAGAGCAAGATTCGAGGCAGGGAGAGCGGGCGCGTGCGCACCTGGCTTGCCGAAGATGCGGCATTCAGCAGTGGCTGAACTCAGGAGGCGGCCGCGAGATTTTCGCGGGCGTCGTTGCGGATGCGCTCAACCATCGAGCGCAAGCCGTTCGAGCGCTGCGGTGTCAGGTGTTCGCGAAATCCGAGTTCATTGAACACGGCGAGAGCGTCGGTGGCGAGAATCTGTCTCGGTGTGCGGTTGGCGTAGAGCGTCAACAGTATAGCGATCAGCCCTCGCACGATATGCGCGTCGCTATCGCCGAGATAGCGCAAGACAGGCTCACCACCATCGGTATGGTCGATCCGCCGGGATAGCCAGACCTGGCTGGTGCAGCCATTGACCTTGTTCTGCGGTGAATGTTCGGCTTCCGGCATCGGCTCAAGCGTGCGGCCGAGTTCGATGACGTACCGGTAACGGTCGTCCCATTCTTCCAGCAGCTCAAAGTTGTCTCGAATCTCGTCAATCGTGGTCATGGCGGCCTGCGCTATCTACTCCCCCTATATAAGGGGGTGGCCGTCGGAATGCGATACTATTCCAAACTAAGTCAAATCGATCAGTTGGTGGCTGCGGAATCGGGCAATTTCCATTCCGCGAGCACGTCCTCCGCGGTGAGGGTATTTCCGGTCGAGTTGCCGGGATTGGCGCGAGCATTCGTGCCGATCGAACCGGTCTGGTCGGAGGAACGCTTGTCGATGATGATATGGTAGATTTTGCGTGCGCCATCCTGCGCACGATGTCCGATCACGCTCGCGGCCTGGCCTCCCACCTCGCAAGCGGCGGGCTGGCGGGTACAGAACTGACTCATGTCGGATACCGCGGCAGTTGCAGCCGATATCGCCGCGGAGGCGCCAACCTGCGGCAGCTTCTCCGACTCGGGCGTCGAATCTCTCGGCAACAGCACGAGTACCAACCCGAGCCAGAATGCCATGCGAAGCAGAAAGAACATCTTGCGTCCCCGTACGTCCAGTCACCCCGTTGCGATTGAACCTCGCAATCTGCATGTTTATTACCAGCCGCCGATAAATCCCTCGTGTGGGCGCCATATGCAATTTGCATAAAATTTGAACGATTTGAGTCGGCGTAAATTTTCAATTGACGTCGCTTTCCCGGCAAGCCGCTCCACGGCGGGCGCATCCATACTTTCGAAACCATAGCGGCCGGAAGTTGGAAACCGCTCGTTCACCATTCGCATCGATTGCCGCCGCGATGATCGGCGAATTAGCCGTCAAAGTGCCGACTTGGGCACGTCCGCGCGCCGCCTTAGCGTTCGCTTAAGTTCGCTCTGACACGGTGGCGCAACGATGAAGGGGGCGTTCCGGCGCGTCCGTAGTGGCGAGTGAACCGAAGCGCGAGAACGTGACAGCATCGAATATCATACAGGGTTGCCTCGACGGATTGCTGCATCCATCAGCGCGCTACGATGCGCTGATGGGGGCTAGGCATCGTGTCTTCATGGCACCGCGCTTGCTCGGAAGTCTTGCTGCATTCGCTGCCTTTCCCGTTTATCTCGCGTGGCGCGGCGCGCCCAGTACGGTGGAGGTGGTCGGCTTCGCGTGGTTGATCGTGCCGATCCTGCTGTCCTATTTTCTGTCGCGAACCGGCCGCTACGAGATGGCGCACGTCCTGTCCTCGGTGGCGCTGGTCAGCCTCGCGATGGCGATGGCGCTGACGACCGGAGGTATCGAGTCGTTCGCGGCAATCTGGCTGATCGCGGTGCCGCTGGAGGCTTCGCTGTCGGCATCGCGCCGCGTTGTCGCTTTTGCATCCATGTTGGCGGCTGGATGCATTCTCGTCCTGATCGGGATGAGCTATTTCGATTTGCTGCCGGCTTCCGGGGGTGGTGACGCGTCGCGAGCCGTATTGATGGCGTTTGGCATCGGCCCTGCAGCGCTCTATGCGGTTGGGTTGGCGTTTGCGGCGCAATCCCTGGCGCGCACCGGTGTCTCGCTCCTCAGCGTCGAGGAAGATCGTTATCGGCTGCTCGCACGCAACATGAGCGACGTGATTTCTCGGCATCGCCGCGATGGCGCCGTCGAGTTTATATCGCCTGCAGCCGAAACGCTGCTCGGCACGCCTGTAACGGGCCTGCTCGGGCATGGCCTGTTCGATCGCGTACATGTCGCCGACCGGCCGGCATATCTGACCGCGCTCTCCGCCGCCGCACGCGATGGCGAGTCCCGCGATGTCGAATTCCGGGTCAGGCGCGATGCGATGGAAAATGGCGAGCATGGCAATAACGCCCCGGATTTCGTCTGGATCGAAATGCGCTGCCGCCCGCTGGAATATGGCGCGGGCAATCAGGCGATATCCGATGGCGGTGCCGTTGCCGTCATGCGCGATGTGACCGATCGCAAGCATCAGGAGCAGGCGCTTGAACTGGCGCGTGCCGCGATGGAGCGAGCCGATGCTTCCAAAAGCCGCTTTCTGGCAACCGTGAGTCATGAGTTGCGGACGCCGCTCAATGCGATCATCGGGTTTTCGGAAATGATCGTGCAGGAAGATATGCTGTCGCTCGATGCGGCACGCAGAAAGGAATATGCCCAGCTCATCAACGATTCCGGGCAGCATCTGCTGTCCGTGGTCAATGGCATTCTCGATATGTCGAAGATGGAATCCGGGAATTTCGAGATTTCTCCGGAGCCCTTCGAGCCGCACCCGGCATTGATCAATTGCTGCAATCTGCTGGCCTTGAAGGCAAGGGACAATGGCATCGATCTGGTGACTGCCGCTTCAGAGACGTTGCCGCAGATCATCGGAGATCCGCGCGCCTTCAAGCAGATTGTGTTGAACCTGGTCTCGAATGCGATCAAGTTCACCGAGCGGGGAGGCACGGTGACGGTGTCGGCCGAGATCGAGCCGGCGGGGCTGGTGTTGCGCATTCGCGATACCGGCGTCGGCATCAGCGCCGACGACCTCAAGCGGATCGGCGATCCGTTCTTCCAGGCGGGCAAGACGTATCAGCGGCGCTATGAAGGTACGGGTCTTGGATTGTCGATCGTCAAGAGTCTGGTGGCATTGCACGGCGGTGAGGTTTCGCTGCACTCCAGGTTGGACGAAGGCACGACGGTGACGGTGACGCTTCCGTTGGCGCCAGTTGCCAAACCCAGAGCGGAAAATGTGGCGGACAACGTCACGACTCTCGCCGCGGCTCCGCGGAACGTTTTGACCAGGGATCGAGTGAGAAAAAGTGCCTAGAGCAACCACAGCCGGCGGCCGGGAATCCCGGCGCCGTCGACCGGCGGCAGCCGAGAAACGTAAGGCGAAGACGGAACGTGGGATGATGATGCGGATCCTGTTGCATAGCCCGAAAGATACCGTCGCGGTGGCGCTTGCGAGCGCCGCGGTGGTCGCGATCGTCGTCAATGCGTTGTTCCTGCAGGCGGGTCGGCATCCATCGCCGATGTTCGGCACCGCGATGGTATTGCCGCTGGCTGCTGCATCGGTCGCAACGACGCCGATGTCGGCGAGTCCGTTGCCGCGTCCGCGCCCTGTTGAGGCGGCAACGGTTCGCGACGATGGGGCGTCCGCCGATGCCGGCCCTGCCGAAACCAGAAGCATCGATCCTGTATCCCGTGCCGCCAAACCGGTGCCGCGCGCGGCGACGGCAAAACAGGCTGCTGTTCACCCTTCGGCCGCACATAACGATCCGCTCGGCGATCTTATCACGTCGTCGCGGCGTACGACGAGTGTCCAGCGCGCCTTGACCAAGTACGGCTATGGGCAATTGAAGGCCACCGGCACCGTCGGGCCCGATACGCAAGCCGCGATTCAGAAGTTCGAGCGGGAACGCAAACTGCCCGTAACCGGTCAGATCTCCGATCGACTGGTGCGTGAACTCAGTACCGTGACCGGAGAGACGATCGACTAGCAGTTCGACTCGCGCGCTTGCACTTCGCCGGGTGCAAGGCCCGGCTCCACTAGCTTCCGCGTCGTCGTCCGTTTATCGTGATGGCATGAGATTGAAATCAGCCATCTGGGTGGCCGCCTATCTGCGGCGATGCCAGACCGAAGGAATTTTTGGCGCGGTGCGTCGGCGTGGTGCCGAGGAGGCGGGCGCGGTGTTCGTCAAACTGGCGTTGCTTGACGGCAATGCGCTGCTTTTTTCACCCGCGCCGCAGACCGCCTATGACGATAGCCATCCGGTTGACCGGATGTTCTCGCAAGCATCGCCGGCTCCCGTCGCCGAGCGGGTTGTAGAAGACCGTCTCGCCAAGGAAATGCAGTTCGACCCCGATGTCTGGATCGTAGAGATCGAAGACAAGGCCGGGCGTCATTTTCTCGAATTGGCAAACGCCTGATTGTGGCGCTTCGGAACTTCGCTCCTGATACTTTCAGAATCGAAAGGTGTCTACTCCTCGGATATCCGGCGTGTCTTCAGGTGCGTGGCAGAATCCGATCCCGAATGCTGGCTATCCGGCCGCGCTTGCGGCGCGCTGCCGCGGACATGATGACGTTCGTCGTCGTGCAGCAGTGGACGATATCGCGCGCGGGTGATCGGCGTCACGGTGCTGCGCCATGCCGCCAGCAAAATCGAGGCGGAGCGTTCGCTGAGCTGATCGTACAGCCGGGATAGCCGATAGACCGTCGCCACGGACGCGCCGACTTCCGGATTGAGAAACAGCAGCACGCGCTGAAATGCCTCGCTGCTCATGTCGAGCATCTTGAGTGCGCAAGCAAGCGGCTCGCCTCCCGGATCGTTGACGATCCGCGCGGCCATCTGCGCCGGCAATATCAGGGCTTCGCCCAATTCGAGGATGAAATTTTCGGTATCCACCGCGAATGCAGCCATTTCCAGAATGTGAATCGCCTGAGCGGCGCGCGCGGCAGGAATTCGTGGTGCGGCTTTCAACGGCGTTTCCGCCAGATCGAACAGGATAGCGGCGCGCTCGCTCGGGGTGGCGGCGAAAAACATTTCGCTGATCCGCGCGGCATCGTTCGGCAGCAACGATGGTGCCGAACTTCTGCGCGTTGCCACAGCAGGCACTGTCTGCGGTTCGGTCGTTGCGATGGATGATTGCGTTTCGATGCTCCGCGCCGGCAGCGGCGGCCGGCTTGCGTTTGGAGTTTGAAGGCCGAGCATCTCCGCGATCGCCTTTGGCGTGTGCGGATAGATTGACAGCCGAGCCCGCACCACCGCCCGGGTTGCGTCATCGACCTGATCGACCAAACGCGAGGTCAGTTCGACGAATTGCCGCTCTTCGTCATCGGTGTGCGAAGGGGCCTGCACATACAGATCGGTCAATACCCGCAGCAGGGTCGGACGAATGTCGACCCCCTCGCGTCGCGAGAGTGTCATCAGTCCGTCGAGTCCGGAGAATAGAGGCGGTGTGCTCGTCATGTCGTCTGTACGCTTTACCGGGGAACTTAACCGGCATTGTAGCCCGGTGGTTTTAACGACCGGTTAACCATGCCTGTTCTTAATGCCTTGACGCGGCCAGCCATCTGGTGGGCGGCAGGAGAGTGAAATGGGCACCATCATTGATTTTCCGGCTGAGGCGGCATCGCGCCGGTCCAGCCTTGCTACCGATGCCGCCCGGTCCGAATTCACGGGCACGGTGTTGATCCTTCCCGTGGTCCGGATCGAGCGTGAGGTCGATGAATCCAATGGAAGCGGTCCGGAAGAGGGCGCCGCAACAGGTCGTCGTCGTCGTCGTCGCGCGCGCTCCTGATATCTTCGGATATGTTCATGCCGGGGACGTTGTCGCTCAAGCGGTCAACAGTTCTGCGATTGCTCGGTCTGATAATTCCGGTCATCGTGGGCGGGTGTAGCGGCGGCGATTTCGGACGTGCGCGTCAAGACGTTCGCACCGACGACATGCATCGATGGATCGGTGTTGAAGCGACCGGCAGCGTCGGATTGCCGGCATCGCAATTTCAACTCACCGACAACGAACGGTTGCTGCGCGACCTGGCCTATCCGCTTATCGAGCCGCCGCACGCGCGCCCGGCGTCGAAGAGCGTCTTCGGCGACTACAAGCCGATTCCCTCGCCGTGGCGTCAGAAGCCGACATTCGATCGCACCGCCTATGGACGCCTCCTGATCGACGAACCACATCGCTCGCATGCGTCGCGTTACGCGCAGTTGATGGACGATGTGCGCGATGATCTTACGCGGTTTGAACCTTTCTTTGCGGCGGCGGATCGCGTGCTCAGTCTCGATCGCAAACGCCATGCCAGCCTGAAATTCATCTCCGAATTGTCGCCGGGAGAGCGCGATGACGCGGTGGCGCGCATGGAAGAAAATGCGCTTATCGTGCAGTGGGTGCAGCAGTGCCTGCAGCAGCGGATTTCATCCTATCGATGGGCTTTGGAGCGACTTGTCATCCACGCGCCCGATGGCGCGGCGGCGGATGCGGACCGGCTGATCGGCAAGTTGGCCGAACAGGCTTCGCAAGTCGCCATTTCACCCGCGCCGGTTCCCGGCCGCGTGCTGAGCACAAGGGGATAGCGCTTTTCGCTCTTGATCCCATCAAAAGCGAAAAGCTCTAGCGGCGCGCTTGCGGCCTGTCGGACGGTTTTGCAGGGGCATCGCCTTGCACCTTGCAGGTTGCGGCGGCAAGCGAGGCTTGCGCTTGCGCCATCAATCCCGGATCGGCCGCTAGCGCCTTCAACACGATCAGGCCGGTTGCGGTCGGTGAATCGACAATGAGCCGGTCCGCGGCGGTGATCTCTTCGTCTTCGGGTACGGCAGCGTGCTGTGCCTCGGTCATGAGATCGAGTTCGATCACCTTGCGGCCGGCGGAACGATCGTTGATCGCGTAATATGCGATGTCATTGTTCGTGTAGAACGAAACCGATGTGTAGGCCTGGCTGACCGGAACCGCCAGTTTGATCGGGCCGCTCGATAGATCGTAGCGGCAAATCGCGTTCGCGAAGGCGGGGTCCAGAAACGGGATCGGCGCGTGATCGGGATCGGCCGGCGGCAATGCCGTGACCGCATTGATCGGCGTAATCCGCGCCAGCCGCGAATAGGCGTCCTGCGAGGAGATATAGGGCAACGCCAGCACGCTGACGAGGTGCACGACGCCACCGAGCAGCAAACCGGCGAGAACTGTCAGCAGAAAACGGATCACGGGCAACCTACCGTGGTGATGGCCGGCATGGGCGCGTCGCGTTGCGTCCGCGTGGCGATGCCGACCGGCGTATCGTACAACCGCAGCACAAGCTGATAGCGTTCAATGCCGCCGGTCGGAAGCCAGTTTCCGGCGCGGGCGCGCGAGGCGATGCGAATGGCAAACGAGCCGTCGGCGTTACGCACGATCTCCTCGCTGGTGAAACCATAACGTTGCAGTGTGTTGGCGACGAGACGACCCTTGGCGTCGTAAAGCGTAAGCGTCCAGAAACGCGCAGGCGGAGTTATTCCGTCGACCTTGATGTCACAACGCCCGTCGAGTGGGCGTTTGCTGTCATCGGTGTTGGCGATGAAGGCGATGCCGTCACCGGTGCCGATCGGCAGTTCGCCGCTCCGAATGATGACGGCGCGCGCGTATGGATTGATCTCAGTCGTCCCGCTCCTCGGCCGGGCTGTCCATGCCCCGATTGTCAGCGTGCCGAGATCGGTGCCGCGTGTGGACGTCATCCAGGTCGTACCGAGACCGACGACGGCTGCGAGCACCAGGATCAGCGCTGTCGTCAATATCAACCGCACGTGGAGGCCATGTTTCTTGTCATTGTATCGTACTGCCAGGCCTGTCAGTTCTTTTGCATCGAGGACGGGGCCGCGCTGCCCTGCGGCGCCGCCGTGGCGATGTTTTCGACCGTTGCCTTGGCGGAGCCGGTCGTAATCGAACCGACAGGCGGCTCGGCAGACGATGTCTTTCCGATCGTCTTGCCGGCTTCGTCCAGCATTTTCTCGATGCGTACCAGAATATCGGCGCCGCGTCGCGTCAGGATCGGTGGCGGTCCGGGCTTTGCGTCATCCTCGTTGGCTGCCTGCGCGGCTGCGTTCGCCGCCGAAGGCTTGGCCAAGGTTTCGACGCCGGGAATTTCCTTGATCTCGACGCCCTGATGCGCGGCGACCATGATGTCGTGCCACGTCTGCGCCGGCAATGAACCGCCGGTCATGCGATTGGTCGGCGAGTAATCGTCATTGCCGTACCAGACAGCGCATGTGAAGTTGCCGGTATATCCGACGAACCACGCATCGCGATAGTTGTTGGTGGTGCCGGTCTTGCCTGCGGTCGGAATGCCGTCGAGTGCGGCGCGCCGTGCCGTGCCTTCGCTTACGACGTGACTCATCATGCCGGCCATGTCGGCGGCGACCGAGGGCGGAATTGCCTGTACCGGCTGCGGGCCGTCGCGATCGAAGCGCCAGACCAGATCGCCGGCGCCGGTCCGTACTTCGAGGATGGCGTGCGGCGTTACGCGCTTGCCCTTGTTGGGAAAGGTCGCGTAGGCGACGGCGTGCTCCACCACATTGACTTCATCCGCGCCAATCGGCAGCGACGGTGTATCCGGCAGCGGCGTCACGATGCCGAAGCGACGCGCGACTTCGATGATCTTGGCGCGGCCGGCGCGTGGCCCGGCCTTGCCGCCGAGCGCGATCGACAGTTTGACCGGCACGACGTTGATCGAGCGGGTGAGCGCTTGCGTCAGCGTCACCGTGCCCGAATAGGAGTGACCATAGTTTTGCGGGCACCAGTTGCCGATGCACACCGGTCCATCGACGATCGTCGATGTTGGCTTGAAGCCGTTGAGCAGTGCGGTCGTGTAGACATACGGCTTGAATGACGACCCCGGCTGTCGCATGGCGTCGGTTGCGCGATTGAACTGGCTGGCGCCGTAGTCGCGGCCGCCGACCATCGCACGTATGCCGCCGTCGAGATCTGAGACGACCGTTGCCGCCTGCGTCGCATGGTAGTCGCGGCCGAACTGGCGCAACTGATTTTCGATTGCGGCTTCCGCGGCATGCTGGACGTTCATGTCGATGGCGGTGCGCACCACGAAAACGCGTTCGGTATAGGATTTCGGGAACGTATCGACCACCTTGCGCATTTCGTCGAACGCCCAGTCGAGATAGTAGTTCGGCGAATTTTCATCACGGCGGTCGACAGCCGTCGCGGGATTGCGCCGGGCGCCGAACACCTGGCCTTCGGTCATGAAGCCGGCCTCGACCATGTTGTCGAGCACGACGTTGGCGCGCGCGCGCGCTGCCGGCAGGTTGATGTGCGGCGCATATTTCGTGGGCGCCTTGAACAGGCCCGCGAGCATTGCCGATTCCGCGAGGTTGATGTCGCGCACCGACTTGTTGAAATAGAAATGCGCCGCGCCATCCACACCGAAAGTGCCGCCGCCCATGTAGGCGCGATCCAGATACAATTTCAGGATTTCGTTTTTGGTCAGCCGCGTCTCGAGCCAGATCGCGAGGAACGCTTCATTGACCTTGCGTTCGATGGTGCGCTCGTTGCTGAGAAACAGGTTCTTGGCGAGCTGCTGGGTGATCGACGAGCCGCCCTGTCGCACGCCGCCTGCTTGCGCGTTGGTGACGAGCGCGCGGAAGGTGCCGGCAATGTCGATTCCGAAGTGATCGTAGAAGCGGCGATCCTCGGTGGCGAGCGTCGCCTTGATCAGCGTGTCCGGGAAATCTTCCAGCGGGATCGCGTCGTTATGCTTGATGCCGCGGCTGCCGATAGGATTGCCGTAGCGATCGAGGAAGGTCACCGCGAGATCGGATTTCTTGAGCCAGTTGTCGTCGGCGGTTTCGCGAAACGCCGGCACGGCGAGCGCCAACATCAGCACCAGACCGACGAGGCCGATGGTTGCGGCTTCCGATAGCGGCTCGATGAAAACCCAGCGCTTCCATCGACCGACATAAAAGCGGTCCATGAATGTCGAGAACCGCTCGTAGAGTTCGCGGGCGCCCGCGCCCGAAGCGAACACCGTGGAATCGATGCGCGCGTCGAAATCCAGCAGGACGTGCCGGATTTTCTGCTTCCAGTCAGTCGGTAACAAGTTGCGCACCGGGACCCTTGACCAGTTTGCGGCGTTCGAACGCCCGGCGTGAGCGCCCGTGAAACGCCGTCCGGGAATGTTGCGGCAATCCCATGGCGCTTTTGCGTCCGGAATGATGCGGCCACGTTCTAGCCGACGATCGGCGATAAACCAATGGCGCCGCTGGTATTTTTCGTAGCACGGATAACGCCGGCGCGGGCCTTCGCGCCGGTGCCGGGGATTTAGCCGGGTCCAGCGCGCCCGGCTTGCGTCGTGGACCGGGAAACCTCTACACCCTTCGCAGTCGATGCTTTGGAAACACCGTAATCAAATGACCCGCCGTCCGCCGTCAACCTCGGGACAAGAAGGTTTCTTCTGGAAAACCAAGACGTTGGAGGAAATGTCCAGCGCCGAGTGGGAGAGCCTGTGCGACGGCTGCGCGCGCTGCTGCCTGGAAAAGCTCGAGGACGAGGACACCGGCAAGATCTATTTCACCCATGTTTCCTGCAAATTGCTGGATGCGGGGACCTGCGGTTGCAAGGATTATGCGAATCGCTCTGCCAAGGTGCCGGACTGCGTGCGGCTGACGCCGGAGAATGTCCGGACCCTGAACTGGCTTCCGCCGAGCTGCGCCTACAAGCTGGTGGCGGAAGGGCGCGATCTGTACTGGTGGCATCCGCTGATCTCCGGCGACCCGAACACGGTGCATGAGGCGGGAGTGTCGGTGCGCGGCCGTGTCTATGGCACCGAGGACGATGTTCCCGACGCCGATCTGGAAGATCACATCGTCCGCTGGCCGGCGCTGTTGCCGAAACGCGCCCGGCTCAAGAAGCGGCCCTGATCGCGGCCGCGGGTTATCACGCGATTGCGAACCCGTCCTGGCGCGATTCACCCATGCGCGGGACAGGCTGGGCGAAAATGTCTTAACACGTTAAATATATCGGAAGATGACGGGACCGGTCAGCCGCGAATGCCGAATTCGCCCTGCCGGCGCTCCCGACCACAGCTTTCAGCAGCAAGTTGGCATGAACAAGTTCGAACCCCAGGATCGAGGATCGGCTGATACGCGAGCGCTGCCGGATGCGGATGCGCGCGAATTGTCGGCCGCGGTGCTGCAACTTGGCGATGCGCCGCCGCTGGCACCGCAGCAGCCGCTGTCGCAGCGCGAAGTCCGCACCATCCTGATGAGCCTGATGCTGACGATGTTCCTGGCCGCGCTCGACCAGACCATCGTGGCGACGGCGCTGCCGACCATCGGCCACCAGTTTCGCGACGCCGCCAATCTGTCGTGGATCATCACTGCTTACTTGCTGGCATCGACCGCCGTTGCGCCGGTGTTCGGCACGCTGAGCGATATTTATGGCCGCAAGGCCATGATCATCCTGTCGCTGTCGCTGTTCATCGCCGGATCGGTGATGTGCGCGCTGGCGCCGAGCATGACGGTGCTGATCCTCGCGCGCGGTTTGCAGGGGCTCGGCGGCGGCGGCATCATGCCGCTGGTCCAGACGGTCATTTCCGATGTCGTGACGCCGCGCGAACGCGGCCAGTATCAAGCCTATTTCAGCGGCGTCTGGGTTGCCGCGGGGATCGGCGGCCCGATTCTCGGCGGCGTGTTCGCCGAGCATCTGCACTGGTCGATGATCTTCTGGATCAACGTGCCGCTGGCGCTATTGGGCCTCGGTCTGTTGCTGCCGCGCATGGGACGCATTCCGGTCTTTCACCGCCTGCGCAAGGTCGACTGGCTTGGCGGCATTCTGCTGATGGCGGCGGCGGTGATCTTCACGCTGCTGCTGACCTGGGGCGGCACCCGCTTGTCGTGGCTGTCGCCGGCGGCGCTGGCGATGGCCGGCGCGACCGTGATGCTGGCGCTGGCTTTCGTGTGGCATGCGTTGCGCACCGACGAGCCGTTCCTGCCGCTCGCGCTGCTGGGCGGCCGCGTGGTGCCGTTCGGCATTCTGGCGGGCGGCTGTAGCGTCGGCGCGATCGTCGGGCTGACGGTGCATCTGCCGATCTATTATCTCGCCGTCTATCATCTGAGCGCCAGCGAAGCGGGGCTCGCGCTGATTCCGCTGGTCGCGGTCTCGGTGCTGGGCTCGTGGGCGGCCGGTCGCGTGATGGCGACGCTGCCGCACTACAAGGCTGTCGCCATGCTCGGCACCGGGCTCGCCGCATCGACCGGGCTGGTGATGACCTTCATGACGCCGATGCCGCTGTGGCTGTTGCTGACGGTGCTGTCGGTGTTTGCCTTCGGTCTCGGCACGACCTTCCCCGTCAGCGTGGTGTCGATCCAGAATGCGGTGGCGCGGCCGCAAGTCGGCACTGTCACCGGGGCGATGAATTTCTTCCGGGCCTTGATGGCATCGTTCTCCGTGGCGGCGATGACAATGATCCTGCTGACGGCGCTTGGCGTCGGCGTCGCGGCTCACGCCGAGCCGACCGATGCCTTCCATCATGTCAGCCCGGAGGCCATGGTTGCCGGTTTCCGCTACGTCTTTGGCGCCGCGGCGACGCTGCTGACGGTGTCGTTCCTGTGCATGGTGCTGATGGAGGAGCGGCCTCTGACAGGACCGCAGGAGCCGGCCATGGATCTGGCGGAGTAGGGCGGCCGTTACGCGGGCAGGCCGACCTCCGCATGCCGACACCGGCGAGATTAGTTTCAAATTGACGGATTCTTCAGGATGGCGATTAGCGGGCGCGCAACCTTTTCCTTTTAGGTTGGGCGCTGCCGCCAACCCCGTTGGCGGGCTGATGCGGCCATCGCGGGAGATTCCGGTGCGGCAGTTGTTGATGCGATTCATGTCCGACCAGTCCGGCGCGACGGCGATCGAATATGCCTTGATCGCCGCCGGCATCAGCCTGGCCATTATCGTTACGGTGCAGACGCTGGGCACCACGCTGAACGGACGCTACGAAGCGGTCAATACCGCACTGACCAAGTAACAATCGCGGTTCGCGGCCGATCCTGCCTTCCGGCTGATCGGGAGCCAGACCCGAAGCTATGGCTTTTTCCATTGAGGTGGAATCGTCATGCGCGGGCATAGCCGTTCGAGGAACGGCGTCGCTACCACTCGAATATGGCCCGCGCATCCATCAAACAAAAACGTGTCGTTTCGAGAGGATGGATTGCCGAGTCAAGCCCGGCAATGACACCAGAGCCAATCGGGCAATGCTCTAAACCTCATGCGCTGTGTGTCGATGCGGCAGGCGGCGCTTTGGCGACCGGCAACTGTATCTTTTCCCATGAACTAGGAATTTATACCTTGACAGCGTGACGCTGCGAGGGTAAGGTTACGCCATACTCCAGAATTGGGTTTTGAAGACGCCACCCGGATAATACCGGCCGGGAGCGGATTCGAACGAACTTCTACCGTCAATTGTACTTTGGTGTCTACTCAATCGCACTTTACTCGGAAGAGTTGCGAGGGGTAGATCAGTGCTCGGCTGGGGGAGGCCGAGATGCGAATTTGTAGTGCAGACGAAGCCAAGGAAATTGTAGCGAACGCACGCGGCACGAGAACCATTTTTATAGAATGTACAGAAACGTTCTTGAGCGGTCGAAATACCGGCATCCAGAGGGTTGTTCGCAATATTGCCGACCATGCGAAGCGGGTTGGGTCGAGCATGGATGTCAGCATCGTAACCGTCACAATGTCGGACGGAAAACTTGTTTGTGTTGATCTGAAAGGATCAAGTGCGAGTGGCGTGGATGCTGATGTATCGGCCACACCGAGGTTTAAGCAAAAAATCTGGAGAGCACTTCAGCGCATGATCTGCGTACTGCTGCCGCTGAGGAGCGTCAGGGATTTTGTGTATCGTCCTCGCGAGGGCATTGGTCTGGCAATGATGGTCTCGAGCCCGATTGAATTTTACACGAAGGCGTTTGCCAACGACCTCGACCATCCCGACATCATTTCTGGTTCAGGCGATTTATCGAATTCGGTTTTGTTGCTGCTTGACGCTGACTGGCATTTGCCTTTGCAGGCGCCGATAAAGAGATTCAAGGAACGAGGAGGCAAAGTCGTATCGGTTACGTATGATCTTATACCGATAACTCACCCTGAACTCTGCGACCCTGTACTCGTGCCTCCGTTTTTGAAGTGGTTCGATTACATCATTCGCGAGAACGAGTTGTTCGTTGCCATATCAAAATCATCTGCGGACGAATTGAAGCGCTTTGGGCAAGGATATGGGGTCTTCCTCCCACCTATTCCTCATTTTTATCTTGGATCAGATCTTGATCTAATAGACGAAACGCCGGTTAGCGATGGTATACGCAAAATCTTCAATCTCCCGAACTTCAAATTCTTGATTGTAGGCTCTATTGAGCCACGGAAAAATCATCGTTATGCGATCGATGCGTTCGAGAAGTATTGGGCTGACGGTGGTCTCGGTTCGCTCGTCGTCGTCGGGAAATACGGCTGGCTGAACCAGGACACCATCAATAGAATTTTCGGCCATCCAGAATTCGGAAAAAATTATTCTTGCTTAGGCATGCGACAGATTCTGAACTGGATTACGCTTACAAAAATGCAAGCTGCTTGATAATGCCTTCAATATCAGAGGGGTTTGGATTGCCCCTCGTCGAGGCATCGCAGCGCGGACTGGCGATAATGTGCAGCGATATACCTGTGTTCCACGAAGTCGCGGACGACAACGCCATTTTCTTCGATCTCGACGACCCCGAAGATCTGGCGCGCGATCTACTGAATTTTGTGCCGAGGACATCCAGCACCCAACGATGGATTACCTGGGAAGATAGTACGCGCCAATTAATTGACCGGGTTGTCGATCTAGCGTGGCCGATTAATCCGTCCAAACACACCAGCGCTGCAGCGACGGACAGCGCTGCTGTAGATATTCAATACGCCAAAGCACAATAGTACGCGCTTCCATACTTAGTAACTTGGCGCTGCTAGCCGCCCATCGCTCCTTTCTGCTGAGGCATCGTAAAGCCGTTGGCGACGTGAGAGGCAGATGTGAAATGGCTGCCAAGATAGGAATTTATACCTTGACAGCGTGACGCTGCGAGGGTAAGGTTACGCCATACTCCAGAATTGGGTTTTGAAGACGCCGCCCGCGGATTGAGACAGAATCTCTGACGCCGCGCAGGGAGACGACCCCGCCGAACGACACCCCGCTCCGTGAGACGCGTAGACGATGCCGTGTTCAGCGTTCGATCATTTTGGCAGCGACGCGACGAGAATAGCCGCCAGATACTATGGGACATAGGCCTAATCGGCCCATGTCCTTTCCCGTTTCATTCGCGATAACACGTCGAAGATCTCCGAGGTGATGCGATTGGGCGATGTATGGCTCAAACGCTACTATCGTCCCGCTTCTTCAGGAAAATAATAAACGAAGTCCATTGGACATTCCCATCGTTTAATATGACGTGCCGCCTTCTTCTGTGAACGCCAGGGCTGTTGAAACAGATTTGATCAAGCAAGTATTCGTGGGGCGGTAGCGTCCAATCCATTCCGTCCACGAGTGACGCATCGGGACTGGCGCCGATCACATATTTTTCGATCTCGGATTTCGTGAAATATTCCGGATGAGAGTGTTCCGGGAGTATTAGATATTCTGTCGTGACGCAGATAATGCCTCCGGGTTTGGTCACGCGAACCATTTCGCGAACTGCCTGTGACGACGCCTCGTGGCTCCCAAAATGCTCGATGGAGGATAGACTCCAACAGAAGTCAAATTGGTTCCTACCGTATTGGAGATTTGTACCGTCTGCGTTTTGAAAGGTGATCTTGGAGAGGTCGACTTTGCGGTCGCAAAATCGCTGCGGGTTCTTCAGAATTTTGGATGACGCTTCGGCGCCATTCAACAAACTCCACCTTGCGTTCCCATACAGATCTGTGGCCGTGACATGATTGATGTGATCGGAAAGCCAAAAAATAATGGATTCACGACCAGCGCCGACACCTAATGCTTTCGCGTCGGGTCTTAACATTCCAAGTTTTTGAAGACCGTAGATACATTGTGTCCATTCCCAACCCTTGCGGTACACCTCGCCGCCGTTGGTTGCGAATACGTGTTTGTCTTGACTGTAGGTATAGAGGTCGTCGTGAATGGCGCGCCATTCCGGTTCGTCGTATCGATGGACGTTGATTACTTCGGATAAGGACATGAGGGCTCCCCCGCTGATGCGGATCTAACTGAGGAGCCGCACCTGTGCGGAGGAGCCGTTGTATTCGAGACGGCGCTCGTGATGTCGGAGCCAAATCCAACCGTCGTTGAGGCGAATCGGCAGCCACGCGAATTTTCGCGTCCAATCGTATGGGAGTTTAGTCACGACAGCCCTCTGCGCTGCCCGGCTGGTGCCGGGTGGTTGAAATTCAGCAGCAGAGGTGCTGACCCCCATTATTACCGCCGCGCGCAGGAGCGACCTGGCGCTGCTACTAACGGATATTCGTGGGGCCACCCGGCATATAAGCCAATTCCTCTGCCGCTCGATTGATCCGCACAGATTTCAAGCTGCGCGGATCGATGGACTTTAAGCGTATGTTTTCTTTGATGTAAAGTGGCAAGGACGCCGAGCGTTTAATACCCCGTAGTCCCTGCCACTCTCGTCCGCGCATTTCACGACGCGAACGAGGGTATGTTCATATTTCCGCAACCGGAAGTAAAATCACAAAAGAGCCAGGTCGGTGCAGGAATCGATTCCTGCTGGGTGAATTGAGCCCCCGACGTAGCTATCCGGGACCGGAACACCACGGATTCAAGGACAAGTGACGTTTGAAGTTGCGCACGAGATGTCGCGCGGCCGTGCCACAGCGGGCGCGATCTGTGTGCGGGTGATGCGCGGGTCAACCTGTTGACGAAAGCAGTGTTCGTTCCATTCGAATCGGAACGAATGCGATCGTTTTTTGACGCGCTCTCTTGCGCGACCGGTATCCAATCTCGGGGCGAGTGCGAGGGTACGCTTCGCTAGTACCACCAGGAACATCATTCTTCGCAACGCGTTGCCGTGGTGTCGATCTGAGGATCAACTCACCCGCGAAGCGAGGGCTTGCCCATGGCGACCGAACACGACGAACAGATCGTCGAAACGCCGACGGAGGCACGTCAGGCCGAACCGGGACCGTCGATACTCGCTTTGATGGTCATCAGCACCGGCCTCGCCATCGTGATCCTCGGCATAATCTGGTTCGTCTTCATTCGAGGCTGATCCGGTCAAGCCCGGCGCGACACGACATCCGGCGCAGCGTTTGCGGCGGCGAGGGAGCATTTCCAACATGGTGGTTAAGCTCACGTCCAGACCGGTGCGGCAGCCGGCGGGTGTCGCGCGTGGCGTTGTGACCAAACCGGCGAGGCGGCCGGGCGCGGCAGTGGTGAGAGTTGTTGCAAGGAAGGTCGCCAAGAAAAAGACAGTGGTCACGGCAACGGCACGCAAAAAGGGCGCGACAGTCGCCACCGCAGCGAGCAAATCCGCCAGCAAGACCGCCGGGAAAGCAGCACCCAGGAAAACCGGACTTAAGAAAACCGCGCTTCCGAAAAAGTCACTGACGAGTTCGGCCGGTAAGGCCAGCCGCGACGGTATCGCGGCCCGCAAACGAACCGTCGCGAAGACCCAACGGCTGGTCGATCAGGCGCCGATTGTCGTCGATGAAGCCGACGCCGTCGCCGAAACCCGAATCGCGCGGCTACGCGCGGCAAAAGAACCCGGCGCGCCGCATCGCAAGGTTGCGGGCGGCCGCGTCCGGCGCAGCGCGGTGGATCGCCTCGACGATCTGCCGCCGTCGAGCGGCAGCATGTTGATCGAACGCGTCAGCCGCGCCATCGAACGCGAGTTGACGCAAATCGAAGTCATTGTCGGCAACAATCACGTGCCGCCGCGACAACGCACCGAAGCTGAACGTCGTGCACGAACTTTGGCATCGCTGGCGCGCACGCTGCGCGAGGTGATGCTGCTGCGCGCCGGAGACAGGAAAGCGAGGGGTGAGGATGACGACGCCGTGCCCCGCGACCTTACCCAACTTCGACTGGAACTCGCGCGACGCATGGACCAGCTTGTCACAGAGGCAAAGGCTGCACATCCTGAGCCACCTGAGTGAGGCCGATCTCGAAACCCTCGGAACGACGTGGGAGATCTTCGCGCATCCGCATCAGTATCCGCCGCAATGCGCGCCGAACGGCCAGCCATGGCTGACGTGGTTGATGATCGGCGGGCGCGGCGCCGGCAAGACGCGCGCCGGAGCCGAATGGATTCGCGCGCAGGCGCTCGGCCTGCCGCCATTCGCGCATCAGGCGGTGGAGCGCATCGCGCTGGTCGGCGAAACCGAACATGACGTGCGTGAAGTGATGATCGAAGGGGTTTCCGGTCTGCTCGCCGTGCATCCGCGCGGTGACAGGCCGCTGTGGTCGCCGTCGCGCAAGCGGCTCGAATGGACCAACGGCGCCGTGGCCTATGCGTTTTCCGCCGAAGATCCGGAAAGCCTGCGCGGCCCGCAGTTCGGCTGCGCGTGGTCTGACGAGATGGCCAAGTGGCGCTACGCCGAAGCGACCTTCGATATGCTGCAATTCGGTCTGCGGCTCGGCAGCCAGCCGCGCCAGTTGATTACCACGACGCCGCGGCCCACCGCATTGCTCAAGCGCCTGATGTGCGATCCGGCCAGCGCGGTGACACGGGCGCCGACGCGGGCCAATGCATTGAACCTCGCGCCGACGTTCCTCAAGAGCGTGATGGCGCGCTACCAGGGGACGCGGCTGGGGCGACAGGAACTCGACGGGGAAATTATCGAGGACCGGCCCGATGCATTGTGGACGCGGGCGCTGATCGAGTCCTGCCGCGTCGGTGACGCGCCGCCGTTGCAACGTATCGTCGTCGCGGTCGATCCGCCGGCATCGTCCAGCAAGCGCGCCGATGCGTGCGGGATCGTTGCCGCCGGTATTACCGACGCCGGTGCGATCTACGTTATCGCCGACGACACGGTGAGCGCGGCGACGCCGTCGGCCTGGGCCGCGCGGGCCATTGCGCTGTGGCGGCGGCTGGAGGCCGATGCGCTGGTGGCGGAAGTCAACCAGGGCGGCGAGATGGTGCGCACGGTCATCAACGAGATCGATTCAACGGTGCCGGTGAATGCGGTGCGCGCGACGCGGGCGAAGTGGCTGCGCGCCGAGCCCGTTGCCACGCTCTACGAGCAGGGGCGCGTCAAGCATGTCGGCGCGTTTCCGGCGCTGGAAGATGAGATGTGCGACTTCGCAACCAGCGGCCTGTCCTCCGGGCGCTCGCCCGACCGGCTCGACGCGCTGGTGTGGGCCATCAGCACGTTGACGTTCAGTTCCCGCGCGATGCCGAGGGTGCGGGAATTGTGATGGGTCGTCATCCTGAGGTGCGAGCGTCAGCGAGCCACGAAGGATGACAGCGACACTATCGCGCCTCCTTCGAGGCTCGCCGCCTGCGCGGCTCGCACCTCAGGATGACGCTCACCTAAATCGAAGGACGTGAAATGCTGCATCGCCTCAAAGCCTATCTCTCCGCACCCGAAAGCAAGGCCAGCCGCACCGCGCAGGTGCTGGCGTTCGCCAATGGCGGGCGGGCGCGCTGGACGCCGCGCGATTACGCCGCCCTGGCGCGCGAGGGCTACCTCCGCAACGCCATCGTGCATCGCGCGGTGCGGCTGGTCGCGGAGACCGCCGCCTCGTGCAGCTATCTGGTGTTCGAAGGCGCGCAGGAACGCGAGGCGCATCCGCTGGCGCAGCTTCTCGCGCGGCCCAATCCGCGGCAGGACGGCATCGCATTTCTCGAAGCGCTGGTGTCGCATCTGCTGTTGGCGGGCAACGCCTATGTCGAGGCGGTTGCGCTCGATGGCGCGGTGCGCGAACTCTATGCGTTGCGGCCCGACCGCATGAAGGCGGTGCCCGGCGTCGATGGCTGGGCGGAAGCTTACGAATACAGCGTCGGCGGCCGCAGCGTGCGGTTCGATCAACTGTCGTCGGCCGTCGCGCCGATCCTGCACCTGACATTTTTTCATCCGCTCGACGATCACTATGGCCTCGCGCCGATCGAAGCCGCCGCGACCGCCGTCGATACCCACAACGCCGCCGCGACATGGAACAAGGCGCTGCTCGATAACGCGGCGCGGCCCTCCGGCGCGCTGGTGTATTCCGGACCGGAGGGCGCGGTGTTGTCGGATGCGCAGTTCGACCGGCTGAAGCGCGAACTCACCGACACCTATCAGGGTGCGGCGAACGCCGGGCGGCCGTTGTTGCTTGAGGGCGGGCTCGACTGGAAAGCGATGTCGCTGACGCCGAAGGACATGGATTTTCTCGAGGCCAAGCACGCCGCCGCGCGCGAGATCGCGCTTGCCTTCGGCGTGCCGCCGATGCTGCTGGGGATTCCCGGCGACAACACCTATGCGAATTTTCAGGAAGCCAACCGGGTGTTCTGGCGGCAGACCGTGCTGCCGCTGGCGCAGCGCATCGGCACTTCGATCACGCAATGGCTGGCGCCGCAATTCGGCGGCGAGCTTCGCCTCGTCATCGACTCCGACAGGATCGATGCGCTGGCGGCGGACCGCAACGCGTTGTGGGAGCGCCTCGTCAACGCGCCGTTCCTCACGCTCAATGAAAAGCGCGAAGCGGTCGGCTATGCGCCGGTGCCCGACGGCGACCGGTTGGGACAAAGCGATTGAATCGTCATCCTGAGGTGCGCGCGTCAGCGCGCCTCGAAGGATGAGGGCCGTCGCCCTTCGAGGCCATTGCTGCGCAACGGCACCTCAGGGTGACGGAAGAAAGAGCATAGATGTCCGATTTGATCGACACCTTCATCGCGCGTGGCGACCTGGCGCATTTGGCGCTGTTCCTGTGGGCCAGCGCCGCCAGCGGCGCGTTGTGGTTTGCGTTGCGCGAACTCGCCGCGGCGTCGCGGCGGTTCGACGATTTCGTTCGCGAATTGTCGCGTTTCAACCGCCGCGCCAGCGGCCATTCGTTTGAGGATTTCGAATAATGGATACCTTGCACACCGTGATGCGCAGCATTCGCACCGAAACCAAATCCAGTCCCGATCATCTCAGCGTGTTTCGCGAATTTCTCAGGCATCTCGACAGCATCCAGCGCAAGGCGCCGGTGAAGCCGCGCGCCAAAGCCACGTCGCGCCGCAAGCCGGCGAAACCAACGCGCCGGGGCTGAAGCTCCCCGTCGTCCCTGCGAAAGCAGGGACCGATACGCCCTGCCATCCCGTTCGTCATCATCCCGCCAGTCGCGAGAATGCCCATGCACGCCCCATTGCCAGCCCCATCGCGCGTTGCGCTGTCGCAGGACGGCACCATCGAAGGTTATGCCAGCCTGTTCGGCGAGATCGACCAGGCCCGCGACATGGTAATGCCCGGCGCGTTCACCCAGACGCTGCGGCAACGCGGCCTGCGCAAGATCCCGATGCTGTTCCAGCATGACCCAGGTGAACCGATCGGCGTCTGGCTCGAGTTGAGCGAGGATGTTCGCGGCCTGCGGGCGCGCGGGAAACTCATTCCGGATGTGGCGCGCGGGCGCGAACTGATGGCGTTGCTGCGGTCCGGCGCGATCGACGGATTGTCGATCGGCTACCGCACCGTCCGCGGCCGTATCGATCCGCGCACGCGGGTGCGCAGGTTGTATCAAGTCGATCTTTGGGAAATCTCCATCGTCACGTTCCCGCTGCTCACCGGCGCGCGCGTCGAATCCGTGAAGCAGGCGGCCGCGCCGCATGCTTCGCGCGGACGCGTCGAGGTCGAGCGAGCGTGGCGGCGTGTGGGCGGCGTCGCGGATGTACCGGCGCGGCTCGCACGCCGCCGCGTCATCGCTTGAACGCCAGCGCCAGCGCGAGGCCGACAATGGCGCCGATGCAGATCGCCGCGCCGCCGGCCGCCATGCCCCAATTGAAGAAATACTGAACCACTGCGGCAAAGGATTTGTCGACGCTGCTGCCGAACAGGACGAACGACGCCGAGAACAGGCCGAGTAGCACCACCGCGAGCGCGATGCCGAGCCAGGCGCCGGTTCGCCGCCCGGGACGCATCGCATACCACGCTGCCCCCGCGCCCGACAGCGCGAGCACACCCCAGACCAGAAACAGAAAGCGCATGGCACGACCGGCACACAGGTTTCGCTGCGTCGGGTTTTAGCCCGAAATGCCTTGGCTTGAACAGCCATAACGCGTGTTCGGTTTTACCTCTCCGCGTTCACTGAGGCGAGGAGGCCACGTCACCCTGCGGTGCAAGGCGATTCTTCGCCATGCCTCGAAGGACGATGCGGCAACGTCGTATGTCCGGCCGCATCCTTCGAGGCTCGCTCCGCTCGCACCTCAGGATCACGCCTTCGGATTCCGCCATCCCGCTTCGTTGAAGCGGATTCATGCAGCTTTGCAATCATCACCACCGAGGAGAACGACATGGACTTCGAGATCCACGACACTGCGCCGGAGCACAAGGCCGGCATCGCCTATACGCCGCGCGACGACTACGACGAACTGCGTGCCACCTTCGAGGAATTCAAATCCGCCAACGACGAGCGGCTGGCGAAGATCGAACGCAAGCGCGGCGACGTGCTGCTGGACGAGAAGGTCGATCGCATCAATGCCGCGCTCGACCTGCAGACCAAGCGGATGGACGACCTGGCGCTGCGCCAGGCCCGCCCGGCGCTGGAAGGTCGCGGCAAGATCATCACTGACGCCGCGAGCCGCGAACACAAGAGTGCGTTCGATGCCTATGTGCGCGGCGGCGATGCAGGCGCATTGCGTGCGCTCGAGACCAAGGCGATGTCGGCGGCCAGCAATCCGGACGGCGGCTATCTGGTGCCGGTCGAACTCGAACGCGAGATCGGCCAGCGGCTGGCGGCGATTTCGCCGATCCGCGCCATCGCCTCGGTGCGGGAAATTTCCGGCAGCGTCTACAAGAAGCCGTTCATGACCGCAGGCCCCGCGACCGGCTGGGTCGGCGAGACGGACTCGCGCACGCAGACGACATCGCCGCCGCTCGATGCGTTGTCGTTCCCGGCGATGGAACTGTACGCCATGCCGGCGGCAACGGCGACGCTGCTCGATGACGCTGCGGTGAACATCGACGAGTGGATCGCGTCTGAGGTCGAACTCACCTTCGCCGTGCAGGAAGGCGCAGCCTTCGTCAACGGCGATGGCACCAACAAGCCGAAAGGCTTCCTCGCCTTTGACACCGTTGCCAATGCGTCTTGGGCGTGGGGCAAGCTCGGCACCATCGCCAGCGGCGGCGCAAGCGGCTTCGCGTCCTCGAATCCGTCCGATGCGCTGGTCGATCTGATCTACGCGCTGAAGGCGGGTTATCGCCAGAACGGCACCTTCGTCATGAACCGCAAGACGCAAGCCGCGATCCGCAAGTTCAAGGATACCGGTGGCGCGTATTTGTGGCAGCCTCCGGCGCAGGCCGGCGGGCGCGCCTCGCTGATGACGTTCCCGCTGATCGAGGCCGAGGACATGCCGGACATCGCGGCAGATTCGCTGTCGATCGCGTTCGGCGATTTCAAACGCGGCTACCTGATCGTCGATCGGGTCGGCGTGCGGGTGCTGCGCGATCCGTATTCCGCCAAGCCGTATGTGCTGTTCTACACGACCAAGCGTGTCGGCGGCGGCGTGCAGGACTTCGACGCCATCAAGCTGATGAAGTTCGCCGCGAGCTGACGGAAGCGGCCGTCGCTATCGCGTAAGCAGGGCAGCAATCCAGCTTTGTTAAGGGAAGTCCGGATTGCTGCCTGCAAGGGCGGTCCGATCTCATTCGGCACGGAAAGGCATATGCGATACGGTACGCCGATATCGAAAGGTCGTATCAGACTCTTTTCGGATTGAGGCGACGCATGTCCATACACCGGCGTCATTCCGGGATGCGCGTTCTTCACGCGCAGGCCCGCTTTAGCAATAGCCGTAGCTGCCGCAGGCATAGGGCAGGCGACTGAAAATGATATCGGGCGATGTGCCGTAGTAGGAACGATAACGGAAGGATTTCGGCTTGCCGTAATAGCCGTTCACCAGCGGCGGAATATCGACTTCCGGCGCAAACACGGTTTCGTAGTCTTCCTCGACGACGGCGCGCGGCGCGGGCGCATGGGCAACGTGAGGCGGTTCGGCGAAGATGGTGCCGATGCGGCTGCGCACCGGCAGATCAGCGGCGTTCGCGACTGTTGCCATCGTGGCGATGCCCAAGGTGACGCTCAAGGCGAGCGGCAGGATGTAGCGTGACATTCTCTTGTGGCCCAATGCTGACGTTCGTCACACTGCCGGGGCTCAGCGGGTAGCCAACGTCAAATTCGTTCGCGTGGCCCTGCGCGATCCACCGGCGTGATTCGCCGATGATAGCGCGGCGGTATTAGTAAAGGTTAACAGGTCGCGGACCGGCCCGAAGTTCCGCTCACATGGCCGCCAAGCGCGCAAGCGGTGCGCCATCGGCATCGAGCAGAACCAGCTTGCGTTCGCGCGGGCGCAGGCGAAAACCTTTGGTCTTGCCGAGCGCCTGGTGAAATTTCTGCTCCTGGCCCATGGCCGCCGGGGTGCAGGCCATTTTGGTGGCGGCGAGCGGGCCGAACGACAAGCTCTCGCCTTCGACGACGGCCTTGCCGTGAAACCGGTTGCATCCGCCGTTGCCCGACACCGTGCCGTCGGCTGCAATTTCCAGCGTGGTCTGCAGCCGGTCGAGCACGCCGCCACCAAGAATATCCTCGGCCAGCCATTTGCCGGTGGGCGAAGCGGCGTGCGATGGCGATGCGCCGCCGACACGCTGCACCAGCAGGCGGGTGTTGTTGCGACCGCCGGCGAACACCGCGTGATGCGTCGTGGTTGTGAACAGAAGCCGGTCGCCCTCGGTGATGCGGGCTTGCAGCGCGTAGCGGTGGCGAAGGTTGATGTTGGCCTGGTCGAACGTCAGCCGATACGGGACCGGACTGCCGGTGGCGCCGGTGATGCGATCTTCCGCCATCACCTCGGCGGGCGCGTCGGCGCGCGAGACATCGACCAGTTGTACGATCACCGTCGCATTCGGCGGCAGCGCAACGCGCTCGCGGAAATTGACGGTGCCGCGCAATACGGTGGGATCGGCCAGGGCCGATGTTATCGGCGTGAGGCCGGCAATCGCCAGCAGGGCAACCATATCGCGTCGGGACAGTGTCATGGCATCCTCGCGGAACAGTTCGGTTTATGCGCGGGATCGAAGGTACAAAATGGGAGCAGGTTTGTCAGGCGGTGGTTGCGGCAACAATGTCGCACGCCGCGTCAGCGCGCGCTCCAGCTTCGCGCGGTCCGCGTGATCCAGTCCTTGTAGAGCGTCAGAGGCGTCGTGCCGGTGAGGCCGCCGCAGCCGGCGGTATTGTTGGCGCCGGTCGACCAACTCACCACGCCGACGATGACGGCGCGGCCGTTCTGGGTCTCGAACACCGGTCCGCCGGAATCGCCGGTGCAGGCGCCGAGCCCCTCGCGCGTATTGTTGGTGGCGGGATCGACGAGGCGAATTTGTAACGTGCCGGGGCGGCCGGTGGCGGTCAGCGTCGCGGCGCGAATGGTGCCGCCGCTCTTGCCGTCGCCGCGTTTGGTGACGCCGATGCCGGCGACGGTGAAACGCGCGCCGCTGGCGATCGGCTCGAGCGGTGCGCCGAGCGGGGCGGGAGTCCTCGCCGTCAGCGGCTCGCCGAGTTGCAGCAAGGCGACATCGGCGCTGGCGCGATGCCCGGCGATGCTCTTGATGTTGAATTGCGGATGCGAGGCGACGCGGCGCACGTCGAGCAGCTTCGGCTGCCGTCGCGCATCGTAACTGACGATCTTGTAGGTGGCGTCCGCCGGCACGCAATGCGCGGCGCTCAGCACCAGATCCGGCGCGATCAGCGCACCCGAACAGAAATTGCCGCGCGAGCCGACGATGGTGACGACCGACTGGCCGATGCCGCTTTCGCTCGCCGGTGCGCCGCCGACCATGGCGGAGGCGGGCGATGCGGCGCCGAGCGCCATCGCGATCCATCCGATCCGCAAGAGGCGTGTTTGCAAGAGACGTATTTGAACGAGAGATGACATCATGCGCGGCAGGAAGCCTCGCCGCGCCGCTTCTGTCAACTCGATAACCCTGTTGGAAAGGACGGCGCATGTCCGCAACCTTGTTAGTCGCCCCGACGATTGAGCCATTGTCGCTCACCGAGGCAAAAAGTTTTCTGCGTGTCGAACACGATGACGACGACACCATGATCGGCGCGCTGATCGCGGCGGCGCGCAACCAGGTCGAGGCGCTGACGCGGCGCGGCCTGTTGGTGCAGACCTGGCGCGTCGTGCTCGACCGCTGGCCGGCGGATGGCCGCATCCGGTTGAAGATGGCGCCGCTGCGCGCGGTTGCGGCGGCGCGGGTCTACGACGCGGCGGGCAATGCCGTTGCGATCGATGAGCAGCGTTTCGTCGTCGACGCCGCCGCGAATGTCATCGCCGCGCCGGGCTGGTCGTTGCCGCCGCCGGGGCGCAGCGTCGGGGGAATCGAACTCGATGTCGAACTCGGCTTCGGGCCGAATGCGAGCGATGTGCCGGAGGTGCTGCGCCATGCGGTGCGCACGCTGGTGGCGCATTGGTACGAGAACCGCGGCCTCGCCGCCATCGGCCAGACGGTAGCGATGCTGCCGGGCAGCGTCAGCGCGATGATCGCCTCCTATCGGGTGTTGTCGCTATGATCGATCCCGGCGCACTGAAAACCCGGCTGGCGATCGAAGCACCGGTGGAAACCGCGGACGGGCAGGGCGGCGTGACGCGCGGCTATGCCTTCTTCGCCAAGGCATGGGCGCAACTGACGCCGCTGAACGGACGTCACGAGATCGCCGCCGATGCCGACGGCGCGAACGTGCGCTATCGCATCGTGATGCGAAACCATTTCGTGCTGACGCTGCAGCATCGGCTGGTCGAGGGATCGCGGATCTACCGCATCGTGGCGATCCGCGATCGCGACGATCGCCGCTTCATCGAGATCGACGCCGAACTGCGCGTGGAGTGATTGGCACGACGGCATCGCTGTTATCGTGAGAGTCTGACTCAAAAAGAAACTCTGCAAGATCTAGGTGCTTTTGACTCCGGTTCGTCATGGCCGGATTTATTCCGGCCATCCACGTCTTGACGCAATACTCACCAGTGTCCCGAACCCGGAGTTCGCCTGAAGGACCTGCCGAGAGAATGAAGCCAACTTCTGAACCACCACACTGGAAAGACGTGGATACCCGGGACAAGCCCGGGCATGACCGAAACGGACTCATGTTTAAGCAGGTAGCAAGGTCTTGAAAACGATGGGTGCATTTTCGGTCGGGCTCTCAGGGTGACGCTTTCGCAACATCGAGGATTGACGAATGACCTTTGCCAACGTGGCGCTGCGCGCCGCGATCCATGATGCATTGTCCGCCGACGGCGGCTTGATCGCCGCGCTCGGCGGTGCCCGCATTTACGATGCGCCGCCGCGTGACGCGACGTTTCCTTACATCACGCTCGGCGAGGCGCGCGTCACCGACGTGTCGTCCGATGACGGCCCGACCCAGGAACATTTGCTGACGCTGCACGCCTGGTCGCGCCAGGGCGGCCACAAGGAAGCGCACGGCATCTCCGGCGCGCTGTTGCAGGCGCTCGACGATGCGGCGCTGTCGCCGGACGGCCATCGCCTCGTCAACCTGCGTTTTGCCGTCGCCGACATCCGCCGCGAAGCGGACGGACGCACCTATCATGCCGTGGTGCGATTTCGCGCCATCACCGAACCTGTCACCTGGAGTTGACGCGTTTTCTTCACGCGAACCGGAATCCACTTTGCTTGAAAACGCTATGAATTGAAGGAGAACGAGCCGATGGGCGCACAAAAGGGCAAGGACCTGCTGCTGAAAATGTTTGACGGGTCCAGCTACGTCACGGTTGCGGGCCTGCGCAGCCGCAAGATCGCGTTCAACGCCGAGCTGGTCGATGTCACGCACGCCGAGTCGATCAATCGCTGGCGCGAGTTGCTGGCCGGCGCGGGCGTCAAGCGTGCCTTGATCTCGGGCCGCGGTCTGTTCAAGGATGCAGCCTCCGACGCGCTGGTGCGGCAGGCATTCTTCGACGGCGCGGTGAATGCCTGTCAGGTGATCGTGCCTGACTTCGGCGTCATCGAGGGATCGTTCCAGATCTCCGGGCTGGAGTTTTCCGGCGAGCACAACGGCGAGGTGACATTCGATGTGTCGCTGGAATCCGCCGGCGCGCTGACATTCACGGCGATCTGAGGACATCTTCATGCACAACAAACATCGCGGCGAAATCGAAGTCGAACTCGGCGGCAAGCGTCGCACGCTGGTGCTGACGCTCGGCGCGCTCGCGGAACTGGAATCCGCGTTCGGCGCCGACGACCTGGTGGCGCTGACCGAGCGCCTCGGCAGCGGGCGGCTGTCGGCGCGCGATCTCATCCGCATCATCGCGGCGGGGTTGCGCGGCGCCGGCGAAGCCGTCGGCGACGACGACGTCGCGGCGATGACGTCTTCGGGCGGCGTTGCCGGATACGTGCGCATCGCCGCCGAACTGATCGCGGCGACGTTCGACGACGCCACCGGCGAGGCCGCGCCATGAAGCCGTTTCCGTGGGCCGAGGCCATCGGCTTCGGTCTCGGCGTTTTGCGTCTGCCGCCGGAGGCGTTCTGGCGCATGACGCCGCGCGAACTGGCGCACGCCATCGTCGCGGTGCGCGGCCGCAACGTCGCGCCGATCGACCGTAGCGGCCTCGATGACCTGATGCAGCGCTTTCCAGATAGCAACCCGAGGACGACAGCCCATGGCGGATGACAGCGACCTTCTCGACACCGCCAGCACGCTGGACAGCCTGGCGCTGAAAACGCGCGACCTGTCCACCAGCGCCAACAGCTTTGCCCGCGCCATGACGCAGGCGTTCTCGACGTCGGTCACCGGCGGCAAGCAGTTCGATGACGTGCTGAAATCGCTGACGTTGCGATTGTCCGATCTGTCGGTGCGAATGGCGTTCAAGCCGCTGACCAGCGCGCTCGGCAGCGGCATCGACAGCCTGTTGTCGGGATTGACCGGCACCGGCGGCAGCACCGCGACGGCATCGATGGTGGCGGCGACCGGCGCGGTGAAGCCGTTCGCGGCGGGTGGCGTCATCGGCACGCCGACGTATTTCCCGCTGGTCGGCGGCGGCACCGGATTGGCGGGCGAAGCGGGACCGGAAGCGATCATGCCGCTCAAGCGCGGACCGGATGGTCGCCTCGGCGTCAGCGGCGGCGGCGGCGGCAACTCCATCACGGTGCAGATCGCGACGCCCGATGTCGACAGTTTCCGCCGCTCCGAAAGCTACATCACCGGCCAGATCGCCCGCGCGGTCGCGCGCGGCCAGCGGAGCTTGTGAAGGAGCGGATTGCGTCGAGCGATCCTGGCGAGCCTCGAGGGATGACAGTTTCTATCCGCTTCATCCTTCGAGGCGTCACCCTTCGCGTGCCGCACCTCAGGATGACGATTCTGCGTAAGGATCACCATGACATCATTCCATGAAATCCTGTTCCCGCTCGACGTCGCGCTGAAGAGCGTGGGCGGGCCGGAGCGGCGCACCGATATCGTCAGCTTCGGTTCCGGGCGCGAGGAGCGCAACGCGCGCTGGGCGCATTCGCGGCGGCGCTACGATGCCGGTTACGGCATCAAGACGCTGGTCGAGTTGCAGGGCGTCGTGGCGTTCTTCGAAGAACGTCGCGGCCAGCTCTACGGTTTTCGCTGGCGTGACCGGCTCGATTGCAGTTCCGCATTGCCCGGCGCGCCGGTGTCGGCGCTCGATCAGGGTATCGGCATCGGCGACGGCGCCACCGCAAACTTTCAGTTGGTGAAGACATATGGCAGCGCTTATGCGCCGTATCAGCGTCCGATCGTCAAGCCGGTCGCGGGCAGCGTGCGCGTCGCGGTCGATCATGTCGAGTTGGCAGGCGATGCGGCATTCGCCATCGATGCGACAACCGGCGTCGTCACGTTTCTGCCGGACCATGTTCCCGCGCCCGGCGTCGCGGTGACGGCGGGATTCCTGTTCGATGTGCCGGTGCGGTTCGACACCGATTATCTCGAGGTCGATCTGTCGGCGTTCACCGCGGGCGCGATTCCGAAAATCCCGTTGGTGGAGATCAAGCCATGAGAGCAATTCCATCCGCGCTGCAGGCCAAACTGGATTCCGGCGTCACCACGCTGGCGCGATGCTGGGTGCTGACGCGGCGCGACGGCGTGGTGCAAGGCTTCACCGATCATGACGGGGATATCGTCGTCGATGGCGTCACGTGCCGCGCCAGTACCGGATTCACCGCCTCCGAAGCCTCCAGCAAGTTCGATTTCTCCGTCGATGGCACCGAAGTTTCCGGCGCATTGGCGGACGATACGCTCAATGAAGCGGATCTTGCCGCTGGGCGTTACGACGCGGCGCGGATCGAAACCTGGCTGGTGGACTGGAGCGAGCCATCGTTGAAGGTGCTGACCGCGCGCGGCTCGCTCGGCGAGGTGAAGCGCGAGGGGCGGGCGTTCACCGCCGAATTGCGCGGGCTTGCCGACCTGTTGTCGCAGGAGACCGGCCGCCTCTATACCGCGCGATGCAATGCCGATCTCGGCGACCGGCGCTGTCGCATCGACCTGAACAATCCGGCGTTTCGCGGCGTGGGCGTCGTCAGCGCCGTCACCGGCACGTCGATGTTGACCGCGAGCGGCCTCGATGGCTTCGCGGCCGGCTGGTTCAGCGCCGGGCGACTGTCGTGGACCAGCGGCGCCAATGCCGGGCTCGCGATCGAAATCAAGGAGCATCGTCTCGCGCAGGGCCATGCGGTGCTGTCGCTGTGGCAGGCGATGGCCGAGCCGATGGCGATCGGCGATGGCTTCGTCGTCACCGCCGGTTGCGACAAGACGTTCGCGACGTGCCGCGACCGTTTCGGCAACAGCGTCAACTTTCGCGGCTTCCCGCACATTCCCGGCAATGATTTCGTCATGAGCTATCCGACCCAGGGCACCGCCGCTCCGACCAACCAGGGACATGGCGGCGGCTTCGGCATGGGCTGAGGCGAACGCGCCGGCAACGCCATCAAGGTGCCCTTCGAGGCCTTCGCTGCGCTACGGCACCTCAGGGTGACTGCTCTCAATCCGATCTCGAGAAAGTACCAGCGCATGCATAACATCGTTACTCGCGCCGCCGTCGTTGCGGAGGCGCGCGCGTGGATCGGCACGCGCTATCGGCATCAGGCGTCCGTCAAGGGCGTCGGCTGCGATTGTCTCGGCCTGGTGCGCGGGGTCTGGCGCACATGCATCGGCGATGAGCCGGAACTGCCGCCGCCTTATGCCGCCGACTGGGCCGAAGCACGCGGCGAGGAGGCGCTGGCCGAAGCCGCCTTGCGGCATCTCGTGCCGGTGGCGCGCGACGCGTTTTCCGCCGGCGATGTGCTGCTGTTTCGCTGGCGCGCCGGCTACGTCGCCAAGCACGTTGCGATCGCCACGGCCGACGGCACCATGATCCACGCTCATGACGGCGCGGCCGTTTGCGAAGTTGCGTTGGCGCCATGGTGGCGTCGCCGTCTGGCTTACGCTTTTGCATTTCCCGGAGTGTCCGACTGATGGCCGCGCTCGTTCTGTCTATCGCCGGCGGCGCTGCCGGTGCGTTGTTCGGTCCGGTCGGCGCCATTGCCGGGCGTATTGCCGGCGCGCTGGTCGGCAACATGGTCGATCGCGCCGTGCTTGGTCCGGGCAACCAGACCGCGACGGGTCCGCGTCTCGCCGATCTCGATGTGATGGCTTCGACCGAAGGCGCGCCGATCCCGCGAGTCTATGGTCGGGCGCGGCTGTCCGGGCAGATGATCTGGGCCACGCCGCTCGAGGAAGTGGTTTCCACCAACACGACATCGTCGGGCGGCAAGGGCGGCATGTTCAGCGGGCCGACCACCACGACGACAACCTACAGCTACTTCGCCAACTTCGCGGTGGGCCTGTGCGACGGAGAAATCGGTCGCGTCGGCCGGATCTGGGCCGATGGCAAATTGCTCGACACTTCCGGTCTCAGCATTCGCGTGCATCGCGGCGGCGAGGATCAGGCGGTCGACGACCTGATCGTCGCGCATCAAGGCGCGGGCAACACTCCGGCCTATCGCGGCACGGCTTACGTCGGTTTCGAGCGGCTGCCGCTGGCCGACTTCGGCAACCGCATTCCGCAACTGTCGTTCGAGATCATCCGTCCGATCGGGCGGCTGGAACGGATGGTGCGCGCGGTGACGCTGATTCCAGGCACCACCGAATTCGGCTATGAGCCGTCGCCGGTGACGGCAATGCTTGGGCCTGGGCAATCCGCTGCTGAAAATCGCCACGTGACTTATGCGATATCCGACGTCGAGGCGGCGCTCGACGATCTGCAGGGCATCTGTCCGCATCTCGAGCGCGTCGCGGTGGTGGTGGCGTGGTTCGGTTCGGATTTGCGCGCCCAATACTGCACGGTGCGGCCGGGCGTCGAGAATGTTGTCAAGCAGGTCAACGGCGACTCGTGGTGGGTCGATGGCGTCGTGCGCGAAAATGCTTACGTCGTCTCGCAGGTGAACGGCCGCCCCGCATACGGGGGCACGCCGTCCGACGGCAGTGTCATGCACCTGATCGCGGAGTTGAAGGCGCGCGGTCTCAAGGTGACGTTCTATCCGTTCGTGATGATGGACATCGCGCCCGGCAACGCGCTGCCCAATCCGTGGACCGGAGCGGGCACGCAGCCGGCGTATCCGTGGCGCGGCCGCATCACCTGCGATCCGGCGCCGGGCCAACCGGGCTCGCCGCAAGGCGGCGCGGGCGCGGCAGCGCAGGTCGCCGGCTTCTTCACCGGCGGCGAATGGAATTATCGCCGCATGGTGCTGCACTACGCCAATCTGGTGCAGGCGAGCGGCGGCGTCGATGCATTCCTGATCGGTTCGGAATTAAAGGCACTGACGCGGGTGCGTTCCGGCGCTGGCATTTATCCGGCGGTGAATGCGCTGGCGGGACTGGCGACCGAGGTCAAGGCGATCGTCGGCGGCGCAACCGTTGTTACCTACGGCGCGGACTGGACCGAATACGGCTCCGATGTCGTCGATGCCGGAGCGACGGAGGTGCGGTTTCCGCTCGATGCGCTGTGGGGATCGCCTGCGATCGATGCTGTCGGGATCGACTATTACGCGCCGCTGGCCGACTGGCGCGACAGCGCGCAGCATCTGGATTTGCAGCTTGCGGGCTCGATCTACGATCTGAACTATCTGTCGGGGAATGTCGGCGGCGGCGAAGGCTACGACTGGTACTATGCCGACGATGCCGCGCGCGCCGCGCAACAGCGTTTGCCGATCACCGATGGTCTCGGCAAGCCGTGGACATTCCGCGCCAAGGATCTGCTGAACTGGTGGTCGAACGCCCATCACGAGCGCGTCGGCGGTGTCGAACTGCCCGCGGCGACAGCGTGGTCGCCCCGCAGCAAGCCGATCTGGATCACCGAAGCGGGTTGTCCGGCAGTTGACAAGGGCGCCAATCAGCCGAGCGTGTTTCCCGACTCGAAATCGTCGGAGAACTTCGCGCCGTATTTTTCCAGCGGCCGCCGCGATGACCTCATTCAGCGCCGCTATCTCGAGGCGCTGATCGGCGCGTTCGATCCCGCCTCCGGCGGCGATGCGCGCAATCCGGTTTCGCCGGTCTATGGCGGACGGATGATCGATATGTCGGCGCTGCACCTGTGGACCTGGGACGCGCGGCCGTATCCGCTGTTTCCCGCCGCGGAGGATGTCTGGAGCGACGGGCCGAACTGGCAGACCGGGCATTGGCTGAACGGCCGGCTCGGCGGCGCGCCGCTCGATGCGCTTGTTGCCGCGATGCTCGATGATGCCGATGTATCCGGCGTCGATAGTTCGGCCTTGCGCGAGAGTTGCGACGGCTACGTCGTCGATCGCCCGATGGCGCCGCGCGCCATGATCGAGCCTTTGGCGGCAGCCTACGCGTTCGATGCAACGGCGGCCGATGGCACGTTGCGTTTCGTGCAGCGCGGTGGCGCGCCGGTGGCTGAATTCGGCGAGGACGAGTTGGTGTTGCCGGATGACGGCCCGGCCGCGACGCTGACGCGCGCGCAGGAAACCGAGTTGCCGCGCGAAGTCAGCTTCGGTTTCACCGACGCGTCGGTCGACTACCGGCGCTCGGCGGTGACCTCGCGGCGCCTGGTCGGCGGCGCCAATCGCACCGTTCATTCCGACCTCGCCGTCGTGACCGATGACGGCGCGGCAACGCGCCGCGCTGAAATCCGGTTGCAGGATCTCTGGGCCGGACGGGAAAGCATCGCGTTCGGAGTAGGCATGCGTTGCCTGCCGCTGGCGCCGGGCGATGTGGTCGGCGTCACCATTGACGCGCGGCGGCGGCTGTACCAGATCGATGGTCTGGTCGACACGCAATCGCGACAGGTGACGGCGCACAGCATCGATCCCGAGGTGTTCGCCATGCCGTTGCTGCCGCCGCGGCGGGTGGTTCCGGCGATGCCGCCGCCGCTGGGGCCGGTGCATGCGGTGGCGCTCGACCTGCCGACGCTCGACGCCTCGCAGCCGCCGACATTGACCCGGCTTGCGGTGTTCGCCAATCCGTGGCCCGGGTCGGTGACGGTATGGCGCTCGGTTGATGGCGCGGGCTATCAACCGATGACAACCGCTATCGCCGCATCGACCTTGGGCGAGACGCTCGGCGTGCTGCCGGGCGCCGTCGCCGGCTGTTGGCACGCCAACGCAACGCTCGACGTGCGCGTGTACGGCGGCGCGCTGACCTCGGCGACCGATGCGCGCGTGCTGGAAGGGGCCAATGCGGCCGCGTTGCGCAATGCCGATGGTGATTGGGAAATCATCCAGTTCGGCCGCGCGGAGTTGATCGACGGCAACACCTATCGGCTGTCGCGGTTGCTGCGCGGGCAGGCCGGAAGCGAATACGCCATCGCCGATTTGCTGCCGCCCGGTTCGCCGTTCGTGGTGCTCGATCAGCAGTTGCTGCCGCTGGCGCGCGGCCTCGACGCGCTGCAACGGCCGCTCGATCTGCGCATCGTCGCCAGCGGACGCAGTCACGACGATCCGGCGGCGGTGGCGCTGACGGTGACACCGACCAGCGCCGCGCTGCGGCCGCTGTCGCCGGTGCAAGTCGCGGCTGTCCGGCGCGGCGACGGGATTCATCTGTCGTGGATTCGCCGCACCCGCATCGATGGCGATGGCTGGAATGTCGAAGTGCCGCTTGGCGAGGAGATCGAGAGCTATACGCTCGAGATCCTTTCCGGCGCGGAGGTGGTGCGCAGCATCGATTGCGCGACGCCTTCGGCGCTTTATGCCAGCGCCGACGAACTCGCCGATTTCGGCACGCCGCAATCCAGCCTGCACGTCCGCGTGGCCCAGCTTTCCAGCACCATCGGCGCGGGGCATCCCGCCGAGCTTACTCTGACCATTTGAGGCACCATGACCGACACCGCAAATCTGGGACTGCCTTTCATCGAAGGCAGCCAGGCCCAGAAACACATCACCCACAACGACGCGTTGCGCATCCTCGATACGGTGGTTCAGATCGCCGTGCTCGATATGGCGCGGACGACGCCGCCTGGAGCGCCCGCGGAAGGCGAACGCTATGTCGTCGCCACGGGGGCGACCGGCGCGTGGGCTGGACAAGCGAATGCCATCGCGGTCTGGCAGGACGGCGCATGGATGTTTCTTGTGCCGAAGGCGGGGTGGTGCCTGTGGTCGATCCCGGATGAAACGATTTTCAGTTTCACCGGCGCGGCGTGGCAGAAACTGGCGCCGCCTGCCGACAATGTCAGCCGCCTCGGCATCAACACCACCGCCGCTGATCCCGATCTTCTCAGCGTCAAGTCGAACACGATCCTGTTCGCGCCGATCGCCGCCGCCGATGGCGGCAACGGCGACACCCGCGTGCAGATTTCGAAGGAGGCGTCGGCCAACACCGCGTCGGTGTTTTTCTCCGACAACTATTCCGGCCGCGCCGAATTCGGCCTGACCGGCGATGACGATTTCCGCCTGAAGGTTTCCGCGGATGGCGCAGGCTGGCAGGACGCCTTCGTCATCGACAAGGCGACGGCGCAGGTTGCGTTCAAAGGATTCAGCGATCAGCCTGCAACCCGCGCGCTGCTGGCCGCGGCGCCTATCGATGCGCTGGCGTTTGGCGGTATGCAGATCAACGGCGGCATGGAGGTCAGTCAGGAGAACGGGTCGAACAGCGTGACCGTGAGTTCTGCGGCAAAGTATATCGTCGACGGAATTCAGGTCGAAGCGGCTGGAACGATGGTCGTTGTCGCGAAACAGGACGCAGCGCCGACAGGAATGCCGGCCAACAAGGCGCTCAAGATATCCGTGACCACGGCTCAGGCTTCGCTGAGCGCCTCGCATTATTGCGTCGTCAGTCTTCCCGTCGAGGGCTTTCGGACAGGCCGGTTGCTGTTCGGCACCGCGCTGGCCTCGCCGGTGTCGATCGGCTTCTGGTTTCAGGGGCCGGCGGCAACCTATTCCGGCGCACTGCGCAACGGTGCGGTAGATCGATCCTATCCTTTTGCGTTTACGGTTGTCGCGTCAGGCGTTCCGCAATGGATTCCGGTGACGATTCCCGGTGACGCTTCCGGCACGTGGCTCGCCGACAGCGGCGTGGGATTGCGCATCAATATCGGTCTCGCTGTCGGTTCAGCGCTCGCGAACGCAGCGGGTTCGTGGACAAGCGGCAACTACCTCGGCGCAACCGGTTCGGCCAACGGGGTCGCGTCGACCGCCAACACCTTCTACATCGGCAACGTCGTGGTGCTGCCGGGAACAGAATTGCCTGCGGCCTCGCGTTCGAGCCTCATCATGCGGCCCTATGACACCGAGCTTGTGTCGTGCAAGCGCTATTATGAGCGGTCGGCGATGGTCGTGGCGACGGCGCTTGCCGGATCCGCGCCGCTTCCGACGCTTTACTGGACGGCAGAAAAGCGCGCGACCCCGTCCTTGAGCTGGTCTTTTGACGTCGGTAGTGGGGCAACTTTTGTCAACCTGCAGCAAGCTCCGCGATCTGCTGTTTTCCAGAACGTCGTACACAATCAGCAGGCGCAAGCTTTGATCGTCGGCAGTGCGCGGCTCTGAGAAAGCAGCAGCTCAAGGCGATAGAATTGCCGCCACGCAATTCATGGCTGGCTGTTCGCCTGGATCGGTGCATTCTCAAGGGCTGAGGCGGCAGGCCCTCGACGATCGATCTCGGATCGCCTGCGGCGGCTCAATCGAAGCAGCGGGCGTTCGATGAGAATGTAGGACAGGCATCCTCCGATGGTGCCGACGATAAGTGCGCCGACGATGTAGGTCCTGTACCAGTCCAGAATTACCGCCGTGCCGACAACCTGCCCGGCGACAAGGTAGAAAGCGCGCTGAGCAAATGGATGAGCGAGGTAGATCGAATACGACGCGTCGCCGATAAATTTGGCGACGCCGGATACGCGGCCTCTTGCGATGCGTTCCACGACGAGTCCTGCGGCGACAAGAAGCGTCGCTCCTGCGCCGCTGTAGAAGCTGCATGCGGCAGGCGAGACCATTTCTCCGATTGCAAAGAGGCCAACGGCAGCCGCGCTGAACAGCGCCGCGATAGAAAGTGGCGCTCGTTCGAAACGCTTTATGTTACAGGCGAGACAAAGTCCGGCGACGAATTCGAGAAGCACCGGATGGGTGTATGTCGCCAATACAACGTTCTGAAAGTCGGCCAGATATCCGATCGAAACCAGCGCCGCGAACCCGATGATGACCGCGGCGGCTCGCAGTTTTAGGTTCGGGACGAGTAGCGACAACCCGAAGACGAAATAGAAAAACATCTCGTAGTTCAGGGTCCAGCCCGGCGCGTAGATCGGGATTATCGCACCGATCAGCGGATCGATGGCAGGGACGAAGAACAGCGACTTCAGAACGTAAAGCGGGTCGATTGTCCTATTGTTGAATACCGCTTCGGGGACAGCCAGCAGGCCCGCGATAAAGAGAAAAATGAACGTCCAATAAAGCGGGACGACGCGCACGATTCTCTGCAACCAGAAGCCGACCGGCGTCCGCGTCTGATGGGCGGACGTCGTCCACATGATGAAGCCGGATATGACGAAAAATATGTCCACGCCGAAGTGGCCGAACGACATGAAGTTCTTCGAGGCGACCGCCGTCATGTCGGTTGCGTGAAGCCAGACGATCAGAAGCGCGGCGATGCCGCGCAAATATTGAATGACGACGAATTGCCCGCGTACCTGGCTCATCGAAGCGGGATAGCACGGGCGGCACGTCTTTCACCAGTCCGGCCTCGCGATCTGGAAATTCGCGGCGGAAGCGACGCGTCAGGTGGCGGACTTCAGTTTCCGGATGCTTGCCCGAAAGGATTCGTTCAATGCCCAACCTCGATTCCGGGGCTGCATTGCCATGCCGCGAGGCATGGCGATGACGCTTGCCGCCGACAATGCGCGGCGCTGGTCGCGTGCGAAGATGGTGCGTGGCGACGAGTTCGCCGCCGTCGCGCGGAAACTGGTCGCCGCCAGGTCGCGCTATCAAATCGTTGCCGCGAGAACCGGCGTGCCGTGGTTCGTGATCGCCGTGATTCATCAGCGCGAGTCGTCGCAGAACTGGTCCGCCAGCCTCGCGCAAGGCGATCCGTGGAACAGGATATCGACGCACGTTCCGAAGGGCAGGGGGCCGTTCAAGTCATGGGAGGACGCGGCCGTCGATGCGCTGGTGAATTGCCCGCCGCAGGCTGCGCGCAATGACGACTGGTCGGCCGGTGGCACGCTGACGCTGCTCGAGCGCTACAACGGCCTTGGCTACGCCAACAGAGGATTGCCGTCACCGTACATCTGGTCGGGGACCGATCAATACGTCAGAGGCAAGTATGTCGCGGACGGCGTCTTCGATCCGAATGTTGTCGACAGGCAACTCGGTTGCGCCGGACTGCTGCGCGCGATGATGGCGCTCGATCCGGCGATCAGCCTGCCATCGTCCGACATCCCTGATTTGCCGCCACCCTCGAACCTTCCGTTACCGCCCGCGCCGTCGCAGGCGGCTGCCGGCCGCATCGCCGCACTGGCTCGCATCTGGGCCGCCCTCATCACGCTTTTCAGGAGATCCGCGCTATGAACTGGAGTGATCTTGCGACGCAGGTGATCGGGCTCGGTGCGCCGATGCTCGGCACCGCACTGGGTGGCCCGCTGGGCGGCGCCGCCGGACAAATCCTCGCTACCGTGCTCGGGGCGGCGGCGTCGACGCCCGGCGCCGTGCAGACGGCGTTGCCCGGTGCCGCGCCGGCCCGGCTGGCGGAGGCCGAGGAAAGGTGGATCGCAGCAATTCGTGCCGAGGCTGAAGCCCAACGCACCGCGATTTCCGAAACGCAGCAGACGATCCGCGCTGAAATCGCCAGCGACGATCTCGTGCAGCGCTGGTGGCGGCCGGTTTATGCCTTCGAGCTGACGCTGGAATGCGCGGCCCTGTGGACTGTTCTGGTTCACGAGTTCTGGACCGGAGACGTCGCCACCATCAACGCGATGATCGGGGCGAGCGCTCTGTTCGTCACCTATTGGGGCTTTCGATTCGGCGTGTTAGGCGTCTATATCAGTGGCCGCACCCGCGAGAAGGTTTGCGCGGCCACCGGGCAGGATGCGCCCGGAGTGGTCGAGAAGCTGGTCAAGGCGGTTGTGAAGAAAAAGTAAGGTTGCGGCGAAGTGCCGTTCAGCCGCTGTTCACACCGATGCGCTTCATTTGGAGAAAGCATCGGCTCGGGGCAGGGCCGGCCAAAACGCGGAGAGCAAGTTGCGCCTTCTGGTCGTTGAAGATGATCCGGATCTCAATCGGCAGCTCACCGCTGCGCTGTCCGATGCCGGCTATGTGGTCGATCGCGCCTTCGACGGCGAGGAGGGGCACTTCCTCGGCGATAGCGAACCCTACGACGCCGTGGTGCTGGATATCGGTTTGCCGAAGATGGATGGCATCTCGGTTCTGGAAGCGTGGCGGCGCAACAACCGCATCATGCCGGTGCTGATCCTGACGGCGCGCGACCGCTGGAGCGACAAGGTGCAGGGCTTCGATGCCGGCGCCGACGACTACGTCGCAAAGCCGTTTCATCTGGAAGAAGTCCTGGCGCGCATCAGGGCGCTGCTGCGGCGTTCTACGGGTCATGCCCAGAGCGAGCTGACCTGCGGGCCGGTGGTGCTCGACACCCGCACCGGGCGCGTCAGCGTCAACGGCAATCCCGTCAAGATGACGTCTCACGAATACCGGCTGCTGGCCTATCTGATGCACCATACCGGCCGCGTCGTGTCGCGTACCGAACTGGTCGAGCACCTGTATGACCAGGATTTCGACCGCGACTCCAACACCATCGAAGTGTTTGTCGGCCGCATCCGTAAAAAGCTGGAGGTGGATATCATCCAGACCGTACGCGGGCTGGGTTATCTGCTGACGCCTCCGGCCGATCCGCGCTAAAGCTGTTCGCGGTTCTCCTTTCAGACGAGAAGCCGTCCCGATGGCAACACGGCAGGATCAGAAGCAGCATCTCGATCATCGAACCAGTTCGCTCGCCACCCGGCTGTTCGTGTCGGCGACGATCTGGGTCGTCGTCATCCTGCTCATCACCGGGATCGTGTTGTCGTCGGTGTATCGTTCGGCGACCGAACGGGCCTTCGACCGCCGTCTCAACCTTTACCTGCGCACGCTGATTGCCGAAGTGGCGACACCGGACGAGCCGGCTGATCGCCAGTTCCAGTCGCTCGGCGAGCCGTTGTTCGATCTGCCGTTGTCGGGCTGGTATTGGCAAGTCACCCGCGAGGATACCGACAAGCCCGACGTGCACGCATCGCGCTCGCTGTGGGACAAGAAGCTGCCCAAACTGGAAGACCGGGGGATTGCGCTCAGCGCGTCCGGCGTGCGGCAGGGATATGTCGACGGTCCCGAAGGTCAGGATCTGCGACTGGTGGAACGGCCGATCGATCTCGGTGCGGACGGCAAGTTCCTGGTCACGGTCGCCGGCGACGCCACCGAAATCTACGAGGAAACCCGCACCTTCGATTATTACCTGTTCGGCACCTTCGCCGCTCTGACCATAGGGCTTTTGTTGACCACGGCATTTCAGGTCCGGTTTGGTCTCGCTCCCCTGAAACGCATTTCGGATTCGATCGCCGACATCCGCTCCGGCCGCGCCGAACAACTGGAAGGCAGCTTTCCTGTCGAGATCGCCCCGCTGGCGCGCGAGACCAATGCATTGATCGAGGCCAACCGCCAGATCGTCGAGCGGGCCCGCACCCATGTCGGCAATCTCGCCCATGCCATCAAGACCCCGCTGTCGGTCATCGTCAACGAGGCGACGGCGCACGGCCCCGATCCGTTCGCGGCCAAGATTCTGGAACAGGCCGCGGTGATGCGCGATCAGGTCGCCCATCACCTGGAGCGCGCGCGTATCGCCGCGCGGCAGACCGTTGTCGGCACCGTCACCGAGGTCGAGCCGGTCATCGAGGCGCTCGGACGCACCATGGAGAAAATCCATCGCGGCATTGATATCGAGATTGCCGCCGCGCCGCAGGCCAGGTTTCGCGGCGAGCGCCAGGATTTCGAGGAGATGGTTGGCAACCTGGTCGACAATGCCTGCAAGTGGGCGAAAGGGCGCGTTTCGATCGAGGTCGCGGTGCGGGGGACAGGCAGGCCCGAGCAGGGGGCATTGCTGCACATCATCGTTGACGACGACGGCCAGGGATTGTCGCCCGAGGAGCGGGTCCAGGTTTCGCGCCGCGGCAAGCGGCTCGATGAATCCAAGCCGGGGTCGGGGCTGGGACTGTCGATCGTGGTCGATCTGGCGGCGCTGTATGGCGGCGGCCTGACCCTTGACGCGGCCCCGATTGGCGGTCTTCGGGCGGAACTGGTGCTGCCGGCGGCGACCTGACGGCGCGGCCCGGACAGCTCCCTCGCGAAGAAGAGCCTTTATCCTCAACCGGTTCTTAACGACAGATCGGCTATGACATCCGACGGGCGCTCGAAGGCGGCCACGCGGATTTACACGAATGGGCCAGACATCGACCGAGCGGCTGAGAGAGTATCTGGCGCAGCTTCCGCCGAAGGCGCAGGCGCTGCTGATGCGCGAGTTCGAACGGGCCATAGAACGCGGCGAGGACACCGCGGTTGCGACCTTCGTGCTCGAGGAATTGCGCAAGGTGGTGCGCAGCCCCAGCGACGATATCAACGCACGCGTGGAGGACCCGGCGCGGCTGGTGTTTCGTCCGCTGGAACCCTTTCTGGTCGAAGGCAACGGGGCGATCCGGCCGGGACAAATCCGGCGCGCTTCGCTGGTTCCGGCGTGGCAGTGGCTACTCCGCGAGGGCGCGCCCGACGATGCGAGGGCGTTTCAAGCCGGGCTGGCGCAACTGGCGCCCACCGCGCCCGCATCCGATCGCGACCGCCTGGTCCATGCCTTTCAGAATGCCGCCGGCGACGCGATCCAACGCATTGCGGGGGGCGAAGGCGACAGCCGCCGCGCCCTCGCGCGGATCGGCTCGGCGAACGTCATTGAAGACCTGATTGCAATCGGCGTCGTCCTGAAAGCCCGCGACGCGCTCGACACCGTCAACGGCCGGCTTCCCGGAACGTTACGCGTGTTCGGCGAATCTCAGGTCGCATCTGTCAACGGCACGTTGGACGCCGCCGCACTGCAGACGCGGCAAGTGCTGCCGTTTGCGCTCTCGCTGGTGATGGCCCGCCTTGCCGCGCCGTGGCAGATCGTTCGCCTGGCGATTGCGGCCGCATCCTCCGACGACGAAATCCGGATCGCCGCGCTGCCTTATGGCGTCGTGGTCACGATGGTGATCCACGATCTGGCGCAGGTGACCGCCAGCTTGCGCGCGGATATCAAGCGCGGCCATTTCGAAAACGTATCCGAGTGTCTCAAGACCGTTCATGACGGCGTGCGCGGGTTGCGCACCGAACTCGACATCCGCAAGGATTCCGCGTGGGGACGCCAGCTCGCGTCGATCCGCGTCGATATCTCCAGCGCACTGCAGGCCGAGATCGATAGCGTGCCGGGGCGGGTGCGGCGTCTCCTGCGTCAGCGCCCCGACAAGGATATTTCCGCAGGTAGCCGGCTCGATCAGATCGAGGTGGATGAAACGGCGGCGCTGATCGACTTCGTCGCGGTGTGCCGGACCTATGCCAGCGAACTGGCGATCAACGAGGTGACGCTGCGCACCTTCTCCGATTTGCAGCACTACCTCGAGCAGACCACCGAAGCGCTGGTCGAAGCGTTGCGCGGCGCGGACAGCAAGGTCCGGGCGTTTCGCCACATGCAGGTCAAGGCCGCGATCCGGTTCTGTGACGTGCTGTTCGGACACGACTACGCGTCGCTGATGGAGCGGGCAGCCGAATCGGCTCTGACCGGAGAGCGAAAATCCGCCCGCGCTGGCTGACTTTTCATTGATTTTATAGCGTTTTTTATTGTCGCGCAGTGCCGCAAATGTCAATTGCGCGACTGCCGCAGGCGTGGTGTAACGCGGCCAGCCATGCTGGCCGGATGGCCGCGCCTCCCTTGCTCCCGGAACTGGGCCGAATGTCGTTGTGGTTTTTGCTCGCGTTGATGACTGTCGCGGCGGTGTTCGCGGTGCTGTGGCCGCTTGGGCGGAACCCAAAGCCGCAGCGCGAGGGACGTGAATCGGCGGTGTATCAGGACCAACTGGCCGAAATCGACCGCGATATCGCCGCCGGCCTGATCGGTTCCACAGAAGGGGGAGCCGCGCGGGTTGAAATCGGCCGCCGGTTGCTGGCTGCGGCCGATGCCGAACAGGAAATCCAGGCAGCCCCCAGTATCCGGATGCGTCGCAGCGTTGCCGTTGTCGCGCTGATCGGGCTGCCGGTGATGGCGGCCGCGCTTTATCTCCATCTGGGATCGCCGGGTCTGAAGGGTTTTCCTCTCGCAAGTCGCTCGGTCGCGCCGGCGGCTTCGGCTTCGCTCGATCAATTGGTGGCGCAAGTTCAGGCGCATCTGGAAAAGAATCCGACCGACGGTCGCGGCTGGAGCGTGCTGGCGCCGGTTCTGGGGCGGCTTGGCCAGTTCGACGAGGCGGCGCAGGCATTCCGTAATGCCATCAAGTTCGACGGCGATACCGCGCCGCGCCGCGCCGGTCTTGGCGAAGCGATCGCCGGCGCCGCCAATGGCATCGTCACCGCCGATGCAAAGGCTGAATTCGAGCGCGCGCTGACGTTGGATGCCAACGATGTCAAGGCGCGGTATTTCCTTGGCCTCGCCGCCGAACAGGACGGTCGGGGTCAAGAGGCGGCTTCGATATGGCAGGGGCTGCTGAGCAAATCACCGTCCGATGCGCCGTGGCGCCCCGTTGTCGAGGCAGCGCTGGCGCGCGTCGGTACGAGTGCGGCCAAGCTGCCGACGTTATCTGATGACACCGTTGCCGCCGCCAAGGATATGAGCGCGGCCGATCGCAACGAGATGATCCACGGCATGGTCGACAGGCTGGCCGCGCGACTGGCGCAGGATGGCAGCGACGTAGACGGCTGGTTGCGCCTGGTTCGGGCCTATAAGGTATTGGGCGACGACGGCAAGGCACGCGCCGCAAGCGAGCAGGCGCAATCGGCGCTTGCCAGGGATGATGAGCGTTTGCGTACGCTCAAAGACGGTTTGAAAGCGCTTGGACTATAAGGCGCGGCGATGAAGGCTTTCAGGAGGGGGCAACCGGTTCGCGGGACTGGTTCGCGGGACTCAAGGGCGCGAAGCAAGGTGATGATGACGATACCAAGTGCGTCGCCTGCGGGTGACAGGCGATGACAAGAAAGCAGCGGCGCTTGACCATGATCGGCGGGGCCATGGTGGTGCTCGCGATCGCGGCTGCACTGGTCTTGAACGCCTTGCGCGATTCCATCGTATTTTTTTCGACGCCGGTCATGGTGGCCGAGAAACATGTTCCCGCAGGCCGGCGCTTTCGGCTGGGCGGGCTGGTCGAGCCGGGCTCGCTGGTGCGCGGAGAGCATCTTGCCGTGACGTTCAAGGTGTCCGATGGCGCGGCGAGTCTGCCGGTCGCTTTCACCGGCATTCTGCCGGACTTGTTCCGCGAAGGGCAGGGCGTCGTCGCGGAGGGGGCGCTCGATGCCTCCGGCGTGTTCAAGGCCGATACGGTGCTGGCCAAGCATGACGAAACCTACATGCCCAAGGAAGTGGCCGACGCGTTGAAAAAGCAGGGCCACTGGAAGGACGACTACGGCGAGAATGCCGCCAAGCCTGGCAACGACAGCGCGAAGCCCGTGCCGATGCAGGGAGCTTCGCGATGATTGCCGAATTCGGACATTATGCGTTGGTGCTGGCGCTGGCGCTGGCCCTGATCCAGTCCACGGTGCCGGTGATCGGCGCGCAACTGCGCGACCCAGCTTTGATGAACGTCGCGCGTTCGACGGCGCTGGCACAACTCTTGTTCGTGGCGATTTCGTTCGGCGCGCTGGTGATGTTGCACGTGCTGTCGGATTTCTCCGTCGCCAACGTTTACGAGAATTCGCATTCGCTCAAGCCGCTGATCTACAAGATCACCGGCGTATGGGGCAATCACGAAGGCTCGATGCTGCTATGGGTCAGCATCCTCGCGCTGTTCGGTGGGCTCGTTGCCGCGTTCGGCAACAATCTGCCGCTGTCGTTGCGTGCCAACGCGCTGGCTGTACAGGGCTGGGTTTCGACGGCCTTCTATCTGTTCATCCTGCTGACCTCGAATCCGTTCGTGCGTCTGGCGGTGCCGCCGATCGAAGGGCGCGATCTTAATCCGATACTGCAGGACCCTGGTCTCGCGGTGCATCCGCCGATGCTCTATCTCGGCTATGTCGGTTTCTCGATCTCGTTTTCGTTTGCAATCGCGGCGCTGATCGAAGGTCGCATCGATGCCGCCTGGGCGCGCTGGGTGCGGCCGTGGACGCTGATGGCATGGGTGTTCCTGACGCTTGGCATCGCCATGGGCTCATACTGGGCCTATTACGAACTCGGCTGGGGCGGCTGGTGGTTCTGGGACCCGGTGGAGAACGCCTCCCTGATGCCGTGGCTTGCCGGCACCGCGTTGCTGCATTCCGCCGTGGTGATGGAAAAGCGCAACGCGCTCAAGGTGTGGACCGTTCTGCTGGCAATCCTCACCTTTTCGCTGTCGCTGCTCGGAACCTTTCTGGTGCGCTCCGGCGTGCTCACCTCGGTTCATGCGTTCGCGACCGATCCGACGCGAGGCGTGTTCATCCTGCTGATCCTGTGCATCTTCATCGGCGGCAGCCTTTCGCTGTATGCGTGGCGCGCCTCGTCGCTGAAACAGGGCGGCTTGTTCGCGCCGATCTCGCGTGAAGGCGCGCTGGTGCTCAACAACCTGTTGCTGTCCACCGCCTGCGCAACGGTCTTTATCGGCACGCTCTATCCGCTCGGGCTCGAAGTGCTGACCGGCGAGCGGATTTCCGTTGGAGCGCCATTCTTCAACCTGACGTTTGCGCCGCTGTTCGTCCCGCTGCTGCTTGCGCTGCCGTTCGGTCCGCTGATGGCATGGAAGCGGGGCGACCTGCTCGGCGCGGCGCAGCGGTTGTATGCGGCGGGGATTGCGGCGCTGATTGCGATCGCGGTGCTGTGGGCATGGACGCGCGGCGGCAGCACTTTGGCGCCATTGGCAATCGGGCTCGCGGTGTTCGTGATCGCCGGTGCGCTGACCGATCTTGCAGAGCGCATGATGTTGTTCCGCGTGCCGCTGTCGATCGCCCTGCGCCGCGCGTTCGGCCTGCCGCGCGCCAGTTGGGGTACGGTGTTCGCGCATGCCGGTGTCGGCGTGGCGTTGATCGGCATTGTTTGCGAGAGCACGTGGAATACCGAACTCATCACCACGCTGAAGCCGGGCGATGTCGCCAGGGTTGCGGGGTATGAACTGAAGCTCGACAGTATCAATCAGCGGCAGGGTCCCAACTTCGGTGAAATGCTGGCGCACTTCACGGTGAGCGAAGGCGGTCGGACAATCGGTGCCATGGCGCCGTCGAAGCGCAGCTTCACGACGCGCGCGATGTCGACCACCGAAGCCGCGCTGTTGTCGCGTGGCGCCAGCCAGCTCTACATTTCGTTAGGCGATACTGCGGCGAGCGGCGCTATCGCAGTGCGCATCTATCACAAGCCGATGGTGCTATTGATCTGGTTCGGCCCGGTGCTGATGGCATTCGGTGGCTTGCTGTCGCTGTCGGACCGGCGGCTGCGGGTCGGCGCGCCGAAGCCCGCGAGGGCCGCACATTTGCAGCCGGCGGAGTGAGCCGATGAGGCGGATTGCCGCGATACTGTTGACCTGCATGGTCGGGTTTGGCCCGATACCGGTGCATGCCGTGCAACCCGACGAGATCATGGCCGACCCGGCGAAGGAAGCCCGCGCACGGGACCTGTCGCGCGAATTGCGCTGCATGGTCTGTCAGAATCAGTCGATCGACGATTCGGAAGCGCCGCTGGCGCGCGATCTGCGCCTGCTGGTGCGGGAGCGCATTTCGGCGGGCGATAGCGACAGGCAGGTGATTGATTTTCTTGTCGCCCGTTACGGCGAATACGTCCTGCTCAAGCCTCGGGTGGAGCGGCAGACCTTGTTGCTGTGGCTGTTGACGCCGCTGGCGCTGGGTGGCGGCGCGCTCGGATTATGGTGGCAGCATCGTCGCCGCGAACAACTGGCGGAGCGCGACGGCGAGGTCAAATTGTCCCTGACGCCCGAGGAAGAGGCGCGGTTGGAAAAATTACTGGCCGCGCAGGCGTCCGACAAGCCACGGTGAGCCGCCTCCCGCAGCCCGTGCAGATTACCAAAGATTAATTCTCTCGCCAGCATGCCGTAAGGCACGGCATCCCATCTTCATCGCCATACGGTGCCTGTAAGCGCCCCCCTTTTCTGGCCTTGGAGAAAACCCCATGCTCGACCGACCGACCGATCTCACCTCCGCTCCGATTTATCAGCCACGCCGCTCGGTGTTTTCACTGCGCAAGTTTGCATTGATGGCATCGGTTGTGGCGGGCCTTGGCGCTGCCGTATACGGCTTCAGTCCGTCGCCGGATAATTTCAATCTGTTGTCGACCCCGGCGCATGCGCAGGTCAACAACGAGGTCAGCAAGATTCAGACGCCGGTCGGATTCGCCGATATCGTTGAGCGAGTGAAGCCGTCGGTGATTTCGGTCAAGGTCCGTATCAAGGAGAAAACCGCGGACGCCGGCGATGGCGATGAGGGTTCGCCGTTCCAGCCAGGCTCGCCGATGGAACGCTTCTTCCGCCGTTTCGGCGGTCCGGATGGCTTGCCGCCGGGCCTGCGCGGCCGCCATGGTCCGTCGATGGGGCAGGGCTCGGGCTTCTTCATTTCGTCTGACGGTTATGCGGTGACCAACAACCACGTCGTCGAAGGCGCCGACAAGGTTGAAGTGACCACGGACGCCGGCAAGACCTATAGCGCCAAGGTCATCGGCACCGATCCTCGCACTGACCTTGCCCTGATCAAGGTCGAGGGTGGTTCGGATTTCCCGTTTGCCAAGCTTTCAACCAGCAAGGCCCGGATCGGCGACTGGGTGTTGGCGGTCGGCAACCCGTTCGGCCTCGGTGGTACCGTTACCGCGGGCATCGTGTCGGCCAATGGCCGTGATATCGGCAATGGCCCGTATGACGATTTCATCCAGATCGACGCGCCGGTGAACAAAGGCAACTCCGGCGGCCCGGCGTTCGACATGCAGGGCAACGTCATCGGCGTGAACACCGCGATCTACTCGCCGTCCGGCGGCAGCGTCGGCATCGCGTTCTCGATCCCGGCCTCCACGGTGCAGAGCGTCGTCGCGCAATTGAAGGACAAGGGTACGGTCAGTCGTGGCTGGATCGGCGTTCAGATTCAGCCGGTAACGCAGGATATTGCCGACAGTCTCGGGCTGAAGAAGGCCGAAGGCGCGTTGGTCGCAGAACCGCAGAGCGATGGACCGGCGGCGAAGGCTGGCATCCAGTCCGGCGACGTCATCACCGCCGTCAACGGCACGGCGGTCAAGGATGCGCGCGAACTCGCCCGCACCATTGGCGGATTCTCGCCGGGCAATTCGATCAAACTCAATGTCCTGCACAAGGGGCAGGATAAGGTGGTCGATCTGACGCTCGCCAAAATGCCGAGCGAGAAGGAAGCGCGCGCCGATTTCGATCACAATGATCGCGGTCAGAACTCGCGCGGCCGCGGCGTGCCCTATCTCGGCCTGACGGTGGCGCCTGCCGCCTCAGTGGCCGGCGCCGGCAAGGAAGGCGTCGTCGTGACCGATGTCGATCCCAACAGCGCTGCCGCCGAACGAGGCTTCAAGGAAGGCGATGTGATTCTCGAGGTGGCCGGCAAGAGCGTCGGCAGTCCGGGCGAAGTGCGCGACGCCATCAAGTCGGCCGAGGCCGACAAGAAGAACAGCGTGTTGATGCGTATTCGTTCCGGCGGTTCGTCGCGCTTCGTCGCGGTCCCGCTCGCGAAAGGATAGCACCGTGATTGGAAGCGTTTTCTCCACGCGAACCGATGCGGATTTCGCCGGAGAGCGCTCCGATCGCCGAATGCACGACAGTTGGAAGATGCCGCCGGCCAAATCGCCCCCTCTGGCGGCACTTTCTCGGGGGATCGGCGCATAGCCGTTCCCTTGAATTCCCTTCCGATGGAATGCGCCCCCCTCCGTCGGAAGACTTGGCGGGCGGTGGAGTCCCCCAGCTTCGCCGTCCGTCGCTCTTTGTTTGACCAAGCCCGGTTGCGTCGGACGAGCGATCGGGCCATGTTGACGGGAAGCAACCAGTGACCTTGATCGAACCAGAAAGCCAGATGCGCCTGCTGATTATTGAAGACGATCGCGAGTCGGCGGATTATCTCGCGAAAGCCTTTCGTGAGGTTGGCTACATCGCCGATCTTGCCAGTGATGGCGAGGAGGGCTTGGCGATGGCCGACGGCGGCGATTACGACGTGCTGGTGATCGATCGCATGCTGCCGAAGCGCGATGGGCTTTCGGTGATCGGAACCTTGCGTGACAAGGGCAATCGAACCCCGGCGCTGATTTTATCGGCGCTTGGCCAGGTCGACGATCGAATCAAGGGCCTGCGCGCCGGCGGTGACGACTATTTGCCCAAGCCCTACGCGTTCGCCGAATTGCTGGCACGCGTCGAAGTGCTGTCGCGGCGGCAGGGGGCTCCGGCCGAAGAGACGGTCTATCGCGTCGGTGACCTCGAACTCGATCGGCTGTCGCATCGCGTCGCGCGTGGCAAGGATGAATTGACTTTGCAGCCGCGCGAATTCCGCCTGCTTGAGTACCTGATGAAGCACGCCGGGCAGGTGGTGACGCGTACCATGCTCCTGGAAAACGTCTGGGACTATCATTTCGATCCCCAGACAAACGTCATCGATGTGCACATTTCGCGCCTGCGGTCGAAGATCGATAAAGGGTACGAGCGCCCCTTGTTGCATACCATTCGCGGCGCAGGGTACATGATTCGTGACGGCATTCGGTAAGCTGATCCGCACGACGGCGTTTCGGCTGACGCTGGTCTACCTGTTTTTATTTGCGCTGTTTGCGGCCTCGCTGCTGGGCTATTTCGCCTGGAATACCCGCCGTCTGATTACCGAACAGATCACGACCACGGTGAACAGCGAATTCGCCGACCTCAGCAACCTGTTTGCCCGGCGTGGTTTGCGCGGGCTGGTATTCGCCGTCGAGAATCGCGCGTTGCGGCCCGGCGCCAACCTTTATCTGGTGTCCACGCCAACCGGGCAAGCCGTCGCCGGAAATGTCGGCGCATTGTCGCCCGGCGTCATGTCGAGCAGCGGCTGGGCGGAGACCGCCTATCAACGGCTCGACGAACAGGACAGGGCCACCCATCGGGCATTGGTACGTGTCTCCGAGTTGAGCGGAGGCTTTCGCCTGTTGGTCGGGCGCGATCTCGAGGAACGCAAGCGGATTTTCGGTATCGTCGCTTATGCCGCGCAATGGTCGATGCTGGTGGTTGTCGTGCTCGGTCTCGCCGGCGGAGTATTCGTCGGCCGTCGTGTGCTGCGCCGTATCGATGCAATGACCGGCACCACGCGCCGGATCATGGAAGGCGATCTGTCGGGGCGGCTGCCTGTTGGCCGCAGCGGTGACGAACTCGATCGTCTCGCGGACAATCTCAACGCCATGCTGGAGCGGATCGAGGCGCTGATGACCGGCCTCAAGGAGGTTTCGGACAATATCGCGCACGATCTCAAGACGCCGCTGACGCGGCTGCGCAATCGCGCCGAGGAGGCGCTGGCGACATCCGGAAGCGAGGCCGAATATCGTCTCGCGCTGGAACGTACCATTGAAGAATCCGATGGCCTGATCCGGACCTTCAACGCGCTGTTGATGATCGCGCGGGCGGAATCCGGACAGGCAGGCGGCAATGCCGAGGATTTTGACGCCGCCGATGTGGCCAAGGGGATCCACGAACTTTATGAGCCGCTCGCCGAAGACAATGGACTCGCGCTGCGGGTGGTAACGATGCCGGCCCCGCTGCACGGCAATCGTGAACTCATTAGCCAGGCGCTGGCAAATCTGGTCGAAAATGCCATCAAATACGGCAAGCCGGCGCATCCCGTCGGGGCGCCTCCGGCGGATGCGGCGGCTTCCGCCGGACAACTCCCGATCCTGATCGAAGCGCGTCCGGAAGGCGATACCGTCCTGTTGAGTGTTGTCGATCATGGCCCCGGCATCCCCGAAACCGACCGCAAGCACGCAACTGAACGCTTCGTTCGTCTGGAGGCCAGCCGAACCCAGCCAGGCTCAGGTCTTGGCCTCAGCCTCGCGTCGGCGGTGGCGACGCTGCATCGTGGCGAGCTTCGCCTCGGCGACGCCGGTCCCGGTTTGCGTGCGACACTTGCAATTCCGGCCCATTCGGGCGAGGGATTGGTGGGGCAAGGCTCGGTTTGACATTCGCGTCACGAACTTACTGTTAGATTGCATGCAAATGTCACGTCCGCTCCAAGCGGCTCACATGTCTCACTTGGAATAGCCAACGGTATGACCTTCGCCGCGAAAGCTGACGCGGATCTTCTTTCACTGGCCGCGCGTGTCGTGACCGGGCCGGCATTGTTCGCGCCCGCCGACGCCGCCCGGCGATTCAACGATTGGCTGGCCGAGTTGCCTCCACAACAGGGCGCAGCAATCGAAGCTATCACGAGCCGCTTCTCCAAGGTCGAGACGATGCTGCACGGCATTGCCGAGGCGTCGCCGTATTTGTTTGACCTGTTGCGCGCCGATGCCACGCGCGCCGCGCGGCTGTTGCAATCCCAGCCCGAGGCTCATCTGGCGAAGCTCATCGCCAGTGCCAATGCGGATATTCCAACTGCGCCGGATCAGGCGGAGGCGATGCGGTTGCTGCGGCGCCTGAAGGCGGAAGCGGCACTGATGATCGCACTCTGCGATATCGGTGGAATCTGGCCGGTCATGCAGGTGACGCAGGCGTTGACGGATATTGCCGTGACGTCGGTGCAGTGCGCATTGCGCTTCCTGCTGTTGCAGGAGACCGCCCGCGGCAAGGTCCTGCCGCCCGATCCGGATCACCCCGAAGGCGGCAGCGGCCTCGTCGTGCTGGCCATGGGCAAGATGGGCGCCGGCGAACTCAACTATTCCAGCGACATCGATTTGATCGTGTTCTTCGATCTGGCCGCTCCGACATTGGCGCCGGACATCGAACCTCAGCCCTTCTTCGTCCGCATCACGCAAGGGTTGTCGCGGATGTTGCAGCAGCGGACTGGCGACGGTTACGTTTTTCGCGTCGATCTGCGATTGCGCCCCGATCCGGCGTCGACGCCGGTGGCGATTTCGACGGCCGCCGCCCTTGATTACTATGAGCGCGAAGGCCGCACCTGGGAGCGCGCCGCGATGATCAAGGCGAGGCCCTGCGCCGGCGACGCCGTGGCAGGCGAGGCGCTCATTGCGGAAATTGCTCCCTTCGTCTGGCGCAAGCACCTCGATTTCGCGGCCCTGGCCGATGTCCACGATATGAAACGTCAGATGCAGACGTTTCGAGGACAGAGCGAGATTTCGGTCGAAGGCCATAACGTCAAGGTAGGGCGCGGCGGTATCCGCGAAATCGAGTTCTTCGCACAAACGCAGCAACTGATTGCCGGCGGCCGGCATCCGGAGTTGCGTTCGCGGCCGACGCTGACGACACTGAACATTCTGGCATCGAACAACTGGATCACGGAATCGGCGCGTGACGAACTGACCGCGGCGTATGAGTTTCTGCGCCGCGTCGAGCACCGGCTGCAAATGATCGCAGACGAGCAGACGCACGCGCTGCCGGAAGATGCAGCCGCGCTGGAGCGGTTCGCCATGTTTTTCGGCTACGACAGCCGTGCAGCGTTTGCGAGCGACCTGTTGGGCCATCTGAACTGCGTTCAGGGGCACTACGGCAAGTTGTTCGAGGGCGATTCGGCCGGCACGGCAAAGATGCCGGATATCGATTATAGCGCCGGTCCCGACGACCCGCGCGTCATCAAGCGGCTCGCCGGTCTTGGTTTCGCCCAGCCGATGATGGTGGCATCGACAGTGCAGCAATGGATGTCGGGCGAGTATCGCGTGCTGAAGGTGGAGGCGACGCGCCGTGCGTTCGAGGAATTCGTCCCGGCATTGATCGAAGGATTGTCGCATGCGGAAGAGCCGGATCACGCGGTAACGGCGTTCGACGGCTTTTTGCAAGCGCTGCATCGTGGAGGCCGCCTGATCTCGCTGCTCGGGCAGAACAGCGATCTTGTCGCGCTGGTGGCGCTGGTGCTGGGCGCGGCGCCCCGGCTCGGCGAAATGCTCGCGCGGCAGCCTCAATTGATGGATGGCCTGATCGACCCGCGTTTTTTTGGCGCGATGCCGGATCGGCGCGAACTGTCCGAGCGATTGGCGGCGACATTGGCCGATGCCGATTCTTACGAGGAGTTTCTTGATCGGCTCCGATTATTTGGCCAGGAAAGCCTGTTTCTGATCGGTGTGCGGATTTTGTCCGGAACAGTTTCGGCTCAACACGCAAGCACGGCATTCGCCGATGTGGCCGAGGGCGTCGTGCAAACCGTGCATCACCTGGTGACTGAACAATTCGTCGCGCAATATGGCCGGGTGCAAGGTCAGGAGACCGCGATTCTGGCGATGGGCAAGCTCGGCAGCCGCGAAATGACGGCGTCGTCCGATCTCGATTTGATTCTGATTTACGATTTCGATCATGATCAGCCCGACTCGAACGGTCCACGTTCACTGCACGGGGCCCAGTATTTTGCGCGGTTCACGCAACGGCTGATCAGCGCCTTCACGACACGCACGAACTACGGTGTCTTGTATGATGTCGATATGCGGCTGCGCCCATCGGGGCGTGCCGGTCCGGTGGCATCGCGGATCGATTCCTTCTCCGACTATCAGGATCGCGAGGCCTGGACCTGGGAGCACATGGCTCTGACCCGGGCGCGGGTGATTTCGACATCCCCGGAATTTCGCGAACGGATCGAGCAGATCATTCGCGATGTGCTGACGCGGCCGCGTGATCGCCGGATCATTGCCAGCGATGTTGCCGAAATGCGCCGTGCTATCGCGCTGGAGAAGGGCGAAGACGATATCTGGGATCTGAAATACGCCGCGGGCGGCATGGTGGATATCGAATTCATCGCGCAATATCTGCAACTCGTCCATGCCGCGGATACGCCGGAAATTCTCAATGTCGGCACGGTGCAAGTGCTCGAGAACGCCGCGCGGCTAGGTCTGCTGTCGCAATCGACAATGGAAGTGTTGCGGCCGGCGGCGCGGCTTTATCATGATCTGACGCAAATCCTGCGGCTGTGCGTTAACGGCAAGTTTGATCCCGCGACCGCCGGAGAGGATCTGTTGCGGATTATGACAAGGGCAGGCGACGCTCCGGACTTTTCGGCGCTGGAAGCGCGGGTGCGTGAAACCGAAGCCGAGGTAAGGAACGTTTTTCTCGCGCTCGTTGATGAAAAGGCCGGTTAGAGCGTTTTCGAGCGAAGTGAATATCGGTTCGCGTGAAGAAAACGCGTCAATCAAAATCAAGGAGTTTCGGTTCTGATTCCATCGAAACCGAAAGGACACTGGCAACCTATAAACCTAGTGTGGTTTGGGTTCAGAAGTCCGCTCGAAGGCCTCGCCGATACAATGTAGCGAACTTCTGAACCACCACACTAGGCCGCGGCGAAAACTGGCGGCCGGACGCCTCCCCTGCACGGCAACGTGACGCGGATAACAGTGCCGGCATCGGGCTTAGAGCGCATCTGCATTGAACCGCCGTGCAGATCTGTCAGCGACTTGGCGATCGCAAGACCAAGCCCGGAGCCTTGATAGGTTTTGGTCAACTGTCCCTCGACCTGCTCGAACGGTTGCCCGAGCCGCGCCAGCGATTTTCGGGCAATCCCAATGCCGGTGTCGGCGATCACGAGGACTATTCGGCTATCGACGGTACGGCTTCGGACGATGACGCGACCGCCGTCCGGCGTGAATTTAACGGCATTGGAGAGCAGGTTGATAACGATCTGCTTGAGGGCGCGACGATCCGCGACCAGCGGAACGGCATCCTGAAAATCGGCGTCCAGCACCAGGCGCTTTTCGTGTGCTCGCCCGGATACGACACGGAGCGACTCGGTCAGGGTTTGGGCGAGGTTGAGCGGCTCGGGATCGAGCTGCATACGGCCAGCCTCGATTTTCGACATATCGAGAATGTCGTTGATGACTTCGAGGAGATAATGGCCGGAGGTCAGGATATCGTGACAGTATTCCTGATATTTCTCGCAACCGAGATTGCCGAACATGCCATTCCCCATGATCTCCGAGAATCCGATGATGGCATTGAGCGGTGTGCGCAGCTCGTGGCTCATGTTGGCAAGGAATTTTGATTTCGCCTGATTGGCTTCCTCGGCGCGAGTTTTTTCATCGGAATATTTTTGCGCCAGGTCGGCAAGTTCGAGCGCCTGTTGTTCCAGCGTTGTCTGTGAACGTTTCAGATCGATGACCGTGGCACGCAAGCGAAGATCGTTGTCGATCAGCTTCTGCTCGTGCTCTTTGATCCGCGTGATGTCGGTGCCGACCGAGACATAGCCGCCTGTCTTGGTGCGCCGCTCACTGACGTTGAGCCATTTTCCGTCATCCAATTGGGCTTCGAAGGTGCGGGCGCCGGCGGCGAGATGATCCGACGCGGGCAGTCTGGCGCGAACCTCCGGCATGCTGCCGACCTCGCTCACCGTCTCGTAGGAGGTTCCCGGTACGACCGCGGAATCGGGTAACTTGTGCAAGCGCTGGAAATGCGAGTTGCAAAGCACCAGGCGGTCGTCGGCGTCCCATAGCACGAACGATTCCGGAATGGTCTCGATGGCGTCCCGAAGCCGAAGATCGGCTTCGATGGTCCTCTCGGCCATGCTTTTTTGTTCGGTGATGTCCACCGCGATGCCGATCAGGTGCAAGCTGCCATCGCCGGTGCTGCGGCTGAGTTCGCAGCGTACGCGCAGCCAAACCCAGTGGCCGTCGAAATGCTGCATCCGGAAGCTTTGATCGATGTGGTCGATCTTCGAGGAAATCAGTTGGTCTGCAATTTCAAACAGATCGACGTCGTCGGATTTGACCAGCGCGTTGACTTCGCCGAATGTCAGCAGGTCGCGACGGCCCTCGATACCGAGGATCGAAAACATCGAGTGCGACCAGAAGATGCGGCCGCGCGACAAGTCCCAATCCCATAGACCGCAACGGCCACGGTTGAGCGCCGTATCGATCCGCCCGCGGACGGCGTCGTTGATAAGGTCACCTTCGCGGGCACGCGTCGATTGCCAGTGAAATGCGAAGCCGAGAATCAGGACAACAAAGCCGGTGGTCGCCGACAGCGTAATCGACAGCGCGGCATCCGATTGCCACAGCGAGGCGGTATTTTTCTGTACGATGACGAGATGCGCTGCGAGGTATTTCAGCGTGCGGGTCGTTGCCAGTGCTTTGGCGCCTTCGGGCATTGTCGTATCGGTAATGCTTGATGCCGCGCCAAACGGCGAGGCGGCGATGACCGATGCCAGAAATGCGCGATGGCCGTCGAGAGAATTGTCGGCAGGCAGGCTGGCGATAACCTGCTGGTCCGGGCCGATGACAAGGACATGGCGTTCCGCGGCAATCCCCCACGCCGGAATCAGTGTTGACAGAATGTTCTGCAGGCCGGTCAACGCGCCGGGATTTTGATTGACGGGGAGTGCGGCATGATCGAGACGTTCTGCCAGCAGATCGGCTAACGCCGCCAGGTCACGCTTGGCCGATGCCTGGATCTGTCGATTGTGATCGGCAACCTGCACAAAGGCACCGAAGCAGATCGTAATCAGGAAGGCGATGATGAGGGTTGGCACCGCGCGCCGCAACACCGGCTCAGCATTCAGTAGCCGGTGATAGGCAGGTCTCGCGATCGATTGCGCCAATCCTTTGATCGAATCGGATTGGACGCATGCGCTTTGTGCGCGCGCGCGCGTCATGCCTCAGCCCCCTTGGAGTTCCGGTTGAATGTGCCCGGTGAGGTCTGCTCGACGCCACGCAGGAACGCACTCGTACTGGTCAACGCTGGCGTGGTGGAAGCACGAGCCGCTATGAAAAGCGGTGTCGATCAGCGCCCGCGTTGCGAACCTCGACAGCCCCCAGGCCGTCTCGAATCAGTGCGATTTGAATCCAGTTTTCACGACCTGTCGAGAGTCAACAAATCGTTAATGCGAAATAAATCTTGTCCAACGCTCGTTTGAGACGTCGGCAGACGTTTTCCATGAGTCCGAAACGAGAACGCCGGATCGCAGAGCGTCAGTTGATCTGCGCGGGCTCGGCGTGGCTGATGACGCGCTTCACATTTGGGAATGCGCGCCGCAACGCGCGTTCGATTTCGTCCACGCATTGATGGACGACCGTCACGCTCATGGCAGGCGCGGCACGGCAATGAAAATTGACGATTTCACCGGCGTCCGTGTCGCGGACCCGAACGTTATGGATGTCGTGAATGCTCTGATTGGCGGCGAAATGCTCCAGCGCGGCCTTGATCTCGGCGACCCGCGCCGCAGAGGCATCGGTGCCCGACGGCAGGCCCGGCTCCAACGGTTCGATATGAGTATCGACCTCTACATCGGCGCCGAATTCCTCACGGATGCGTTGCTCGAGCCCGTGAGCGATGTCGTGCGCGTTGCGCAGGTCAAGATTGCCGTCGACTTCCAGATCGATACTGACAGTCAATCGGTCGCCCAGATCGTGGACGGTGACATGATGGACGGCGAGCGCCGAATTGCGCGCAATCACCATGATCCGCTCGCGAACGGTCTCGTTGTCCCGCGCGACCGGCAGAGCGGTGAAAGTCAGGTCAGCATCGCCCAACGCGTCGGCAACGGATTTTTGAGCCTGGCACTTGATGGCGTCGATACGGTCGATGGGATAGGTTCTCGGCACCTTCACATTCGCGTCGATGAAGTATTTCGCACCAACCATGCGCACGCGAAGCCGTTCGATATCGACGACGCCCGGTACGGACTTGATTGCAACGCGGGCCTTGTCGGAGACGCCTTCGGGGGCACGGTCGAGCAGCGTCTCGATGGTGGATCGGCCGAGCCGCAGCCCCAGTATCGAGATCACCACGGCAATGCCGATCGCGGCAGCGGCATCACCCCATGCGTACCCGATCGCTGACAGGGCAAGGCCAATGATAACAGCCACCGAACCCAGCACGTCCGAGGCAAAGTGCAGCGCGTCAGCCGCAAGCGCCTGGCTTTTGGTTTCGTGCGCCGCGCGGTGCAACGCCTGGGCGCGCCAGAGATTCACGCCGATGTCGATCAGCAGAACAATGAATGGAATCATCGACAGCGTCGGCGGCACCGCGCCTTCACGCAGGTGGTTATAGGCTGTTACCGCGATGCCGCCGGCAAGAACGTATAACAGTGCGATGACGCCCAGCGCCGACAGGCTTTCGAACTTTCCATGGCCATAGTGGTGTTCGTTGTCAGCCGGCCTGTCGGAGAAGCGGACGACGATCCATGTAATCACGGTCGCGACCAGATCGACCGAACTGTGCAGCGCCTCGGAAATCAGCGCCAGACTGCCTATCGCAATCCCGACCACGAACTTGACGGCGGCCATGGTGGCGCTTGCCGCAACGGAAATCGCGGCAACGCGGATTTTGATGTTGGTGGCGGGCTGGCTCATGTGCGGGGGTTTAGCAGCCCGCTCGCCCAGGTCAAAGCCATGATTGGGAGGTAGTCGCCATTTCCGCAATGGCATTTGCACATGCGAATTATTCCGACTTCAAGGCGGGCCGAAACCGCTACAGCGTGACGACAATCTTGCCGAGATGTTTATTGGCTTCCATATGCGCGAATGCCTTGGCGATGTCGGCGAAGGCAAAGCTTCGATCGATCGGCAGCCTGAGTTTTCCGGCTTCCACGGCCGGCCAGAGTTCAGTACGGACCTGATTGAATATCTCTCGGATTTCTTCGATCGAGCGGGTGCGGAATGTGACGCCGATGTAGCTGATGCGGCGCGCCGCATGCAGATCGAAATTGAAGTCACCGTGGCTACCGCCGAGTCGGCCGACATTGACAATGCGGCCGAGCACCTTGGTCGCGGCCAGATTCTGGTTGGCGACCTTGCCGGATACCTGATCGACAATCAGGTCGACACCCTTGCCCTCAGTCGCTTGAAGGACCTGTTCGACCCAGCCGGGATCGCTGGAGTCGATGGCGAGATCGGCTCCGAATTCCTTCAACCGTCCCCGACGCGTCGCATCGGTCGAAGATCCGATGACGGTTTTGGCGCCCTTCAGTTTCGCGATTTGCAAGGCCATCAAGCCGACGCCCGAGCTGGCTCCCTGGATCAACACCGATTGACCTGCTTGCAGATTGCCATTGGTGACTAGCGCATTGTGCATGGTCGTCAGCGCGATCGGCAACGTCGCGGCGATATCGAAGCCCATCGCAGGCGGCAGATGGAAAAGCCGTCCATGGTCTGCAAGGGTATATTCCGCGAAGGCGGCTGCACCTGAACCCATGACGCGGTCGCCAACCTTGACGCCTTTGGCATCAGGGCCGATCTCAACGACTTCGCCCGCCCATTCCATGCCGAGTACGGTACCGGTGCCCCCGGCGCTGCCATGGGCCTGACCTTTGGTCATTCCGAGGTCAGCGCGATTGAGGCCGCAGGCTCGCACTCTCACCAGCACTTGCGCGCCCTTCGGGCCCGGCTGCGCGACTTCGCTGATCTCGGCGCCATTGGTGCCATAGATAAAGGCTTTCATGGGTCTATTCTCTTTACTCGGTTGTCTTTCGTGTCCTGCTTTCGTCCTCTGGCCCGCATGCCGGACGAAGGATGCCGGTCGCTATTCCAGCATGTTGTGTCATCGGATGAAAGTGCGTTGATCCGGCTGTCGGTCATGCCGATAGGGATGATCGGCCGATCATCGCGCAGACGATCGGTGGCTGTAAAGAATCGCAAACCGATCGGTCCGAATGCATGGCCGCATTGCATGTAGGCATGGATGGGCTTGGAGCATGGCGCAGGTCAATCGCGCGATCACCATGTCGAGATCGGACGTGTTCTGTATCGGCTTCAGTTTAGAAAAAATTTCCAGCGACTTGTAATGGACGCAGTGTTTTGCCTTCACGGTCGCTCCGCGTGCTGCCTCTCATCGCAAGGCAGTTCAGCAACACTCACGATTATAAAGCGCGCACCGGTCAGTATTCTGTTGAGCCGCGTCGGCCAACCGGCGTAACAGCGTTGAATGGATTTGTCCGGGGGCATGCCGAGTTATTTGCGGAAACGTGCCTCGATGGTCGACTGCCGATTTTGTCTGTCACCTCGATCCGGGAGACTAAAATGCGCTTGATAAGGATTCTGGCTGCGGCGTCTGCTGCTGCGATCGTCGCGGTGCCGATGGCGCAGGGGGCCGATCTGCCGCTGAAGGCCAAGGCTGTCGAATATGTGAAGGTGTGTTCGCTTTACGGCGCGGGATTCTATTACATTCCCGGCACTGATACGTGCATCAAGCTCGGCGGCGCGATGCGCGCCGACACGTCGTTTCATGCAGCCGGCGCGCATGGCGAGCCTGCCTGGCGAGGTGCGGCCGGCGCTGGCACCCGCGATGCCAATGATTATATCGCGCGGGTTCGCAGCTATCTGCGCCTCGATACGCGGACCGGAACGGAATACGGGGTGGTGAGAACCTACCTCGAAGGCGTGTTCCAGTGGACGACCGGCAGCGATGTTATCGAAGGGGGCTCGCTCGGGCTCTATTATGCCTTTGTGCAGTTCGGCGGCTTTACAATGGGACGAGCCGTGTCGCAGTTCTCCACGCCATGGAACGGGACGCCCGGTAACAATACGGCATATCTGCTTGGCGGCGACGATACGGTGACGGGCATCGGCCAGTTTGCCTATACCGCGCAATTCGGAAATGGCATTTCGGGATCGGTCTCACTCGAAGATCCGTATGCTTACCGCCGCCAGCAGCTTTACAACGTCGATACCGCGATCACGGCGGCCAACGCGTTCACAGGTGCCTACACCACGTCGTACGGTGGCGTGTCAGTTCCCGATATCGTGGGAAATATCCGCGTCGATCAAGCCTGGGGCGTGTTTCAGGTATCGGCGGCGGCGCATCAGGTTCGTGCCAGCTACTACGATCAGACGCGCGAGACCTCCGGTCATCCGGAGGATGCGTGGGGATATGCGGTGTTGGGTGCCCTGTCGCTGAAGGATCTGCCGACCGGCAAGGGCGATACGGTAAGCGTCGACGGAACCTATGCCAACGGCGCGACACGTTACGTGATCTCAGGAACGACAAGCGCGGCGGGCGGCTTCTCGATGTTCGGCAACACCAGTCTTCCCGGTGTGTATCAGAGCATCGCTTTTGGTGCCGCGACCGATGGGCTGTTCGGCAACGGAACCGGCATCGAGAAGGTGACGGCATGGGGTATCCGTAGCGCGTTCACCCACAACTGGGATGCCTACTGGTCGTCATCGGTGTTCGGCGCCTACACCAGCGTTTCCTACAATGACAATGCGCGTTCGCTGTATTGCCGGGGATTTGGTGCTGCGGTGGCCGGCCAGGGTGTGAGCTATAGCTGCAACCCGGACTTCAGCATTGCTCAGCTCGGCACGATCACGCGGTGGACCCCGGTCAAGAATCTCACTTTCAGCGGCGAGGTATTCTATACCTGGCTCGACCAGAATTTTGACGGTGTCGCCGCGCTGTCGCCGACTTCGCTTCGCAAGCCGGCGGCCACCTATGAGTTCAAGGATCAAGGCACCTGGACTTTCAGCGTCCGCGTCCAGCGGACTTTCTGAGCACCGAGAACAACCGGCGCCACACTTTGTCCGGCACTGCCGTTCACATATGGATCACGATAATCCCCCGAAGCTTCGGCTTCGGGGGATTTTTTTGCGCTGCGCGATGCGGGGAGGCGGCATTCCAGCCGGCGTGGAATGCCGTTCGCGTCTTTCAATCCACAGCCTGGCTCTATCTCGATCGCAAACCGACATCGGAGTTTTCGCGATACGTCACACAAACGTAGTCCGCTTGTCACGGTGCGATAACCGGCGGTGCAGAAACCGAAAGCGGCTCTCAGCGATGATATTCGTTGTGCAACTCGCCGATGCCGTCGATGGCGATGGTGACGTTATTGGCAGCTTCCTTCATGGTGCCGGCGCCAATCGACGTACCGCAACAGATCAGATCGCCCGGCAACAGCATCATGTCGTGAGAAATTGCACTGGCCAGTTGCCGCGGGCTGAAAATCATGTCCGCCACCGGATAGCTCTGTCGTTCTGCGCCGTTGAGAATTGTCCGCACCGTCAATCCCGCCGGATCGATGCCGGAAGCGATGGTTGGGCCGAACGGCCCGAAGCCATCAAAGCTTTTGGCGCGCGCCCATTGTGCGAATGTCGTGTCGCGATTGAGGATCTCGACCGCGGTGATGTCATTGACGCAGGTATAGCCAAAAATGAATTCGTCGATCTGATCGAGCGCAACATTTTTGCAGGCCTTGCCGATGACGACGCCGAGTTCGCCCTCGTAAATCACCTTGCCGTCATAGGAGGCGGGACGCCTGATGATCGCGCCCGGATTGGCAATGCTGGAGGGCGCCTTCAGGAAATAAAGCGGCTCCGGCGGTATGGCCGCATTCAGCTTGGCGGCGAGCGCGTGAAAATTATTCCAGAGCCCGATGATCTTGGACGGCGTTGCCGGTGCGAGCAGGGAAACCTCGGCCAGCCGCAGTCGTTTGCCGCTGGGCGTCGCGCCACCAAACATATCGCCATCGTGGACGATGATTTCGGATCCCGCGAGCGTGCCGAAGCCGATGCTGCCCTGGTGTGAAAAGCGAACCCAATTGGTCACGAAACATTCCTCCCGAGGTCTGTATCGGGCTTCCCCCGAGCGTGCGTGTTAATACAGCCCCGCGACCTTTGCTCGCTGGACGACCAGCGCCAGCACCGAATCCAGTGCAGGTGTCGGAATTCCGGTGAGGCGCCCCATCTCCTGCACGACCGTCACCAGCGGATCGATTTCCATGGCGCGGCCGCGCTCGAGGTCTTGCAGCATCGAAGTCTTGTGTGCGCCGACCTTGCGCGCGCCTTCAATCCGGCGTTCGACATCGACGCGGAATCGGACGCCGAAGGTTTCGGCGATGGCCTGTGCTTCCAGCATGATGGCCTTCGACAGCGCGCGCGTTGCCGGGTCGGTGCAGATCGCATCGAGCGTGGCGTGGGTTAGCGCGCTGATCGGGTTGAAGCAGACGTTGCCCCACAGTTTCAGCCAGATCTCGTCGCGAATCCGATCCAGCACCGGCGCTTTCAGGCCGGCTTCGACCAACAGCGCCGATAGCTGTTCGACATCGGAGGATGTCTCACCGGTTGGTTCGCCGATCGGAAAACGGTCGCCATAGACGTGGCGGATCACGCCGGGCGCCTCGATCTCGGCGGCAGGATAGACGATGCATCCGATGCCGCGCTCCGGCCCGAACTCGTTCCACTGTCGGCCACCGGCATCGATGCTTTCCAACGTCGTGCCTTCGTACTGGCCGCCGTGCCTGTAGAAATACCAGTAGGGAATGCCGTTGACCGCGGTGACGATGCGCGTATGCGATCCGAGCAGCGGCTTCATCGCATCGATGACGCCGGCGATCGAATGTGCCTTCAGGCAGACGATAATGAAATCCTGCGGACCCAGTTCGGCGGGATTATCGGTGCAGCGTGGCCGCACCACTCGCTCGTCATTGTCGGTCAGAAGCTTCAGACCGTTGGCTTTCATCGCCGCCAGGTGCGGGCCGCGCGCAACCAGGCTGACGTCGGCTTTGGTGCCGGCCAGTTGAGCGCCGAGATAGCCACCGATCGCACCGGCGCCGTAAATACAAACCTTCATGAATCCGCCATTCCAACAGGTCGAGTTGATCCAATATGTTGCATCAGCAGTACGCGCTATCGATGCCGGCTATTCCGCCGCCGCCTTTTGCGGTGGGTCGAGTGCGCCGGAGTCATGGGCTTCAGCGACCTGATGATCGGTGAAGCCCAGCACTTCGCGGAGAATTTCGTCGGTGTGCTCGCCGAGCAGCGGAGAGCGTCTGACGTCGGCGGGGCTCTCCGACAACTTGATCGGGTTGCCGACCGACAGGTATTTGCCGCGGGTGGGGTGATCGACTTCGACCACGGTACCGGTTGCGCGCAAGGATTTGTCCTCGGCCAGTTCCTTCATTGACAGGATCGGGCCACACGGAATGTTGTCGCGGTTGAGGATATCCATCGCCTCGAACTTGGTCTTGGTCATGGTCCATTGTTCGACGCGCGCGAAAATATCGTTGAGCCGGGGCAAGCGCGCCGCGGGCTTGGCGTAGTCGGGATGGGTCTTCCATTCGGGCTCGCCGATGGCGTCGCAAATCTTGTCCCACACTTGCGCCTGGGTGATGAAATAGATGTAGGCGTTGGGGTCGGTTTCCCAGCCCTTGCATTTCAATATCCGGCCGGGTTGGCCGCCGCCGGAATCGTTGCCCGCACGCGGCGTCGCCTCGCCGAACGCAATGCCTTCGCCATACTGGCTGTATTCCTTGAGCGGGCCGTGGGCGAGGCGTTGTTGATCGCGCAACTTCACGCGTGACAGGTTCAGAACACCGTCCTGCATCGCCACGGTGACGCGCTGCCCCTTGCCGGAATGGGTTCGCTGATAGAGCGCGGTGACAATGCCGAGCGCCAGATGCAGGCCCGTTCCGCTGTCGCCGATCTGTGCGCCGGTCACGAGCGGAAGCCCGTCGCGGAAGCCGGTCGTCGAAGCGGCGCCGCCGGTGCATTGCGCGATGTTCTCGTACACCTTGCAATCCTCATAGGGACCGGGGCCGAAGCCCTTGATCGAGGCGACGATCAGTTTCGGATTGATCTTCTGGATGGCTTCCCACGGGAAACCCATGCGGTCGAGAACGCCGGGTCCGAAATTTTCGACCAGCACGTCGCACTTCTTCATCAACGCGGTGAGCACTTCCTTGCCCTTGGCATTTTTGGTGTCGAGGGTGATAGAGCGCTTGTTGTGGTTGAGCATCGTGAAGTACAGGCTGTCGACATTCGGCAGGTCCTGCAACTGGCCGCGCGTGATGTCGCCGGAACCGGGGCGCTCCACCTTGATGACATCGGCGCCGAACCAGGCAAGCAACTGCGTGCATGTCGGCCCCGACTGGACGTGGGTGAAGTCGAGAATACGGACGCCCTGCAAAGCCTGACTCATCGTGTGCTCCTGTCTTGAATCTCCGCAGGCGCGCCAGGGCCTGCGAAAAGGGTGTGACGCTAGCCGAAGAGCTGGTCGCCGTGAGTCTCGACGAAGGTTGCGAGGCTGAGGGTGTGGTCGCGCGCGAACTTTTCAGCGAGGTCGGTCTTGCGCTCTTCAAGCGCGCCGATGATTGCCATGTGCTCGGGGAGCGATGCCGCGATGCGTTCGTTGCGCCCGATGGTCAGTTGGCGATAGCCGCGGACGTGCAGCAGGATGCCGTTGGTCATGTTTACCAGTACCGGGGATTCGCTTAGCGAGATCAGCGTTTGATGGAAGGCGATGTTGGCTTTCGAGTACTCTTCGACGTGATCTTGCGGCAGGTAGTCTTGATTGAAGTCCTTGAAGAAGTCGCGCAACGCCGAAATATCTCGTTTGCGTGCCGTCTGGGTGATCAGTCGCGCCGCCATGCTTTCCAGTGCGGCCCACGCACGGATCATGTCGACGATCTCGGACTTGGTCCGCCTGACCACGACGATGCCGCGCCGGGGCACCGCCTTTACCAATCCGTCCTGCTCGAGCATCGCAATGGCTTCGCGGATCGGAGTGCGGCTGACGCCGAGCCGTTCCGACAGGGCGCGCTCGTCGAGCATCACCGGCTCGGGCGTGGTGTAGATGTCCATCTTGAGGATGGCATCCTTGAGGGCGTCATAAGCCTTGGTCTTGAAGCTGGTTTCGGGCGCGAGGCGTACGATTTCCATTTCGGTCTCGGCCGTCGGGCGTGCCTTGGACTGTCTTGCGATCGACATCGCGTTTCCCCAGGAGGATGGGCGGTGGGTTAGTCAGTTGTCAAAATATCTGGCATGCCAGATGCCAAAATGTCAACACCCTTAAGTTGCGGTGCTTTTGGAATGCCTGCAATCGAATTGGGGCAATTTATGGAATATCGTATGCCAACTCACTGGGATTTTTTGCGAACGCAATATCGGCGCCCCCAATGCCGTCCGACCGATCAAGGGGTGAGGCTTCGCTTTTGACTCCATCGGAGGCCAAAAGGCCCTGACATTCGGTTGCCCGCAGCGCCGTTGTTCTCGCAACGGCAGCGCAGCGTTTCTCCAACCAATAAAAAGCGCCCGCACCGTCAAACGGTGCGGGCGCTTTTTTGTATTTAACGGCGGCGTTTTTCAGCGAGGCTGGTTTGCGTTCGCGCGAACGAGGCGCGCGAAATCAAAATCGTAAATCCCGGTTCTGATTCCGTCAGGGCCGGGACGACGCAGGCGGCATACGGGCGATGTTTGCCCGGCGGGCTTCGATTCCCCTTTGAACCGAAGCCCGGAGGCAAGCTATTTCACGAGATGAAAGGCGCCGTTCTTCACCTCGATAAGGAACGCCGAGCGCTCGTCATAACCGTTGTGGTTGGTCGGGCTCATGTTGGACAGGCCGTTGTTGAGATAGATTTGCTTGCCGTTCTCCAATGCGTCACGCAGCGCGGCGCGGAATTCCGGCGTGCCAGGCTTGCCGGCCTTGAGGGCGGCCGGTGTGGCGTTTTCGACCAGCACCACCGAGTCCCAAAGATGCGCGGCGAAAGCGGCCGGGTCTTCCTTGTGCAGCGCCTTGTAGGCGGCGATGAATTTTTCAGGCGCGGGGCGGAACGGGCTGTCCTTCGGCAGGTCGTCGACGATGGTGAAGGCTTCGCCGGTATAGATAGCGCCCTCGACGTCCTTGCCGCCGAGCTTGATGAACTCGTTGGTGGCGACGCCGTGGGTCTGGTAGATCGGCCCCTTGTAGCCACGCTCGCGCAAGGCCTTCTGCGGCAGCACCGCCGGCGTACCTGCGGCGGCGATGAATACGGCGTCCGGCTTGGTGGCGATGATCTTCAGCACCTGTCCGGTGACGCTGGCATCGTTGCGTGCATAGACTTCATGGGTCGTCAGTTCGATGCCGACCTTCGGCGCCTCGGCCTTCAGCACGTTGTAGTAGCCTTCGCCGTAACCGTCGGAGAAGCCGATATAGCCGAGCTTCTTGGCGCCGGACTTGGCGATGTATTTGAGGATCGCTGTCGCCATGATGTCGTCGTTCGGCACCACCTTGAACACCCACTTCTTCTTGTCGTCTATCGGCTGCACCAGCACGGCGGCGGCGGCGAGCGTCAAGAGGGGCGTCTTGGCTTCCGCGGCGATGTCGATCAGCGGCAGCGACACCGGCGTCAGCGACGAGCCGAGCAGCACGTCGACTTTTTCCTCGGAGATCATTTTTCGCGCGTTTTGCGCCGCCTTGGTCGGATCGGATTCATCGTCGAGCGCGATATAAGTGACCTTCTGCCCGGCGATTTCCTTCGGCAGGACCGGCACGGTCTTGCTCTGCGGCTGGCCGAGCGCGGCGCCGGGGCCGGATGCACTCATCGTAATGCCGATCTTGATCTGGGCGTGAGCGCTGCCGGCCGTGAGCGCGGCCACCGCCAGTGTGATGAGCCAGGTTTTCGTTGGTAGCATGACGTCCTCCCTTGTTGTGAGCTTAGTATTCGTTGCCGCCGAGGCCGAGATAGCTTTCGACCAGTTTGGCATCCTGCGCGATCACCGAAGGCGCGCCTTCGGTGGTTGTGGCTCCCAATTCCATGACATAGGCGTAATCGGCCACCTGCAGCGCTGCGCGCGCGTTCTGTTCGACCAGCAGGATCGAGACGCCGCTGGCGCGCAGTTCGGTCAGGATGTGAAAGATGTCGCGCACGATGCGGGGGGCGAGGCCGAGGCTGGGTTCGTCGAGCATCAACAGCGTGGGACTCGCCATCAGCGCGCGCCCCATCGCCAGCATCTGCCGCTCACCGCCCGATAGCGTTCCGGCCAATTGCTGCCTCCGCTCCTTGAGACGGGGGAACTGCGCGAAGATCCGCTCGATGCTCCGGTTACGCTCGGCGCGCGAGCGCCTGACGCCGCCGAGCAGCAGATTGTCCTCGACCGCCATGTCCGAGAACAGCTCGCGGCGTTCGGGCACGAGGCAGAGACCCTGCTTCACCCGGGCTTCGAGCGGCACGGCGGCAATTGGCCGATTGAGAAACGTGATGTCGCCGCGGGCAGGGAGCAATCCCATCAGGGCGTTCAGCAGCGTGGTCTTGCCCGCGCCATTGGCGCCGATCACCGTGACCAGCGCCCCTTTGGTGACGCGCAGCGAAACCTTATGGACGACTTCCGCGCGGCCATAAGCCACGCACAGGTCGTGAACTTCAAGCAGCGGCGCGTTCATGCCACGCCCCCAAGATAAGCTTCCAGCACCGCCAGGTTGTTGCGGATGTCGGCCGGAATGCCTTCTGCGATCTTGGTGCCGAAGTCGAGCACCACCAGTTGATCCGCGAGACTCATGACGAAGTCCATGTCGTGCTCGACCAGCAACACGCTGATGCCTTCGGCGCGAACTTCTCTCAGCAGCTTCGCCAGCGCCTTTTTCTCACCGACGCGCAATCCGGCGGCGGGTTCGTCGAGCAGCAGCAACACCGGATTGAGGCACAATGCGCGCGCCACCTCGACGAGACGCAATTGCCCGAGCGCCAGCGTCCCCGCCGGATGAAAGGCAACGTCGGCAAGTCCGACGCGTTTCAGTTGCCGTTGTGCGGTGGCAAACAGGATGGCTTCCTCGGCGCTATCGAGTTTGAGCATCGCGCGGAACAGGCCGGCGTGTCCAAGCAGGTGAGCGCCGAGGGCGACGTTCTCGATCACGCTCATGTCGGCGACGATTTCGACGTGCTGGAACGTCCGGCCGAGCCCAAGGGCCGCCGCCCGCTGCGGCGTCTGGGTTTCGAGCGGATGACCGTCGAAGGCGATCGCGCCCGATGTCAGCGGCAGGACGCCGGTGATCAGATTGAATGTCGTACTTTTGCCGGCGCCGTTCGGACCGATCAGGCCGATGATGCGGCCGCTTTCGACATCGAAACTGACATCGTTGACGGCGGCAAGGCCGCCGAATTGCTTGCTGGCGTCCTGCACTTGCAGCAGCCGCGTTCCGGGAGCGGGCAATGCCCGGACCGGGAGGCGTTGATCGTCGCGCGGGATCGGCGGTCTGGGTGGAGGCGGCGGACCGAACAGGATCGGCCACAGTCCGTTGCTGGCGGTCTGCAACACCAGCACCAGCACCGCGCCATAGGCGATCGCCTCGAAGTTGCCGGTGCTGCCGAACAGCCAGGGAAGAATATTCTGCAATTGATCGCGCAGCACCGTGATTCCGGCAGCACCTAGAATGGCGCCGTAGACGCGGCCGGCGCCGCCGAGCACGGCCATCAGCAGATATTCGGTGCCCGAGATGACGCCGAAGGGGCCCGGCGATACCGAACGCTGGAAATGCGCATAGAGCCAGCCGGCGAGACCGGCGAGCATCGCCGCGTAGACGAACACCAACAGCTTTGCGCCGGCCGTGTTGACGCCGAAGGCCTCGGCGGCGCGGGTGCTGCGCCGGAGCGCGCGGATGGCACGCCCGACGCGGCCGTTCAGCAGGTTTTGCGTCGCGACCACCGCCAGCACCACGGCGATCCACACCACGACGAAGTATTCTTTCGGATCGATCAACTGATGGCTGCCGATGCGCAGCGCCGGAATGCCGGGCAGGCCGTCATGCGCGCCAAGCCAACTGATGTTGCCGAACAGGTAGAAGAACGCGATGCCCCAGGCGATGGTCGCAAGCGGCAGGTAATGTCCCGAGAGCCGCACCGTGACCGCGCCCACGCCGGCCGCGACCACCATCGTCAGCAGCAAGGCGGCCGGCAACGTCAGCCATGGCGAAATGCCGAAATGCACGGTGAGGGCGCCGGTGGTGTAGGCGCCGAATCCGACAAAGGCGGATTGTCCGAACGACGTCATGCCGCCGACACCCGTCAGCAGCACGAGGCCGATCGCAACCAGGCTCGAGATGCCGATATAATTGAACAGCGTAACCCAGTAGTCCGGCAGCCATCCGGTGAACGGCGCGACCAGGAGTGCAGCGGCGACAACCGGCGGCGCAAAGGATCGGAGAACGGTCCTCATTCCGATTCCTCGGTGTAGGGGGCATAGATCGAGCGCCATGCCAGCACCGGAATAATCAGGGTGAACACCAGGACCTCTTTGAAGTTGCTCGCCCAGAACGAAAACAGCGCTTCGGCGAAGCCAACGCCAAGCGCGGCGGCGACCGTCAACGGGTAGCTCACCAGACCGCCAATGATCGCGGCAACGAACGCCTTCAACCCGATCAGGAAACCGCTGTCGTAGAAGACGGTCATCAAGGGGCCGACCAGCACGCCGGACACCGCGCCCATGAGGGCGGCGATGGCGAAGGAAAATTGTCCCGCCACGGAGGTCGGAATGCCGACGAGCCGCGCGCCGATCCGATTAGACGAACAGGCGCGCAGCGCCTTGCCGAGCAGGGTGCGGCCGAAGAACAGCGCGAACAGCACCAGCAGCACCGCCGTGACGATCAGAACCGCGACGCTCTGTCCGGTGACGACGAGATCGCCGAGCGAGAACGAAGCCGACGACAGCGGCGTGGTGCCGCTTCCCTCCGGGCCGAAGAACAATAGCCCCAATCCGATCAGGGAAAAATGCACGCCGAACGCCGCCATCAGCAGGACCAGCACGCTTGAATGCGCCAGCGGCTCGAAGGCAATCCGATAGAGCATCGGACCCATCGGCGTAATCAGCGCGACAGCTAGCAGGATGTTGCAGAGTTGTCCGAGTTTCAGCGGCGCGACGGCTTGCGTCAGCAACAGCAACGCGACCGGCAGCGCCAGATCGAGCATCGCGATGCGGAGAAGGCGCCGCAGGTTCATCTCGCGGAAGTGCCATATGACTTCCGACGCCGCCGCGAGGCACCCGAGCGCCAGCAACAGCCGCGGTGTCGATGGGGTGACGCCATTCTCAAGCGCCGCCACGGTCAGGGCGGCAAAGGCGACGAACTCCCCCTGCGGCACGAAGATGACGCGGGTGACGGCGAAGACCAGCACCAGGGCGATCGCCACCAGAGCATAGACCGCCCCATTGATGATGCCGTCCTGAAGCAGGAACAGAAATATGGTCGAGTCCACGCGCGTTAGTCCCCCCGATAGCCCGGCTCGCGGAATTTAGTCTCCGTGATGTCCTGGGCCGATCTCGCTTGCACTAAAATTCACCAACCGCTCGTTTAATTCAAGGGCTCGCCGCGCAAATTTTTCGTGCAACGGAAGATGGGCGGAGGCTGGCAAGGGGAAAGGCGCTGCAAAACGAGGCGAACTTCGGATTCGGGACACTGACGATTGGACCGGTGCCGATGCTGCGGAGCGCCGGCATCCGACATGTCGATCGCCGTTGCGAAATTCGGCCCGCGCGCTCGGCGCGCTTGCGATCCTGGTTTTGGGTGCGCGCGCTCATTCGCCTAGCGTCTATTTGACGGCATCGAAAAAGTGGGCAAGGCTGGAAAAACGAAGTGAGACAAGAAGAGGATCTGAAAAGCCTCGGATGGACGCCATGCCGCGACGGCTTGATCCGCGGAACATGTGCGTCGTGGGGAACAAGTCTGGGAGGAGAATGACATGACCATTACCCGCCGAACGTTTGCTGTAGGTGCTTCCGGTGTATTGCTTGGTTCGGTGGCGGCGCCGTTTGTGCGCAGGGCCGGGGCTGCCGGCTCCACGATCCGTATCGGCGTGGTCAATTCGATGAGCGGCGGTCTCGCTGCATATGCGCAGGAAGGACAACCCGCCTTCGAATACATCATCAAGAAGATCAACGCCGAGGGCGGCATCAAGAGCAAGGGCGGAGCCAAGATCGAATTGATCCAGGCTGACGATACCAGTCAGCCCGCCCGCACCGCGACCGAAGCGCGCCGCTTGATTACGGAAGAGAAAGTGCAATTGCTGACCGGCACCATTCTCAGCGCGCAAATGCTGGCGCTGACGCCGGTGCTCGACGAACTGAAAATGCCGACGCTGTCGGTTTGGGCCGGCGGCGCGCGGTCGAACTACATGTTCACGCTCGGCTACCCCTACGATCGCGGCTACGCGCAGACGATGCACGACTTCGTCATCTTTTTGCGTGACGCCGAGAAGTTCAACATCAAGACCGCGGTGATGGGCTATTCGAATTACGAGGCCGGCCAGCAGGTCAACAAGTTCCTTGTGGAGAAACTCAAGGCCAGCGGCGTCGAGGTGATCGGCGAAGCGCCGCTCGACATCCGCGCGCAGGACCAGACTTCGGCGATGGTGCGCATCCGTTCGCTGAAGCCCGACGTTGTGGTGGGTCTTGTGACGCCGCGCGATGGCATCCTGCTGCACCAGGCGCGCTACAACCTCAATTACCACGGCAGCATCTTCTGCGGCGGCACCGGCGGTTATTCCGACCTCTCGCTCTGGAAGGACCTCGGGCCCGAGATCGGCAAGGCGGTGCTGACAAAGAATCTTTTCGGCATGACCGGATTCAGCGCCGGTGCGAAAATCGATTCGATGCAGAAGATCATCGCCGAGCTGCGCGACGTCGCCAAGCTCGACCGCATCGGCCAGGGCGCCATTCAGTATGCGCAAGCCGGCCGCGTGCTGCAGCAAGTGCTGGAGACGTCGGCTTCGCTGGAAGGCGATGCGTTGCTGGACGCGTTCAAGAAGGTCAATATTCCATTCGGCGATCCCAATCTGTATGTCGCCAAGCCCAAGGGGTTGCAGTTCGCGGAAGATCGACTGCTCAAGGACGGCAGCGCGATGTTCATTCAATGGACGCCCGAACAGGACCAGCAGGTCGTGTTTCCGAAAGAATTTGCCCAGACCGCTCCGCGTCCTCGCGTTTGAGGGCCGGCGGTGGGACTGCTCGAGGTCGATAAGGTCACGAAACGGTTCGGTGGCCTGGTTGCCGTCAACGCGGTGAGCTTTTCGGTTGCCGAGGGCGAGATTCTCGGCATCATCGGCCCCAATGGCGCCGGCAAGACCACGCTGTTCAGCGTCATCTCCGGTTTCACGCCACCGAGCGAAGGCGGCATTCGCTTCGCAGGCGAGGACATCGTCGGCGTTTCGCCCGACAAGCTGGTGCGCCGCGGCCTCATTCGCAGCTTTCAGGTGGTGCAGACCTTTGCCGACATGACGACGCTCGACGTCGTCACCACGGCCGCCCTGACGCGACGGCCGATCCGCGAGGCGATCGACTATGCCGCGCATGTTCTGGGGCGGGTGGGGCTGGGCGGCAAGGAACTGCTGACGCCGCTGACGTTGTCGCTGCAGGACAAGAAACTGCTCGAACTTGCGAAGTGCCTCGCCACCGATCCGCGCTGCATCCTGCTCGATGAGGTGATGGCCGGGCTGACGATTGCCGAGACCGAGGCGCCGATGGCGATCGTTCGCGAACTGAACGCTCAGGGCGTCACCGTCGTGATGGTCGAACATGTCATGCCGGTGATCATGCAGTTGGCGACGCGCATCGTCGTCATCAATTTCGGCGAGAAGATCGCGGAAGCCACGCCGGCCGATATCGTCAAGGATCAGAAGGTCATCGACGCTTACTTCGGAGAGCACCTCGATGCTTGAGATCGACCATCTGGTGACGGGCTACAACGGTGTGCCGGTGCTGCACGATGTCTCGATCAAGCTCGCGGCGGGAGAAATTGTCGGTCTGCTGGGCGCCAATAACGCCGGCAAGACGACGTTGATCAATAGCCTGTCGGGCATGTATGCGCCGATTTCCGGACGCATCCTGTTCGAGGGGCGCGACGTGACCGCGCTGACGCCGCGACAGCGGGTCGAGCTTGGCATCGTGCAGGTGCCGGAAGGGCGGCTGGTGTTTCCCGAGATGAGCGTGCGGGAGAATCTGCTGCTCGGCGGCATCAACAGCCGCGCGCGGACCCACCGGTCGCGCCAGATGGACGTTGTGCTGGACCTGTTTCCACGCCTGCGGGAACGCCTGCCGCAGAACGCCGGGACGCTTTCGGGTGGCGAGCAGCAAATGCTGGCGATTGGCCGGGCCTTGATGGCGGAAGCCAAGCTGCTGATGCTCGATGAGCCATCGCTTGGGTTGTCGCCGTTGTTCGTGCAGTACATTTTCGAAATCATCGATCGCCTGCATGCGACCGGGCTGTCGATCTTGCTGATCGAGCAAAATCTCAACCTGACGCTGCGCCACGCGCAACGTTGTTATGTGCTCGAGCGCGGCAAGATCGCCGTCGAAGGCGCTTCCGATGTGATCAAGGATGATCCGCGGACGCGCCGCGCCTATCTCGGACTCTGATTTGGACCTTGAGCGGAGATTGATGTGACGGAATTTCTGCAAGCGATGGCCCAGGGCCTGCTGATCGGAAGCACATACGGCCTGCTGGCACTCGGCATGGGTCTGGTCTACGGCGTCAGCGGCGTGGTCAATTTTTCACACGGCGATTTCATTTCACTCGGCATGTTCCTGTGCCTCGCGCTCTATTCGGCGCTGGCGCTGGATCCCTACGTTTCGCTGATCGTTACCGTGCCGGTGATGACCATCGCGGGCGGGCTGGTCTACTGGTATCTGATCCGGCCGATGGTGGGTCACCAGTTTCTGATGGTTGTTCAGCTCACCCTCGGCCTCAGCCTTGTTTTGCAGAACGGCATCCTGATGGTGTTCGGCGGCCAGCCGGCGCGCACGCCATCCGTCGTTGAATCCAAGCTCTGGATTCTCGGAGACGTCGTCGTTCGTGTCCCGCACGTTATCGCCTTCGTGATCTCGTTCGCGATGGCGATCGGGCTCTACATCATGCTCAGGTCCACGGATTTCGGGCGCTCGATCCGCGCCGTGCATCAGAACGCGCATGCCGCGGCGCTGATGGGCGTCGATGTCGGTCGGGTGCAGACGCTGACGTTCGCGCTCGGCATCGGCATTCTGGCGATTGCCGCGGCGCTTCTGTTGCCGGGGACGCCGATTCAGCCGTCGCAGGGCCTGCGTTATACCGTCATCACGCTGATCGTCGTGGCGCTTGGCGGCATGACCAATTTCGTCGGCATCATGCTGGGCGGACTGATCATCGGCCTGTCGGAGGCCTATGGCACGATCTATCTCTCCGATACGATGGGAATGCTGCTGCCATACGGCATTTTCGTGCTGATCATGTTGTTCCGGCCTCAAGGACTCACCTGGAGTTCCGCGCGATGAGGCCCGAATTCTACAAGACGCTGCTGTCGCCGGTCTGGCTCGCCATTCTGCTGCTCGCGGCGGTGCTGCCGCCGCTGTTGCCGTCGTACTATCTGCACATCATCATTCTGTCGCTGGTGTATGTCGCGCTGGCGTCGGCGTGGAATATCGTTGGCGGCATGGCCGGGCAGATATCGCTGGCGCATAGCCTGTTTATCGGGGTGGGCGCCATGTTTTCCTCGGCGCTGCTGCTGAAGCTCGGCATCAACATGTGGCTGGGCCTGCTGATTTCGGCCCTGATTTCCGGCGTGCTCGGCGCTGTCATCGCGTGGATCGACTTCCGTTTCCGGTTGGGACACCTGTCGTTCGTGCTGATCACGCTGGCCTTTGCGGAAATGGGAACGGTGGTTGCGGAGGGCTGGGATTTCCTCGGCGGCGCGTCGGGTCTGCTGCTGCCGCGCGACACCGGCAATTTCCTTGCCTTCCAGTTTGGCGGCGGGATCGGCGCATTCTGGGTGATGCTGGTGCTGGCGGTCGCGAGCATTCTGATCAACGTCGCGATTCTGAATGCGCCGCTCGGCTACTACCTGCGAACGATCCGCGATAACGAGAATGCGGCGCGGGCCATTGGCGTCGACATCCTGCGCTACAAGGTGGCGGCGATGGTGATCTCGGCGATGCTGAGTTCGGTGATCGGCACCGCCTATGTGCGATATTTGACGTTCGCCGATCCCTATCTGCTGGTCTCGCCGATCATCATCATCGAAATCGTGCTGTTCGCCACCGTCGGCGGGTTGGGACGCGCCTACGGGCCGGCGTTCGGCGCGCTGCTGCTGGTGCCGCTCGGTGAGATCCTGCGTGGCAAGCTCGGCGGCACGCTGCCGGGACTGCACTATTTCATTTACGGCGTGGTGGTCATCGCGGTGATTCTGATCACGCCGCGCGGGCTGCTGCCGTTGTTCGAGACCTGGTGGGCGCGATGGCGGCGCACCGGCGCCGTGCCGAAATAGAGCGTTTTCGAGCGAAGTGGATACCGGTTCGCGTGAAGAAAACGCGTCAAAACAAAATCATGGAGTCCCGATTCTGATTCCATCAGAACCGAAAGGACTCTAGAGTCCGTTTCAACTGCTGCATTGAATCGGACTCCTCGCTTATGTTTTTGACAGAGCATGATCTTGTCCGAAAACCGGTTTCCACTTTTCGGGATCATGCTCTGGGTTTTGAAAGCCCGCAATCCGCGTTGCGCGGTCGGTTTCGGAAATCCGGGTGTCAGGGCCGCAGTGACTGCATGACGAAATCGACCACATGCTTGCGGCGCTGACGTAGCGCGGCCTTGCTTGCCAAGTCCTTCTTGAGGATCGTGGAAAGCGACGGCATTCCGGAGAAGTAGAAATAGCTCAATGCCGTGATCGAGATATAAAGTTGCTCGGGGTTGACGCCTTTGCGGAACAGCCCCTCGCGAACGCCGCGCGCAAGCGTCTTTGAAAACATGCGGAGCAACGGCGAACTGATATCGTGCTGCCGCTCCAGACTGCGAAGATGGACCGCATTGCTTCGATTCTCGTCATTGAGGATGCGGACAAGATCCGGATGCGCGACGAGATAGTCGAACGATCTGCCGATCAACTTCCTCAAAACCGTGTCCGGGCTGAGCCCGTGAAGGTCATGCTGGTTCTCGTAGATTTTGAGTTCGTCGTAAACCCATTCGAGCACGGCAAAGTAGATCGCGTCCTTGTCGCCGAAATAATGGTAGACGAGCTGCTTGTTGACGCCGGCCTGGGCTGCGATTTCATCGACGCGCGCACCGGCCAGGCCGTTGCGAGCGAACTCCCGGCGGGCGGCAATGAGCAGCTTGCGGCGTGTGATGGCGGGATCGCGTCGGCGCGGAGTCGCGCAAGGTTCGTTCAAGCTAATCTCAGCCATTTTCCATCCGGGAAGTTGATAGCGCAGATGGCGTGAGTATATTAATAGTAGCAGCGTTCCGTATTCACAAGCGTTGTTACGTGTTGTGTACGCAGCTATTGTATCGTTCCGTTGAGAATGTGCAGCGTCGACGATATTTTCGATCACGATGAGAGAATTCGCGAACGCGTCGCGTTTGCGTGTTTCGATTTCAACGGACGCGCTCCAGCGATTCAGAAGCGCGCTTCATTGTTTTCAGCGAATCTCTCTGGCGAACTTCCAGAATGGCTCTATGGCTTTTCCCATTGAGGTGGAATCGTCATGCGCGGCATAGCCGTTCGAAGAACGGCGTCGCTACCACTCGCCTATGACCCGCGCATCCATCAAACAAAAACGAGTCGTTTCAAGAGGATGGATTGCCGGGTCAAGCCCGGCAATGACACCAGAGCCAATCGGAAAACAGTCTAGTGGAGTTTATGGATTTGACACTTGGTTCGCGGACTCGCGCAAGCTGGGTACCAAATGTCAGATCCACTCCACTGGTGGAGCGAATTTGACATTCGCGACCGGGCTTTGGCTTCGGAACACAGGCTCGCGTATTTAAATCGCCGCCGGGACTCAGACTCGAACCGGGCTTCGAACGCGCCCGGTATCGCCGAACACACGCAGATATCGCGCGGTCTCCGCCGCATCGCCCGTTGCTTTTTCCGGGTTGTCGGACAGTTTCACCGCAGGACGTCCGTTGACGGATGTGACCTTGCAGACAATCGAGATCGGGTCGAGGTCGCTCGATCCGTCCGGCGTACAGCCGACGAAGTCATTAGTCAGGTTCGTGCCCCAGCCGAAGCTGACGCGCACGCGGCCGGCGAAGTGGTGATAAGCCTCTTCGATGGAAGACGCGTCCATCCCGTCGGAGAACACCAGAAGTTTCTCGCGCGGGTCGCGGCCTTTCGCCTTCCACCATGCGATGATTTCCTCGCCGGCGGCGATCGTCGGCGCGCTGTCGGGACGGAAACCGGTCCAGTCGGCAACCCATTCCGGCGCGTCGCGCAGAAATGCCTTGGTGCCAAAGGCGTCCGGCAACGCCACCAGCAGATTGCCGCCATAGGTATGCCGCCACTGGTCGAGAATCCGATAGGGCGCCCAGCGCAATTCGGTGTCGTCTTTGGCGAGCGCCGCAGCGACCATCGGCAGTTCGTGGGCATTGGTGCCGATGGCCTCGAGGTCGCTGTCCATCGCGAGCAGAACGTTGGAGGTCCCCGTGAAGGCGGGCCCCAATCCTTCCTTGACCGCCTCGACGCACCAGCGTTGCCACAGAAAGCCGTGCCGCCGCCGGGTGCCGAAGTCCGACAACCGCAAGCCGTCCAGCTTCCGTAGCCGTTCGACCTTGGCCCAAAGCTTTGCCTTGGCGCGCGCGTAGAGCACGTCGAGGGCAAATCGGCCCTGGCCCTTCATCGCCTGGCGCGAGCGCAATTCGTTCATGATGGCGAGCGCCGGGATTTCCCACATCGTGGTTTGGGCCCAGGGACCGCGGAAGTGCAGCTCGTACTGTCCATCGACCTTGCGGAGTTCGTATTCCGGCAAGCGGAATTCACCCAGCCACCGGATGAAGTCCGGCGAGAACATCTGTGTCTTGCCGTAGAACGTATTACCGGCGAGCCAGATCAGTTCTTTCTTGCTGAAGCGGAGGGTGCGGGCGTGGTCGAGTTGCGCGCGCAATTCGCTTTCATCGATGATTTCGGCGAGGCGAACGGCCTTGCTGCGGTTGATCACCGAAAAGGTGACGTGCTCGTCCGGGTAAAACTCCCGGATCATTTGCATCATCAGCAGCTTGTAGAAATCGGTATCGAGCAGGCTGCGCACGATCGGATCGAGGCGCCAGCCGTGGTCATAGGTTCGCGTGGCGATATCCGTGACGGGCATTCCGGAACTATAGCCCGGGTCGCGGCAATCGACCAGCCACCGCACTGCGGCATACCTATGCTGCAAAGTGCGTCGTCGGTTCTCGATCGCCGGACCGCGGCATGGCAGAACCCGCGTCAAGGCCCCGTATCAGGCACCGATCTCCGGCATGACGTCAGGGCGGAGAGGTTCGCGGTTGCCTGACACCTGCGACGTGTGGTGCCCGGTTATTGGTGCCCGGCGCTTCGATGCAATGGCCGGCATCGCAGCGCCGGCCATTGTTTCTCAGTCAGCCCTCAGTCCGGAAGCTTGACGAATTTGGGGAATTTGAGTTTCCCATCGGCGATTTTCTTCGGCCACACCGTGACCTGCTTGCCGTCCTGCCACTGGAACACGAGACCGTTGACCGCGTCGGCGCCGTAAACGAGGCCGTGGGTGAATTTGTCGGTCCGACCGTAGAACTTGATCTGGCCGATCGTCCCCTCGTAGTTGGTCTTTTCCAGTTCGGCGACCATCTTGTCGGGGTCCGTCGAGCCGGCGCGTTTGATGGCATCGGCGATGATGTAGACTTCATCGTAGGCGGTATAGCCGGTGTAGGCGGGCGCCTTGCCGAACTTCTTCTTGAACGCCTCGGTGAACGGCTTGGTCTTCGGCGTGACCGCGACGTTTTCGGTTGCGACCGCAAGCGAGGGAACGCCATCGGCGGCGCCGTTGGTGTCGGCCCAGAACGTCGGGCTCAGGGCCTGCGCGCTGACGCCGAACATCGGGATCGGCACTTGCTGGTTCTTCCACTGGACGGTGGGCTGCACGCCGACGTGGGAGATGCCGGTCATGATGACATCCGGCTTCTGCGCCTCGATCTTGTTGAAGATCGGCGTAAAGTCGGTGGTGTCGGGCGAGAAGCGAATGTGGTCCGTCACCTTCAATCCCACTTTCGGCAGGCATTCCTCGAGGCCGACATCGAGCGGTTTGGTCCAGGCGGCATCCTCGCTCATGATCGCGGCGCTCTTCATCTTCAGGCCGTCGACCAGCAGATCCTTGGCGGCATCGCAGATGGCCTGCGCCTGAAACGCCGAGGTCAGATAACCGTGGAAGGTGTACTTGTTCTTTTCATAGTCATCGTGAACCGGGCGGGTGATTTCGTTGCTTGCGGCGCCCGGCGTGATCAACGGCATTTTCAGCCGCGCCGCCCATGGCTCCAGCGCCAGCACCACTTCGCTGATGTAACTGGCGATCACCGCGTTCACCTTGTCCTCGGAGACCGCGCGCTGGAACGCGCGAACCGAGTCGGCCGATGAACTCTTGTTGTCGTAGGTGATGATTTCGATCTTGCGGCCGTTAACGCCGCCCTTGGCGTTGATTTCATCGGCGGCGATCTGCGCGCCACCGGGTGTCGCGGCGCCGGCAATCGATTGCACCTCGGCAATGACGCCAATTTTGATCGGATCGTTGGTCTGGGCGGAAGCTGCGGCGCTGAAGCCCGCAACGAGCGCTCCCGCCAGTACAAGCGTTCGGGCTTGAGTGCCGACCGCAACGCTCGGGATTGAGTATTTCATTGAGTATGCCTCCCTGTTCTGAACCGCTTGGACCCGCGGCTTGAAGCAAACTCAACACAGGCATGACAGCGAATCAACGAGTCTCTGCGCTTCCGGCTCTTGCGTATGGCTGCAGTGCAATGCGCGAGGGGGACATGCTGTGATATCGGGCCATTGGCTGAACTGCCGTTGCCGGCTGGCAAACCACCGGCGTTTCGACTAAGAAAGCGGACTGTTCCAGCACAGGTTCGATGACGGCGACTCCGACCTCATTGCAGCCATCTGCCGATGCTCATTGCAGTCCAGTGGATTCAACAACGAGGTCGCATGCCGCATTCGCGATACAATCGGAAAATCATCTCGCGCCTGACGATGTCGGGGCTGCTGCTGGCGTCATGTCATGCGTTGACAGGGTGTGCCGGAGTTGGCGACGGCTTTGCGTCCGGGGCGTTTGTCGATCCGGCGAAATATGAACTGTACGATTGCCAGCAACTGGAAGCCGAGCGCAAGGTGCTCGAAGCCCGCGCAACCCAGTTGCAGGGCTATATCGACAAGGCGCAGACCGGTGTTGCCGGATCGGTGGTCGGCGAAGCCGTGTACCGGAACGACTATATTTCGACGCGGGCGTCTCTGAAGCTCCTCAATGAAACCTGGAATCGCGGCAAATGCGTTGCGACGCCGCCCGTCGTCGCGCCTCCGCCCGACAAGCGCAAAAGTGGCAAGGGTCATTGATCGCGACAACGCGCGAACGGCCGGCGGGAATGGCGTTATGGTCACGCGGTTTTGATCTGTCGATGCCCACGCGTTTCAGGCTCGCCAGTCGTAAATCCAGTTCTGCCGCGCGAGCAGGCGGCGTCCGCCCAACATCCTGATCGTCATATCGCGGGCTGCGGCGGCCGGTCCGGCAAGATGATAGATGCGGCCGTTGCTTTGGGCGAGGTTCTGAACCCGCGTGGCGCGCGGCTGGCGTAAACCCGCATAGCGTTGCAGCGCCGAGGTGACGTCATCCGGTCGGTCGGCGAGACACGCCGCCAGCACGGCGGCATCTTCGATCGCCATGGCCGCGCCCTGCGCGGCGAACGGCAGCATGGCGTGGGCGGCATCGCCCAGCAGCGCCGTCGCGCCTTCGGTCCATCGCAATGAGTTCGGCAACGTGAAAAGGGCCCATTTGCGCCAGTGCGCGATCGTACCGATCATCGCGCGCGTCGTTGCCGCCCAGCGTTGCGCATCGAACGCGGCCGCGACTTCCGAGGCGCTGGCCGCCACGCTCCAGCCGGGTTCGTGCCAGGAGCCCGAACTGATTGCGACCACGTTGGTCTGTCGCCCGCCGGATATCGGATAGGTGACGAGGTGGGCGTTGGAGCCCATCCAGAGCTGCACGCGGTTCGGCGCGGGATCGTTGGGTAACTGCGCCGTGTCGACGGTGCCTCGCCACGCGATCAATCCCGAGAAACGAGGCTGCACGGCAGGGCAAAGCTGCTGCCGGACGCCGGACCACACGCCATCGGCGCCGATCAGCACGTCGGCGGACTGCTGTTGGATTGCCGCGCCTTGCCGCAGGCTGGCCCGCAGGCCGGACGCGGCCGTCGTGAAACTCTCTAGCTGGCAGCCGAGCCGAAGATCGATGCCGGGATGGGCGCGGACTTGCGCGGCCAGCGCGGCTTGCAGGTCGGCGCGGTGGATCACCCAGTAAGGTGCGTCGGTGCTGGCCTCGTTCAGCGGCAGACGCGCCAGTTCGACGCCACGGCGGCCGCTCATGACGCTCACCGCGTCGGGCGCGATTGCGCATGTCGAAAGTTGCGGCCCGAGACCGAGGCCGACGAGGATGCTGCTGGCATTGGGCGACAATTGCAGGCCCGCGCCGGCCTCCTCGAGTCGTTCGGCCTTCTCGACGACGGTGACTTGAAAACCCCTGGCGGCCAGCGCCAATGCGGCCGTCAAACCTCCGATGCCGGCACCGGCAACAAGGATGACGGGGCGCGATCCGGCCACGGATCGATTCAGGTCACGTCACCTTGTCTCTCACCACGCATTCGGGCGGCCGGGCTTGTCCCGGTGCGAGGTCGCTGGCGTAGCGATAGAGCGTCGAGCAATAGGGGCAGATGATTTCGGTGTCGTTGCCCAGGTCGAGGAACACGTGCGGATGATCGAACGGCGGGTTGGAGCCGACGCACATGAATTCTCGTGACCCGATCTCAATGGCCGCCACACCGGCGTCATTGTGGAAGTGGGGAACAACATGATCGGACATCTTCTTCTTCACCTTTGGTCGCGGGCGGTACGGTACCGGTCAACATGGGTACGCCTCTGGAACGGCGCGCACCATAGGCGGCAGATTGATTGATTCCTAGAGCGACATTGTGCCGTGCTGAGGGCCATGTTGGCAGGGCTAAATTCGACACAATCCTGTCGTCTGGGAGAAGCCCTTCTTTCGTCTGGGCGGCTGCGTTCAAAATGTGGCGGGCGCTCGGGCGGGCGGTGGAAAGCTTGAGGTTCTCGATGGTGTTTCGACGAGCGGGTGCAGCCTGGGCAGGCGTGGCGATAAGCGCCGCGGCCTTTGCCTTGCTGTGGCCGCATGCCAGGGACGCCGGGATTCTATTGGCGGCACAGAACGATCCGGTGAAACTTTCCGATATTCAGCTCAAGTCGGCGTTACGCAATCACCCTGACGAGATCCGCCGGCAGATCGAGGCTGCGTTGACGGCGAGCGATCCCGATTTGGCCGACAGCTTCGTGGAGGTTGCGGCAGCCTATGGCGTCGCGCTTCCGGACGAGCTTGTTCGCCGTGTCGCGGCGGCGGTCGCAAATGAGAAATCCATTTCATATCGCGCCGGGCGGTTCGCCACCGGATTGGTAACGGGGGAAGCAAGCGACGTTGCGAGCCTGTCGGGAACGGTGGTCGGTGACCTGCTGGTATTCGGCGACGTTCGAGACGTGGCGCGCGAGGGCAAGCGCCTGGCGATGGGCGAGGAGGCCGATCGCTTGATCCTCGGTCTCGCGGCCGCGGGCCTCGCCGTGACCGCGGCAACCTACGCTTCGGCCGGTGGCGCGGCGCCGGTGCGCGCCGGACTCACGCTGGTCAAGGATGCCCGCAAGGTCGGTCGGCTGGGCGAGGGGCTGTCGCGATGGGTCGGCCGTTCGGCGCGGGACGTGGTCGATGCGCCGGCTCTGCAACGGGCGGTCACGGCCGGTTCATGGGGTCGTCCCGGAGAGGCGGCGCGGACCATCAAGGCGGCTTTTCGCGCTGAAAAGGCCGCGACCCTGGTGCGATTTTCCAAGGACGTCGGACGTATCGGTGAAAAGGCCGGAACCCGCGGAGCCCTCGACGCCTTGAAACTGGCGGATAGTCCGAAGGATATTGCGCGGGCGGCGCGGCTGGCCGAGGCAAAGGGCGGCCAAAGCCGTGCGATCATGAAAATGCTCGGGCGCGGCACATTGTTGCTGGCGGCCGGTACGTTCAATCTCGCGCTATGGCTGTTCGGGGCGATGTTGACGCTGGTCGGGTTCCTCGTTTCGATCAAGGCAACAACGGAACGGCTGACATTGGCGTGGATCGCGCGCCGCAAGACCCGGCGGCCCACGCCGCAACTCGTGGGCACACTCGCACCGGCGGCTGGATGAAGCGGCCTCTGGCGAACCCTGAAACAGTCGCCTAGAGTCCTTCGGGTTCTGATGGAATCAGAAACGGGACTCTATGATTTTGATTTGACGCGTTTTCTTCACGCGAACCGGTATCCACTTCGCTCGAAAACGCTCTAAACCCGGCAATGGTCTGGCTTCCCCCCGCTGCCTTCCGTCTCTCAACAACAATGGAATTGAAGATGCCGAGCTTTCACAACGGCGCCGTTGAAATTGCCTATCTCGATGAAGGCGAGGGCGAGCCGATCGTTCTGGTTCACGGTTTTGCGTCGAGCAAGAACGTCAACTGGGTCTATCCGACGTGGGTCTCGGAATTGAAGAAGCATGGCCGGCGCGTCATCGCGCTCGACAATCGCGGCCATGGCGATTCAAGCAAGCTCTATGATCCGGAAGACTACTATCTCGGCACCATGGCTGGCGACGTGCGCGCCTTGATGGATCATCTTGGCCTGGAGCGCGCCGACATGATGGGCTATTCGCTGGGTTCGCGGTTGACCGGCTATCTGGCGCAAAGCCATCCGCAACGCATCCGCTCGGCGATATTCGGCGGACTCGGTGTCGGCATGATCGAAGGCGGCGGCCCCGGCGAGAACGTCGCCAAGGCACTGGAGGCCGACGCGCTGGACGATGTCACCGATCCGGTCGGCCGCATGTTCCGCGCGTTCGCGGACCAGACCCGTTCGGATCGCAGGGCGTTGGCGGCCTGCCTGCGCGGCTCGCGGCGGCTTGCGACCCGCGAGGAAGCTGCAAGCATCTCGGTCCCCGTGCTGATCGCCGTCGGGACTACCGACGATATCGCAGGCTCCGCACGCGCGCTCGCCGAGATCATTCCGGGGGCGGAGGTTCTGGACATTCCCGGCCGCGATCACATGCGCGCCGTCGGCGATCGGGTCTATAAAGCCGGGGTGCTGGATTTCCTGTCGCGGCGCCCGTGAGACCCGAGCGAGATCGCCAGGCGAAGGCGCTCGAAGGCGACGAGTCCGACGAAAACGGCGATCCAGACCATCCGCGCTCCGTAACGATCATGTGGCCCCGAGATCACGCCGCAGAGAAAGGCGTTGCCGATGAGCGCCAGCGCGATGGTGGAGGCGAACAGGCCCAGATCGTCGAGGTGCCTTCGCCAGACGCTGCGTGCCACGATGATGAGCAACAGCAGCAGCGACGCCAGCGCCACCGGGACATGAATGCGATTGATGGCGTCGAAGTTGATATCCCAGTGTTGCTGGTGCGCCGCGCGCATCATCGCGGTTTGCGACGGCAGGTAGCGTTCGATGATGCCGTAAGTGTGCGGAATCCAGCCGTTGGTGCCTTCGCCGGTGCCGACCATCGTCAGTTGGGTCGCCGTGGCGGCGAGGGCGGCCTTGGCCTGCCACCACGGATAGGCCTCGAGCGAATGCAGCGCGATGAAGCCCATCTCGTCGTCCATTCCCTCGAAGCGGCCGAGCTTGTTGAAGATACTGTCGTTGCTCCACAGGAAGTCGTCGGCGGTGGGCGGCAGTTCGTTGCGATAGGGACAAAGCTTCAGCTTGATGGTGTCGCAATGGTCGTTGAGGTAACGCGCGACGATGCCGTCCTGCATCATTCGGCCGAATGTCACGCCGGGGCCGCCGGGCGTCCAGGCCAGTTGTCCTGACAATGCGTAGTTGGCGGCGAGCAGCAGGCCGGCGCTGGTGGCGACCGCGACGCTTCCCTGGATCAATCCGCTGAACGTCAGGCGCGGGCCGAGGAACGGCTTCAAAACCCAGCCGGCGACGCAAAGGCCGAACAGCACGCCGAACGTCGCGCTGTGGGTGGCGGCCGCGAACGCGGTGAACGCGAAAAGCAGGATTTTCTCCAACCGCGACAGGCTGCCGCCATGGGCGACGAGCAGGAACAGCGTAAGGACCGCAAGCCCGGCGAAGATGTCGGTAATCAGCATGCTGGCGAGCCACGGCAGTGCCGTCGTCAGGACCAGCACGAAGCCGATCGCGGCCAGCCGAAACGGCCGGGCCAGCCCCATCGTGCGCAGGCACAGATGCAGGACCCACAGGGTCGCCACGGACTGGAACGCAAGGTTGAGCCAGAAATACGATGCTTCGCCGAAGTGAAGGTAAAGGCCGTACACCGTCGAGCGGCTGGGGACGAGATAGCCTTCGTACCATCGCGCCAGATAGCCGCCGGTATCGTACTGCAACAGGGGATATCCATTCCATATTGCAGGCGAAACAAGCAGGACGAAAACGGCTGCGACCGCTGCGGCTCCGGCGAGGGTCCGTGCTGACGTCGCCGACCGGCTCGCGGGCAAGACTTGCGTGCTAATGATAGTTCCCCTGTCTCCCCGCGACGAACATGCTTGAATACTCAACCCGGCCCGATCGATAAATAGTTGAATCGCGGTGCTCCCGGCCGATTGCAGGGGGCGCCGATCCGACCTATGTCCTCATAGATTTTGGTAAATCAGGGAATAATTCGCGGGTAATTCGGGGCCGTTCGGCGGTTTTATTGAAAATCTGCAATCAAAATTTGCATTCTCCTGCCAGATTTGTCTTGCGGACAGTCGCGTCGTCCCCGTGTTATGATGTCTGCCCGCCAATAGTGTGGTGGTTCAAAAGTTCGCTTCATTGTCTCGGCGAGTCCTTCGAGCAGACTTCTGAATCCAAGCCACTAGGTCCATAGGGTTGCTGGTGTCCTTTCGAACACGAAGTTCGCTGGGAAAGGCGCTGCAAAACGAGGCGAACTTCGAATTCGAAACACGAGTGTGAGAATTGCATGGTCATCCCTCAGGCTAATCCGCAGAACGCAAAGCTCAGCTCGCTCGATCCGATCTGGGACCGAATCCGCAGCGAGGCCGAGGACATCGTCCGGCGCGAGCCGGAACTGGCGTCCTTCATTTACGGGACCGTTATGCATCACGACCGGCTCGAGGCAGCCGTGGTGCATCGCGTGGCCGAGCGGCTCGATCACTCTGCGTTGTCGGGCGACCTGATCCGTCAGACCTTCGACGAGGCGCTGCGCGGCGATCCCGATATCGGCAACGCGTTCCGGGCCGACCTGGTCGCTGTCTATGATCGCGACCCGGCAACCTCGCGCTTCATCGATCCGCTTCTCTACTTCAAGGGTTTCCACGCCATTCAGGCGCATCGTCTGGCGCATTGGCTTTATCACCAGGGCCGCAAGGATTTTGCTTACTACCTGCAGAGCCGGTCGTCGTCGGTATTTCAGACCGACATCAATCCCGCGGCCAGGATCGGCCGCGGCATCTTCCTCGATCATGCCACCGGCTTCGTCGTCGGCGAGACCGCGGTGATCGAGGACGACGTTTCGATCCTGCACGGCGTCACGCTTGGCGGCACCGGCAAGGAAAACGAGGACCGTCATCCGAAAATCCGCCATGGCGTTCTGATCGGCGCCGGCGCCAAGATCCTGGGGAATATCGAGATCGGACACTGCGCGCGCATTGCTGCGGGCTCTGTCGTGGTGAAGCCGGTACCGCATAATGTGACGGTGGCCGGTGTCCCGGCCAAGGTGGTCGGCGAGGCCGGCTGCGCGGAGCCGTCGCGCACCATGGATCAGATGCTGCACGCCACCGGATTGTAATTGACGGGTGTCTTGTTCGACGCGTTTTCTCGACGCGAAGCGGTATTCACTTCGCTCGAAAACGCTCTATACAAACCGATAGCGGTCAGTCATGTCCCGCAGTAAGAGTTGATACCCCCTTATACTTGCCTCACATTTGGAGACCACCGTGGACGTTCAGGAAGTCAGGAAGCTCGACGCATATCTCAAGCGTCTGTTCGGTAATTCCAAAATCCGTGTCGTGCCACGTCCGAAGAAGGATGATTCCGCTGAGGTCTATATCGGCGAGGAGTTCATCGGCGTGTTGTTCGTCGACGATGAAGACGACGATCGTTCCTTCCAGTTCCAGATGGCGATCCTGGAAGACGATCTTGTCGATGAGGATTAGAGCGTTTTCGAGCGAAGTGGATTCCGCTTCGCGTGAAGAAAACGCGTCAAATCGAAATCATTGAGTCCTTCCGGTTCTGCTTCCATCAGAACCGGAAGCAGGCTGGATAGCTTTAGCCATGCGGTCCTTGCAACTGGACGACGAGACGGTCCATGGCGCTCGCAACATCGCGCCAGCGCGATAGCCACTGGCGCGGAAAGCGAAAGGTCAGATCGACGGTGTCGATCCTGCGTTCGCTGAGGCAGGTGCCCGGTGTCTCGCTGTCGCGCGAGCAACGGGCCACGAGTTTCGCTCCCTGTTCGTCGGCGATCATCAGATCTTCGTGTTCGTAAGGTGTGCCGTCGCGAAACGGCTGTTGCTTCAAACCATCCTGAATGGTTGCCGGTGTCGCATCGAAATAGCGCGGATAGATCGTTTGCAGCCGTGTCTGCGGCCCCATCTCGCCGTGGTGCTCGGCAATCGATAGAAATATCCGGCTGATGGATTCCTCGGATGCTTCGGCGGTCTCGGCGCTGACATGCTTCGGCGCGCCCGGAGGCGCCAGTGATGGAAACTCAAAGCTGAGGTCCACGCGTTCCTGCGGTCCGGATTGCCGCTGGATTTTCTCGCGGATCGCCTGCGGCGGAATGTTGAACAGGATTCCGCCGATGGTGATGGGCAATCGCACCGGTTGCTCGGAGGGCACCGGCCGCCATGTCGGCCACAGCAGGTAGGCGATCAGCACGGCGGCGCTGATGCTGAGCAGGCCCGACAACAACGCCATGCCGTAATAGCGGCGTTGCGGCCGGCGGTGGCGCGAGGAATTCGACGGTGAAAGAGCTGTCATAGGCGAGGATGACCTGTCCGGAACCGAATGCGAGGCTCGGCCATTGACCGAATCATCTTTCAATATGCCACGCCGGGCAGGTTGCCGCGCTATCCGTCAGCGAGGAGCGGTCGCGCGCTACGCCGAGCCGCGTCGTTAACCCTTTCTTAAGGATAGGCTGGCGGCGAAGTGGTGTTTTTGCCAAGCATGACGGGTCGCAGATCGTGGAAGACCCGTCATGTCGCCGGACGCATTGAATTCACTGTTTTCGCTGTTGATCGGGTTTGCACTGGCCGGGGCTCTGGTGAGCGGCTATCAGGCCCTCGTGCAACGGCCCGCGAGTTTCGGCCTGTTGCAGCAGGGGGCCGTGCCGGGTTCCTTCGTCGCGGTTCCGTTTCTGGTGTTTGCCGCGCCCTTCATCATTATGCGCAATACTATTCGCGGCCGGCAGGTGGAGCGCCGTCGCGTCGAATTCGTGATGATGGCGACGGTATTGGCGGGGTTCTGGAGCCTGATGTCGGGCACCTTCGTGGTCATGACGTTGCAGGCGGTCGGGGTTCTGGCGTGAAGTGGTGCCGAGCCATTCCAAACCCGCTATAAGACGACGCGAGATTTCAAAATGGGGCGAACTTCGGATTCAGGACACCAGCATGGCGATCTATGAACTTGACGGGCAAGCTCCCGAGCTTTCCGCCGACGGCAACTGTTTCATCGCGGAAACCGCGGCGGCCATCGGCAAGATCCGCATGCACAAGGGATCGAGCATCTGGTTCGGCGCCGTTCTGCGCGGCGACAACGAGTGGATCGAGATCGGCGAGAACTCGAATATCCAGGACAATTGTACCTGTCATACCGATCCCGGCTTTCCGCTGACCATCGGCAGGAACTGTACCATCGGCCACAACGTCATCCTGCACGGTTGCACGATCGAGGACGGTGCGTTGATCGGCATGGGCGCCATCGTGATGAACGGCGCGCGCATTCGCAGCGGTTGCGTTGTTGGCGCGGGCGCCATCATTACCGAGGGCAAGGAATTCGCCGAACGGTCGCTGATCATCGGCGCGCCGGCACGCGCGATCCGCACGCTTGAACCGGCGCAGGTCGAGGCCATGACGCGCGGCGCCGGCTTCTACGTCGCCAATGGCGCGCGGTTCGGCAAGGGATTGCGCAAGATCGGTTGATCGCGGCCTGACGCGACGTTCCGTCGGTCCTTTATCGTTCTTCCGGTTTTTATGGAGAAAGAACCGGGGCTCTATGATTTCGATCTAACGCGTTTTCGTCACGCGAACCGGTATCCACTTCGCTCGAAAACGCGATCGAAAAAAAATGCGGCCAGCTTTGGGGGAAGCTGGCCGCGCGCGATCCGGTCTGGGACGGGGAGGGGTGGGGGTAAGACCGGCTCGCGTATCTCCTTGCTGTCAGCGAGCGCTCGCGGTTGCGACCGCCGAATTCGGTTGGCCCAGCGAAACCCAGACGTTGGGATCGCTCTGCGACTGCCGCTTGATGAAGCGGTAGCCGGTCTCGGTCCAGGCGACGACGTCCTCGTTCTGGTTGTCGAGGATGAATTCGCCCTTGTTGGATTTCACGGTCAGCACCGCATGACCTTCGTTCTTCTTGTCGCGCACCACCGTGATCAGCAGCGCCTCGCGCGGCCAGCCGGCATCGATCAGCATCTTGCGCTTGAGCAGCACGTAGTCCTCGCAATCGCCGTAACCGTCGGTCGGCAGCGACCACTTCTCGACCACGCCCCAATGCTCCATGTCGGTCATCGGCTTGACGGTGTCGTTGACCCAGCGGTTGACTCGCAGCAGGTCCTTCCAGGCCGTCTGCGTCATCACGATGTCGCGGGGCTGGGTCGTTCCACCGCGGCATTCGCCGGGGCTTTCCGCGCAGAACTCCACCCAGCCGATCGGCGAACGGGTGACGTCTCCCAGGCTTGCATATTGAACGCGTTCGTTGCCCGCGTGTGCCGTCGTTGCTATTCCAAACAGGATTGCGGCAAGCGCCAATCCCTTCCCCTGTCCCCGATTAAACATTGTGGCCCCCGTTTCTTGTTGGGACCACTATTCGCACAAACGCTTTGCGGGGCGGCTAAATCGGCCAAGTACAATTGAGATGAATGCAAGTAAAGCTGATCGAAAATTCGATCTATACTTGAATCGAATTTGTCTAAAATTTTACAGAACGGCAATTGATTCAAATTTTACGTATTAACCGGCGCGACGCGCGGCAATCGGGCGTTTTCGCGTGCTGCGCGACATGGCGTTAATGGTTCGGGTGCCGATAATTCGGCCGCAAGCCGCGCGAAGCGGGGCGGTTTCGCCGGCGCGACAGCAGTCAGCGGGGTCGGAAGCGGGAGGTTTCGGCGGTCGCGCGTTTACCGGGCGGTGACGCTATCTTCGAGAGTTTCCGCAAGCTGCGTGTGGAGAAACTCGAGTGCGAAGCCTTCGTCGAGGTGGCGCACGACGCGCGCCTGAATGTGGCCGAGCATGACCATCGACCTGACCGATGGCCGGTATTCCGCCGCGACAGCGGCTCCCGACAAGGACAGGTCGATAATTCGGCAGGTCATGCGCTGTCCGTCTTCCATCGTCAGGATCGCGATGGGATTGCGCGGTATGATGCGATCGTGCCGGCGGTCCTCCGGCAGATTCAGAATGTCGCGATTGGCCAGCCATGTCAGTTGGGACGCCAGTTTGTCGCGCTTGCGCGGCGTGGCGCCGACGCTCATGGCGAAGCCGTTGTCGATGATCCGGGTGATCTTGCCTTCGACGCGGCCGATATGATCCAGATAGGCGATGACGCGGTCGCCGACGTTGCCGATGCCGGGCGCCAGCATGGCAAGGCCGCCGGGCGACATATTGATGATCTGGCACGGAAACTCACGCCGGTCCGGCAGCATATAGCGGCCGAGCAGGTGAACTCTCACCCGCTGGAAGCGCCGCCGCTCTTGGGCCGCCGGATGTGCTGACTGTTTCTGCGCTAGCGCCATACTTGCCTACACCGGGTCGGCCGGGTCACGGGTATGGATAAACCCTACGGTGCTCAGGGTTAACGCAGCGTTAGCGGGCCTCCCGGAAACATTCGAACAAGGTGGTCGCAGGACAGCTCTGCGATATCGCGTGCGCGCCTGCCGGATCCGGAAAGACGGCGCGCGTGGGGAGATTCGGCTTGAAGGACTCGCCGATGCAATGAAGCGAACCTCACCACACTAGATCAGGCCCTCGTAGACCATCAGTCCGCGCGCGATCTGAAGCTTTCGCAGGACCCGCGGGCCGAACCGTTGCGGCGGGTGCCCCATATAGCGCCATGAGGTGAGGGTGAGGTTGCCCAGGGCATGGTGTCCGCTATCGAACGGCACCAGCAGCCCGGTCAGGCTGATCGGCGTATGCGCCCGCGAGCTGAACGGCAGCAGCAGCAGTTCGAGCGGCACGGCTTTGCCGCCCGGAACCTCCGCGGTCAGCCCGGCCACGGCCGCCAGCTTTTCTTCGGCGACGACACCGAGGATATCCTCGATTTCGTGGCGGCTGGCGCTGGCAAAGAGGCCGGCGAACTCCTGTCCCTTCACGTCATGTCCCAATAGCGCGCAAACGCGCGTGCCCGCGACGCGGAACGGATACCCGCCGATCGGATCGTAGGACAGGACGAAGATATCGCCGAGCAGCTCCCGGATCGGACCCGGTTCAAGCTCGTTGCGCTCGGGCGCGGCGGCGCCGGCGCGTTTTTCATCCCAGTAGGCGAAGAACTCGCGGCTTGACGGATGTTTCATAACGAGACCCTGACCCGCGGTGAGCGTCGGTGGGACATGTTTGTCCCGACTTCAAGCGCCGCAGTCCCTTGATAGTTGTTGCAAGAGCGACCGTGCAGCGTCCATGCCGGATCCGGATTTGCCCCGGCTTTTGTCGCGTTAACGTTAAATTCACTAAGAAATTTAACCTCTCGCTAACCAATCGGAAGGGGGTTGACGCCGTCCCGGATAGCGCCGCAAGCGCGACGGTGTCCCGCCCACGCGGGGGGCGTTAACTTTAAATTCACCATGTGGTTTGCGTTTCGCGAAATTGCGGTACCATTCGACATCGCCGGGATTTGCGTCGTGGATTTGGTCCCGGAAGTTTCTCAGGTTTGAAATCTTCGCCGGCTTCTCCAAGGGCGGGCGAGGGCGAACCGACAGGGTGGAAAAAACAGAACGGCCGGCCGCATCGGGCAAGGTCGACACAGGTAAAGGGAGGGTCCGGGACCCTCCCTTTTTCTTTGCACTACCGGAACACCATTGTCCCGGCTTTGAGACGCCGCCGGCGCTGCGGGAACGTTGCGCGGAAATCAACCCGCCGGTCAGGACCGTTCCCCGATTTTGCCGGCCGTTGCGCCGGGCGGGCAGGCGGATGACGTTCGTCGTGCTTGCGCCGCCAGCCTACACCGCCTATTGGGGCCCATCGCTCATGTGAGCACGGTTCTCAGGCATTGACGTTGGACCCCCAGTCACCCCCACGCGAACCCATTCTGACGTTGCCCGGCGCGCTGACGGCTTACATCGCGCTGTTGGTGGCGATCCATGCGGTTCGGACGCTGCTGTTGCCGCCGGACTGGGATTACTGGACGCTGGAAGTGTTCAGCTTCATTCCGAAGCGGTACGACACGTCGTTGCTGGCGATGCCGCTTCCCGGCGGCGCGGGCGCGAAGGTCTGGACCTTTCTGACCTATTCGCTGCTTCACGCCAATCTGACCCACATTCTTTTTAACATCCTGTGGTTGCTGCCGTTCGGCAGTGCCGTCGCGCGCCGGTTCGGCGCCATCCGCTTCTTTGCCTTCATGGCGGTGACGGCGGTCGCCGGTGCTGCGGCGCACCTGATCACCCACGACCACGCGATCGCTCCGATGATCGGGGCGTCGGCGTCGGTATCCGGTACGATGGCGGCGGCGATCCGGTTTGCTTTCGCCAACGGCAGTTTTCTGTCGTTTCGCCGCGGCGATGCCGATGTCGCCGCGCTGGTGCCGGCGCAGCCTCTCTCGCGGGCGTTGCGCGATCCGCGCGTGCTGGCGTTTCTGGCGGTGTGGTTCGGGGTCAATATCGTGTTCGGCCTCGGCTCCATCGGAATCGGCGACGAAAACACGACGGTTGCCTGGCAGGCGCATATCGGCGGCTTTTTTGCCGGGCTGTTGCTGTTTTCGTTGTTCGATCCGGTTCCGCGCCACGTTTCGGGCGCGACGCCGTCGTCGGCATCGGATTTGTCGGATCCCGGCTAAGTCCCGAATTCGAAATTCGCCGCGTTTTGCAGCGCCTTTCTTTGCGAACTTCGGATTCGAAAGGACACGAGCCGCCGCAACCCGCGCCTCGCTTGCGAGCGCGCGCGATTTCATCCATCATCACCGTGCATTCAGGCGAAACGTCGCGGGCCAGTTCCGTCGCGTACCTCCGATTGCATGACGAAGCGCGTCGGTCGGTCACGTCCTTTGTGAACCAAGCGGACGTTGAATGGTTGCCTGAAAGCAGGAGGTCGAGGTCGCGTCGTCTCGTACCGCGCGATCGCTTTTTGGGAGGCGACAATGACTGTGCGCGCTATTCTTAATTCCAAAGGCCATCAGATCATCAGCATCGAGCCCGATATCAAGCTTTCGGAGGCGGTGAAGATTTTGTCGGAGCGACGAATTGGCGCCGTCCCCGTCATCAGGAACCAGCGGCTCGAAGGAATCCTGTCGGAGCGCGATATCGTGCGGGTGGTCGGCACCCACGGCGCCGGTGTGCTCGATCAACC
>Ga0209952_1000336_pt1 | contig 97851 bp, 94 predicted proteins | sample ThiBiot_750_biof_2_FD_183951 | JGI IMG/M metagenome (GOLD analysis project Ga0209952, IMG submission 183951) | Wastewater bioreactor microbial communities from Cape Town, South Africa - Thiocy_cont_750_biof (SPAdes) | ecosystem: Engineered > Bioreactor > Thiocyanate-remediating >...
CGCCGTCCGATTTTGTCTCCGAATGCATGGATCACTTCATCAAGATCCTGCATGTGCATGAGATCGAAGACGACATCCAGAGAGCCACGCTCGATGCCGGGCAGGGAGATGAATCCGCCGTCGCGCGGTTGCTGAATCTGGTTCGGGAGCGTCATGCCGAACAGGAAAGCATCAGCGCCGAGGGTGTGGCGTTGGCGGAGAGGGCGGAAGACATCATTCGCATCTGGGCACCCCAGGGCGGGACGATGCATCTGGCCGCATGAGCACATACTGATTCCGGCGGCGAATCAGGACACCCGGACCCCGCTTTCGCCAAGTGGAAGGAGTGGAAAACAGGGCGTGAACCGGGGAAAAGATGACGAACGCAGCGTTTCAGGCCTCGTCGTCCCGTCCGACCATTCCCTGCCTGGAGATCAGGTCGGGGGATGAACTGCAATGTTTCACCTTCCGATGCCGGCCCGGCGGCTTGCATCGTAAGTCGCGCTCATTACTTAGGGAATTACCGCAGGATAAGGCAGCACGCCGAACCCTGTCGGGACAAGGGCTTCGCCGGCGGCAGCCGGCGCGCCGTAACGGGGAACCGGGCAGGCCCGTCCTGGGCGCGTCCGAAACAGGATTGAGGCGGGAGGGCGGCGCCCGGAACCGCGAAAAGACTCGCCAAATCCATGGTTTGGCGGCAAAAACAGGGTTAATGGAAAGTCAAGGCCTGACGGGTTAGGTCATCCGACACGTAGTCCAACGCGAGTACGATCATTCGGCGAGAGGGTTGACGGGGTGGCGAGGGATTGCGCCGCCCTTTGTGCGTCGGGAGCGGCGTACATCGAAAGCGCCGGACGCGGCGCGGATTTGACGGGGAAGCGGGCGACTTCCCGAATGAGTGCGTTTCAGGAGCTGTGAATGGCGAGCAAGGCAAAGACGCTGCAGGTCAAGGACAAGGAAAAGGACGACAAGGCAGCGGACGCTCCCGAGAAGGATACTGCCGACGCGCCGTCGCCGTTGCTCGATCTGTCCGACGCCGCCGTCAAGAAGATGATCAAGCAGGCCAAGAAGCGCGGCTTCGTCACCTTCGACCAGCTCAATGAAGTGCTGCCTTCCGACACCACCTCGCCTGAGCAGATCGAGGACATCATGTCGATGCTCTCCGACATGGGCATCAACGTGTCCGAGTCCGAAGACGCCGACAGCGAGGAGGAGAACAAGGAAGAGGGCGACGACGAGACCGACAACGAACTCGTCGAGGTCACGCAGAAAGCCGTCACCGAGGTCAAGAAGTCGGAGCCGGGCGAGCGCACCGACGATCCCGTGCGGATGTACCTGCGCGAGATGGGCACCGTCGAGTTGTTGTCGCGCGAGGGCGAGATCGCCATCGCCAAGCGCATCGAGGCCGGCCGCGAGGCGATGATCGCGGGGTTGTGCGAGAGTCCGCTGACTTTCCAGGCCATCATCATCTGGCGCGACGAGCTCAACGAGGGAAAGATCTTCCTGCGCGACATCATCGACCTTGAAGCGACTTATGCGGGGCCCGACGCCAAGAACAACATGAACCCCTCGCTGCTTGGCGCGCCGGTCGGCCCCGACGGCCAGCCGTTGCCGGCGGACGCCACTGCTGCATCCGGCGAGGGCGATCTCGACGCCACCGTGGCCGCGCCCCCCGCAGCGCCGTCGTCGCCGACGCCGTTCCGTCCCGCGCGCGGCGCGCCTGGCGGTGCCGGCGAGCGCGACGAGAAGGACCCGGGCGAGGCCGCCGCCGAAGGCGAAATGGAGGAGGACGACTTCGACAACCAGATGTCGCTCGCCGCCATCGAGGCTGAACTGAAGCCGAAGGTGGTCGAAACCTTCGACAAGATCGCCGAGAACTACAAGAAGCTGCGCCGCCTGCAGGAAGCCGACATCTCCAACCAGCTTCAGAATGAATCGCTCTCGCCCAACCAGGAGCGTCGCTACAAGAAGCTGAAGGACGAGATCGTCGTCGAGGTGAAGTCGCTGCGGCTCAATCAGGCGCGCATCGATTCTCTCGTCGAGCAGCTCTACGACATCAACAAGAGGCTGGTCTCGTTCGAGGGTCGCCTGCTGCGGCTCGGCGACAGCCACGGCGTGGCGCGCGAAGATTTTCTGCGCAACTATCAGGGCTCGGAGCTCGATCCGCGCTGGCTCAACCGGGTCTCGAAACTCTCGGCCAAAGGCTGGAAGAATTTCGTTCACCACGAGAAGGACCGCATCAAGGAGCTGCGTGGCGAGATTCAGCAGCTCGCGGCGCTGACCGGACTCGAGATCGGCGAATTCCGCAAGATCGTGCACAGCGTGCAGAAGGGCGAGCGCGAGGCGCGCCAGGCCAAGAAGGAAATGGTGGAAGCGAACCTGCGGCTCGTCATCTCCATCGCCAAGAAGTACACCAATCGCGGCCTGCAGTTCCTCGACTTGATCCAGGAAGGCAACATCGGCCTGATGAAGGCGGTCGACAAGTTCGAGTATCGCCGCGGCTACAAGTTCTCGACCTATGCGACATGGTGGATCCGGCAGGCGATCACGCGCTCGATCGCGGATCAGGCGCGCACCATCCGCATTCCGGTGCACATGATCGAGACCATCAACAAGATCGTGCGCACCTCTCGCCAGATGCTGAACGAGATCGGCCGCGAGCCGACGCCGGAGGAACTCGCCGAGAAACTCGGCATGCCGCTGGAGAAGGTGCGCAAGGTTCTCAAGATCGCCAAGGAGCCGCTGTCACTGGAGACGCCGGTCGGCGACGAGGAAGACTCACACCTCGGCGATTTCATCGAGGACAAGAACGCGGTGCTCCCCATCGACGCCGCGATCCAGAGCAATCTTCGCGAGACCACGACGCGCGTGCTGGCCTCGTTGACGCCGCGCGAGGAGCGCGTGCTGCGCATGCGCTTCGGCATCGGCATGAACACCGACCACACGCTGGAGGAAGTCGGCCAGCAGTTCTCGGTGACGCGCGAACGCATCCGCCAGATCGAGGCCAAGGCGCTGCGCAAGCTGAAGCATCCGTCGCGCAGCCGTAAACTGCGTTCGTTCCTCGACAACTAGCTTCTGTCTTCACGGACGCGTGCAGCACGAACTGCTGCGCAGCGGCCCGGCGATCCATCGACCAGCAGAACGGCGGGCCGCAAGGTCCGCCGTTTTTGTGTCATGAAACATTCGCTCCGCCGCGCCGTTGTCCGGGCTCACGCAATGCGAACGGAGACACGCCATGGCGGAGCAACTCAAGGGCAAGCGCATTCTCATTCTCGCCACCAACGGTTTCGAGCAGTCGGAACTCGAGGTTCCGCGCGACCGGCTGAAGGCCGCGGGCGCCGAGGTTCATGTCGTCTCGCCGGAGGCGGGCGAGATCAAGGGCTGGGACAAGAAGGACTGGGGCCGCGCGGTGAAGGTGGACAAGCCGCTCTCGGCCGCGAAGGCCGATGACTATGACGCCATCGTGCTGCCCGGCGGGCAGATCAATCCGGATCTGCTGCGCGTCGACAAGGATGCGCTGGCGCTGATCAAGGCCTTCTACGAATCGGGCAAGACGGTGGCTGCGGTATGCCACGCGCCCTGGCTGCTGGTGGAGACCGGCATCGCCAAGGGCCGCCGCATGACCTCGTATCACTCGATCCGCACCGACGTCATCAATGCCGGCGCGCGATGGGAGGACAGCGAGGTCGTGACCGAGGAGGGCGTCGTCACCTCGCGCAATCCCGGCGATCTCGAGGCGTTCAGCGCCAAGATCATCGAGGAGGTGCGCGAAGGCCGTCACCAGCGCCACGCGGCGTAACGCCGGGCCGGGCGTTCGGCATCATTCCATCAAATCGCCGGCGGATCGTGCGGGTCGTAGTCGTGAGTCCGATTGGTGCCGATCTTCTTCCAGAACGGCCAGATGAACGTGGCGCCGGCCGTCAGCGGGCCGATCGCCTGCCATTCATGCAGGTCGATCACCAGCACCGCCGGAGTCACCACGAACAGCAGTGCCGTTACGACGCCGAGCGCCAGCATCGCCTTGCGGTAGGTCGCCGAGACACCTGCGGTGAAGCGAATGGCGCCTTCCGGCGCGTCCGCGAGGCGCTCGTGCAGCGCGTGGATGAAGTCGCGAAAGACCGGCTTGCGGGCGCGGTCGGCCTTGCCGTCGATGCCCGCGTCGGTGACGAGGAGAAAGCGGCCGCCGCGAAAATCGATGCGGCATTTGTCGACGGCGTCCTTGCCGCCGGCATCGGGTATATTCACGGAGACGACGTCGGTCCAGAGTTGCCGGCCCGCTTCGCCGGCCTGGTTGCGCCAGGCGATGGCCGAGTCGCGCCCGGCGTCGATCAATGCCACGCCGTGGCTCGCGCTGCGCCGGAAGTAGCGCTCGCCGTTCACCAGGTAATACAGGTCATAGGCCGTCGAGGCCATGGCGGATGCTGGCTCGATCATGTATCGAGCATAGCGCTTTTTTGCCCGCTCTCGAAGCGGTTTTCATGCCGCCTCGCAGCGTACGGGGCGCGAAAGCCGGGTTCCCGGATCGACACCTCGGCTTGTTCAGTCCATCAGCTCACCTGGCGGAAAGCGCGGGTCGTAGTGGCGCGGGCGATTGGCTTCGATCACCTTCCAGAACGGCCAGACGAAGGTCGCGCCGGCCGCGAGCGTGAGCAGCACGCGCCAGTCCCGCACGACGAACGCCAATACGAGCGGCGTGCCGACGAAGAACAGCGCAGCGATGAGGCCGATGACCGTCATCACCTTGTGGCGCCCTTCGGACGCGCCGGCATTGAATGCGATGGTGCCGGCCGGGGCCTGCGTCAGCCGCAGATGCAATGCGCGGACGAAGTCGCGATAGACCGGTGTGCGCGCGTGATCGACTTCGCCGGTAGTGCCGCCGTCGGTGACGACGATAAAATGACTGTCGCGAAAATTGATGCGGCAGTTGTTGACGATGTCCTTGCCTGATGTGGCGGACGTCATGTTCACCGAGACGATATCGGTCCACAGCCTGCGGACCGTCTCGGCTTCTTCAGGATGCCAGGCAATCGCGGACTCGCGCCCGGCGTCGATCAGCGTCACGCCATGGTTTGGATTGCGCCGGAAGTAGCGCTCGCCGTTCACCAGGTAATACAGGTCATAGGCCGTCGAGGCCATGGCGGATGCTGGCTCGATCATGCGAAGAACATAGCGGATTTCCGTGCGATGTCGAGGCAGCTTACAAGTTGCATCGCGCGGGCGGCGGCGCGGAATCCGGCTGCAGAATCAAAAGAAAGACGGCTCGGCCGGTTTTTGATTTTCATGTTCTACAGCGTGCTCAGCACGCTCCGATTCCCGTTCCGCGTTCTCTTCCTTCTCCGCGTTGCTCTCCTGCACAAAGCCTTCCGGCACACCGACGGACGGATCGGCGGGGTCGAGTTCGTCCGACGTAACCACGCCGCCAACCGGCGCGGTGGTGACGAGATCGAAGCTGGTCTTCTCGGTGATGTTCGACGGCGCCTGCACCAACATGCGATACAGCACGTAGAGCGCGAGCGCGGCCTCGACAACAGCGGTGAACAGGAACAGCCGTCGCGGTCCCTCGGGCGTGATGAAGGCGGTTGCAGCAAGCGGTCCGATCACCGAGCCGAGACCGTTGGCGAGCAGCACGGTTGCCGCCGTCGCCACCATGTCCTCGGCGGGCGTCTTGTCATAGGCATGTGCGGCAGCGAGTGAATAGCCTGGCAACGCGAGCGCGCCGAACAGGAAGCCGAAAGCCAGCATCAAGGGCCCGGTGGCGGCGAGCAGCCACATCGCGACGCTGGCGGCGGCCCCGGCGATCAGCAGCCCCAGCAACACCAGGCGGCGGTCGACGCGGTCGGACAGCCGCCCCGCCGGCCATTGCGCCAGCGCGCCGGCAAGCACAGCGATGCTCATGAACAGCGCGACCTCGCCGTGATCGAGCCCGGCGCCGGCCGCCGAAACCGGCGCCAATCCCCAGAATGCCCCATTCGCGATGCCGATGGCGAACGCGCCGATCAACGCCACCGGCGCGGCGTCGTAGAGCTGACGCGGCTGCAAGCGAAACAGTGTGACCGGCGCCGGCTGCGCCGAGCGCGTCAGCGCCACCGGCACGATGGCGAGCGCGGCGAGGATCGCGGCCAGCATGAACGAGCCGTCGCTTTCGATCGGATAGAGATTGATGAGCGACTGCCCGCCGGCCACCGCGAGATAGTTCACGATCACATAGGCCGACATCACGAAACCGCGCGTGGCGTTGGTTGCTCTGTCGTTGAGCCAGCTCTCGAGCACGAGATAGAAGCCGGCGAGCGCGAAGCCGGTGAGGAGACGGAACAGGCTCCATGCCAGCGGCTCCGGTATCAACCCATAGGCAAGCGTGGTTGCGGCGGCGACTGCGACCATCGCGGTGAAGGTGCGGATGTGGCCGACGCGCAGCACCACGTGCGGCGCGAACAGGCAGCCGGCGACGAAGCCGACATAGTAGGCCGAGCCCATCACGCCGAGTGCGACGGTCGAGAACCCGTCGGCCTGCCCGCGCAGCGGCAAAAGCGTGAACTGCACGCCGTTGCCGGTGAGCAGTAGCGCCGCGGCGAGCAGCAGCGAGGCGATGGGACGAAGGTTGCGCAGGATCAATTATCATCCGTCGAAATTCTGACGGAAGTCTTAGCGTGCAAAGGCAACAAAAGTGCGGCGCCGCCCGGCTATCCGCGGCGAACGCGCTCAGTCCATCAGTTCGCCCGGCGGCTGACGCGGATCGTAGGTTCGCGGCCAGTTGTCCTTGATCATCTTCCAGAACGGCCAGATGAAGCTGGTGCCGGCGGCCAGCGGGCCGAGCGCGCGCCATTCGCGCAAGATCATCACGAGCCCCGGAGGCGTCGCCACGAACAGCAGCCCTGAGACCGCGGCCAGGGTCAGCATCACGACATGGCGGGCCTGCGAGATGCCGGCGGAGAAGCGGATGGTGCCCGGCGGCGCCAGCGCGAGTCGGCTGTGCAGCGCGCGGACGAAATCGCGATAGATCGGCGTTCGGGCATGATCGGCCTGGCCGGTGGTTCCGGCATCGGTGACGACGAGGAAGCGGCCGCCGCGAAAATCGATCCGGCAGTTGTTGACGACATCTTTTCCGGAGGTCCCCGACGTCAAGTTCACCGAGATGATGTCGGTCCAGAGTTGCCGGCCCGCTTCGCCATTTCCGGTGTGCCAAAGAATCGCGGAGTCGCGCCCGCCGTCGATCAGCGACACGCCGCGGTTCAAATCGTGCCAGAAAAAGCGTTTGTCGTTTACGAGGTAATACAGGTCATAGGCCGTCGAGGCGGCGGCGGGTGCCAGTTCCGGTGCTGGCGCGGTTGCCATCATGCGGGGAGAATAGAGCGTTTCATGGTCCGACAGAAGTCGTCACGTCATGGCAGGTTCATGAATCGAGCGGGCTCCCCCTCCCGCTTAGGCGTCGCGCGCGCCGCCGTTAATCATCGCGCCGCCACAGTCATGCTATAACCGGCGTCGATTCAGAAAAAAGGGATTGCAATGAAACTCCGGTTCGCCGTCGCCTTCGCCGCCGCCCTTCTCGCCGCACCCCTCGCATCGACAGCCGCTTTCGCCGCGCAATGCGGTGGCGACTTCAACACCTTCGTTGCCGCGATGTCGCGGGAGGCGGCGGCCGACGGCATCTCGCAGGGCGTGATTTCGCAGGCGCTCGGCGGCGTGCAGCTTGACCAGGCGGTGCTGAACTTCGACCGCCGCCAGCGCGGCACCTTCCGCAAGAGTTTCGAGCAATATGCCGCGACCCGCGTCACCGCCGGCCGCATCAAGGGCGGCAAGGCGATGCTGATGCGTCATGCCTCGCTGTTGTCGCGGATCGAAAAGCAGTTCGGCGTGCCGCCGGAGATCCTCGTCGCGATCTGGGGACTGGAAACCGACTTCGGCCGTGGCGACATGGGCAAGCTGCCGGTGTTCCGGGTGCTTGCGACCATGGCGCATGACTGCCGGCGCAGCGATCTGTTTCAGCGTGAGTTGCTGGCTGCGCTCAAGATCCTGCAGCGGGGCGACCTGCGGCTGAACGACATGATCGGCGCCTATGCGGGCGAGATCGGGCAGACCCAGTTCCTGCCGTCGTCCTACATCAAGTACGGGGTCGACTACGACGGCAACGGTCACGTCGACCTGCGGCATTCGGTGCCGGACGTGCTGGCCTCGACCGCGAATCTTCTGAGGACCAACGGCTGGAAGGCCGGCGGCGACTATCATCAGGGCTCGGCCAATTTCGAGGCGATGCGGGAGTGGAATCGCTCCGAGGTCTATCGCAGGACCATCGGCTATTTCGCCGACAAGCTGGCCGGGCAGTAAGGCCGCCATGGCGTTTTCGAGCGAAGCCGATATCCGGTTCGCGCCAAGAAAACGCGTAAAACAAAAGAAATGGAGCCCGGCCTTGATTCCATCAAAAGCCGGATAGCTCTACGGCTGTACCAGTTCGACCCGGCGATTGAGCGCGCGGCCCGCTTCGGTGGCGTTGGAGCCGACCGGCGCGAGCAAGCCGACGCCGGCGGTGCTGAGCCTGGTCTTGGCGATTCCGTAATTGCGCGCGAGATCCTCGGCCACCGCCTCGGCGCGGCGGCGCGACAGGTCGAGATTGTAGGCCGGCTTGCCCTGGCTGTCGGTATGGCCGACGATATAGACGTTGAGACCGGGCTGACCGCTCAGGAGTTTCGCGATCTGGTCGAGGGTCGGCCGGCTTTCCGGTTTGATCACGGCCTTGTCGGTGTCGAAATAAAGTCCATAAAGCGCGATGTGACCGGTCTCGCCGAGCCCCTTGGCCATTGCGGCGGCATCGACCATCTTGTTCTGCATCGCGTCGCGTTCGGCGACGGTGAGTTGCGCGACGACGTCGTCGTTGTTCTTGCTGACCAGCACGCTGGCATAGGTCTCGCGCCCGTTCTCGACCTTCCGGCCGGCATAGTAGCGGTAGTTGAAGCCGTCGACCCACATCTGCGGTATGGGCAGCACGTCGATCGCCTCGGTGAAGGGAATTCCGCCGCAGGCGTCGACGTCGCATGCGAGCAGCGTCTCGAAACCGGCGTTTGCCAGTTGGTTCTCGAAATTGCGGGACACTTCCAGGATCGAGGGGCCGGGCCCCGTGCGGTAGGCGATACGGGAAATGCGGCCTTCCACCCTGCGCGGGTCAGTGGCCTTGCCGTCCTTGAACGGCGCGGCCTGGAGGTTTGCGGCGTCGAAATCCTTGACGTCATAGCCGGTGATGACGCTGCCCTTGAAGCGGCCGATGCCGGGATAATCGTGCGATTTGGCGCCAGCGCCGGCCGCCGCTGCCGCCGGCGTCGTCGGACCAGGAAGCAGGTAGATGACGAGGGCAGCGGCAACAGCGAGAGCCAGGCGCGGCATGGATCGGACCTCTTGATGAAAAAATTTGCAGACCGGGATGAAAGCGGCTTTGACTATGCGGCGGGAGCGCCAGGAGGTCTATGATCAGGCCGTGCAAATTTGCAGTTGGCGCGTTGTCCCCGCCGCCGCCGGCCTAGCGCTGAAACGCGGTTAGCATGAAAAGCGGGCCGAAGTGGTCTTGATCGCTCGGCTGCCCTGATCCGAGAAGAAACCCGCACGCGAATCTGTCGTCTCACGCGCCGCCGTCATCGAAGGCCCGGGCGCAGCGAACCACGCCCAAGCCTTTAAGAAAATACTACTTCTTTTTCTTCGCGGCCTTTTTGGCCTTCTTCACCGTCTTCTTCGCCGTCTTCTTTTTCGCTTTCTTAGCCATAATATCCTCTTAGGGTTAAATGGTTGAAGCGCGACTTCGAGGCGTGCTCGGCGGAGGGTCATCCTCGCAACAGCCTCGGATGGCGATCCGAACAGATTCGGGTCAACCTGTCCTCGCGGTGTCACGCAGCCTCCATCCCCTTATCCACAGGTGTTGTGCGTGGCGACCGCGTTTTCCGCGCCGACCGATATAGCGAGTCGCGAGAGACCGCCGGCTCGACCGGGTTGTCGGGAGAGAGGGAACGGTGTGCGGCATTCATGGTTTCAAAACCACGGCATAGGGTCGTTTCGCTGCGGTGAGGTTCCGTTAAGCGGTGCGACTGCACGCTGGCCGGACGACGGGAAAAGCCGGGACACGAAGAGGAGGCCGGGCGGAGACGCTCTGAACTCGCGATGCTGAGCGTACCGACGCTGTGGGTGGTGTTCGTGGTGAACTTCCTGGCGCTGGGTCTGGTCTGGACCTACGTCGTGCGGAGCTATCCGACGCTTGTCGCCGCGCGATATTGGGCCGCGGCCGCCTTCGCCGCCGCCTTTTTCGCCGCACTAGCCATGCTGCGTGGCCCGTTGGATTCAATGCTGCCGCTTCTACTTGGCGGCGGTGGATTGATTTTCGCGATCTGCCTTTGCACGATGGGAATCCAACGCTTCTACGACCGGCCCGTCTCCTGGAAAGCCACGATTGTCATCGTCGGAACGAGCATCGCGGGACTCGCTTTCTTTCTGTACGTACACGACGAGGTGCGGCTGCGCGTCTTTATTTATTCGATGGGTCAGGCGACGCCGATCGGCATGACGCTGAAGCTGGTACTGTCGCGCGAGGACGGTCGCATCAATTCAGGAGCTCAGCTCGCGGGTATCGTCGGGGTGCTCATCATTTGCATCGGCGTGATCAGGTCCGTTTGCGGATTTCTCAATATCGGCGGCGGAGTATCATATGTTAACTTCAGCAGCCTTCAGGCCGCGTTGTTGATCGTTCTCGTATTCCTGTCGATGACCTGGAATTTCGGTTTTTTGCTGATGGCGATCGATCGGCTGCGCAACGAAGTTGTCGATCTTGCGCTGGTGGACGACCTCACCGGCGTCGCCAACCGGCGGCAGTTGCTGAGCCAACTGGAGGAGGCATGCGCGATGTCGCAGCGGAGCGACGAAACTTTCGTCCTCCTCGTGGTCGACCTCGACGGCTTCAAGGAAATCAACGACACGCACGGTCATGCCGCAGGGGATGCCTGCCTCCGGCATTTCACGTTGATGGCGCAGATGCAGTTGCGGCCGGGTGACCTGCTGGCGCGGACCGGTGGCGACGAGTTTTGCATTCTCTTGCCGGCGACAGCGCTACGCGAGGGGGCAGTCATCGCCCAGCGCGTCCTGAATGCATGTCGTGAAGACGCCGCAGGATGCACAGGCGCCGACGTCCCGATCGCGGCATCGATCGGGCTTGCCCAGTGGACGCGGGAGATCGGAATCTGTTCGGAGCGCCTTCTCGCCGTTGCAGATCAAGCCCTTTACGCGGCCAAGAACCAGGGCAAAAATCGGTATGCGGCCTGCGATTTTGCGCCGTCGATTGCGCCTGATTTCCCACAGGAGCAGGCCGTCCTGCATCAGAAAACGTAAGCGTTGCGAGAGGATTTTCCGGCCAAGTGAGTTCGGTTCGCCAAGAAATGCGCGCGTCAAACTTGCAGGAATTTCTGATCGCAAAACCGGTATCGCTTTTGCGGAATACGTACCGGGCCGGCGATCCTTCTTACCCGCAAATTAAAAGGCCGGCGTTGCCGCCGGCCTTGATTCTGAGAGCGAAAACTGCCGTTTAGCGGGCGGCTTCCAGAGCGGCTTGCTCCTGCCGTGCGATCGCGGTCTTCACTGCCGATTGCACCTTCTCGAAGGCGCGGACCTCGATCTGCCGCACGCGTTCGCGGGATACGTTGAATTCGGCAGCGAGATCCTCCAGCGTCATTGGCTCATCGGCGAGGCGGCGCGCCTCGAAGATGCGGCGTTCGCGCGGATTGAGCACGTCCATCGCGCCGGTCAACGCCTGACGGCGATGATCGAACTCCTCGTACTCGGCCATGACGGCTTCCTGGGTGGGCGAGTGATCGACCAGCCAGTCCTGCCATTCACCGGCCTCGCCATCGTCGCGGATCGGCGCGTTGAGTGAAGCGTCGCCACCGAGGCGACGGTTCATGTCGACAACGTCCTGTTCCGTGACGCCAAGACGCTTGGCGATGAGTTTGACCTGATCCGGACGCATATCGCCCTCGTCAAGCGCGGAAATCTTGCTCTTCGCCTTGCGCAGGTTGAAGAACAGCTTCTTCTGGTTCGCGGTGGTGCCCATCTTCACGAGCGACCACGACCGCAGGATGTATTCCTGTATCGACGCCTTGATCCACCACATGGCGTACGTGGCGAGGCGAAAGCCCTTCTCGGGCTCGAACCTCTTTACGGCCTGCATCAGGCCGACGTTGCCTTCCGAGACGACTTCCGAGATCGGCAGGCCGTAGCCGCGATAACCCATGGCGATCTTGGCCACGAGCCGCAGATGGCTGGTAACGAGATGATGCGCCGCATCGCGATCGTCATGTTCGCGCAGCCGCTTGGCGAACATGTACTCCTCATGCGGTTCCAGCATCGGGAACTTGCGGATTTCGGAGAGATAACGGGAAAGACCAGATTCTCCATTGAGAACCGGCAAGGTAGCAGTACGGGCCATGGTAGCGCCCTCCACTGGTTCAGGCCCCCGATAGCGGCGAGCCCGGCAGGCGGTCCCTTAGGTAAAGCCACCGCGCTGCGAATGTTCCACGTTGGATGTTCAACGCAGGTGCAGCATAACGAAGTCATTCGGAAAAGAAAAGAACAAAAAGGGATTACGATTCCGTGATCGTAACGTAACCATCTGGTATAGCTATATTTTTGTAATTCTGCGTCATTCCGTCGCCGCCAGGGCCGTCTTCAGCAAAAACAAGTCCTTGGGCAGGTCCGCCTCCCAACGCAGGACCTCTCCGGTCCGGGGATGCTCGATCACCAGCAGATAGGCATGGAGCGCCTGCCGCTCAAGGGCGCCGAGGGCGGTCCGGGCCGATGCTTCTAGTTGATTGGCCTTGGTCTTGAAATGCGGGCCGTAGACGTCGTCGCCCAACAGGGGGTGGCCGGCATGAGCGAGGTGCACCCGGATCTGATGGGTGCGGCCGGTCGCGAGCCGGCAGGCGAGGAGGGCGGCAACTGGTTTGCCGTCGCGGCTGGTGAAGGCCTCTCGGACCTCCCAGTAGGTGATCGCTTCGCGTCCGCCAGCCCGCACCGCCATCTTTTCGCGGGCATAGGGATGACGGTCGATGGGCGCGTCCACGGTGCCGTGCGGACGGTTTGGCAATCCCCACACAAAAGCAAGATAGCCCCGCTGCAGCGCGCCCGTGCGTCCGTGATCGGCGAATTGCGCGCTCAGCGATTTATGTGCGGCGTCATTCTTGGCCGCGACCATGAGGCCGGTGGTGTCCTTGTCCAGCCGATGTACGATACCGGGGCGACGGACGCCGCCGATGCCGGACAGGCTTTCGCCGCAATGCGCAATGAGGGCGTTGACCAGCGTTCCCGTCTCGTGCCCCGCCGCGGGATGGACGACCAGTCCCTTCGGCTTGTTGACGACGATCAGATCGTCGTCTTCGTAAACGATATCGAGCGCAATGGCCTCTCCTTTCGGTTCGGCGGATATTGCGGGCGGAACGTCGATTGTGATCGTATCCCCGGCAGCGACATGGTAAGCGGGGTCACGAATGGGGGCAGTCTTGGTGGGGGCAGTCTTGGCCGGGTCCTTCGCAATGGAAGGTTTTGCAACGAGGACCTGACCTGCCAGGATCAGCGACTTCAGGCGGGAGCGCGACAGGTCCGGACTGTGCACCGCGAGGACACGATCGAGGCGCGCCGATCCCTCGTCACCCCTGACGACGATTTCAATCCTTTGACCGTCATCCGACGATGCGCCTTTTGAAGCAGAGCCTTGCATGACCGAGTCTGTAAATCCCGAGCCGACACCGGAACAGGCCGCGCTGTTCGCGCGGGTGCGGCGGATGATGTTGATCGCCGGTCTGACTACGGCGCTCGCCGTGGCGGCCGTCCTGATCGCCATCGGCTATCGTGTTTTCCGCGCCGAGGGAAGCAGGCCGGCGGCCGATGTCACGGCGACTCTGCCTAAGGGCGCCAGGATCACCGCCACTGCGGTGACCGATGACCGGCTTGTGGTGACCCTCGATGTCGGCGGTTCCGTCCAGATCCGAACCTTTGACCTGCATTCGCTGCGGCCAGCCGGGACCTTGACGTTCGCGAGCGAGCCGTGATCCGGGGAATACCTTGCAGCGCACCGATTTCAAGGCTATTGCCTGTCCGGTACGCTCCCTTCGTCTAGCGGTTAGGACGCGGCCCTCTCAAGGCTGAAACAGGGGTTCGATTCCCCTAGGGAGCGCCATTAAGTTTTTGAAAAATAGCTATTTTTCTAGCTCCTCCCAAGCGCCACGCAGACTAAAAAATCGAATCAGTCTGTGGAATTTTTCAAGGATTTTTTGTGACGTTCGCAATTCGTTGCTCGCGTGTCGCGGCGAGTTCAGCGTCGCCACCGGTCGGAACCTTGCTTGCCGACGCCAAGCGCGCGCTGACGGATCGGCGCGTGACGTCAATCAGCAATGGCATCTCTGGAAGCGACTGACCTTCAAGGTCAAGATCGTCACGAGCCGTGTTTTGCGTGCGTTCGATTTCCCACCGGCGATGGCCAATCTCTTGATCCAGGACTCGGCGCTCCTCGCTAAGGCTATTCACTTCACCACGCGTGGCTTGTTCCTCGGGCGTGATCGCCATCGGTGATGCCATCGAGATGTCTGCCCGGCATCGTGGTTGGAGATGATATGCGGACTGCCGACCCCACCATTTCACGGTAAACGAAGGCGTGGAGCATCGCGGCAATGTCTTCGGCCTGGTGGCTCCGAGCTGGGAGCAGGCCGAGGTCTCCGCCGCGTAGAGACGAGAACGCGGTCTTCGTATCACGCGACATCTCCGCCAGCCCCAAGATTAGCGGCGTGGACATGTTCTCGGCGGGGCGCTAACCACCACCGCTTCCCCTTCGTTGATTTAGTCTCACCGTCCCGTCATTGACATCGCGCGGACTTCGGTTACGCCATTCCCAGGTAAAGAGAGGTCCAAGTGTTCAACGGCAAATCCGTGTTTATTTCCGGCGGTACGGGCTCCTTCGGGCGCAAATTTGCGAATATACTGCTCGAACGCTACGACTTGGCGCGCCTCGTTTTCTATTCGCGCGATGAGCTCAAGCAATTCGAGATGCAGCAGGAAGTAAACGCGCCCTGCATTCGCTGGCTGATCGGCGACGTGCGTGATCGCGAGCGGTTGATCGAAGCGACGCGTGGGATCGACTATTTCGTTCATGCTGCCGCTATGAAACAGGTGACAGCATCCGAATATAATCCAATGGAGTGCATCCGCACCAACATTCATGGCGCGGAGAACATTGTGGCAGCCGCGCTTGCCAACAACGTTGAGCAGGTGATCGCGCTCTCAAGCGATAAAGCGGCCAATCCGATCAACCTGTATGGCGCTACCAAGCTTGCATCGGATAAACTGTTCATTGCTGCCAACAATATGGCAGGCAAACGACGTACCGCCTTTTCGGTCGTGCGCTACGGCAACGTTGCCGGCTCGCGCGGATCGGTCGTCCCATTTTTCGAAAAACTGATAGCGCAAGGCGCGACGTCATTGCCGATTACCGACACCGCCATGACTCGTTTCTGGATCTCGTTGCAGGAAAGCGTCGACTTCGTTCTGAAGTGCTTCCAACGTATGCATGGCGGCGAAATCTTTGTGCCGAAGTTGCCGTCGATCCGGATAGTCGACCTTGCAACGGCGATGGCGCCGCACCTGCCACAGAACTTGATTGGTATCCGGCCGGGCGAGAAGCTGCACGAGATACTGTGCCCTGCCGATAATAGCCATTTGACGCTCGAGTTCGGCGATCATTATGTGATGCGGCCGTCGATCAAGTTCCACGATCGCGGTTATGATTATTTGAAGAACCGTCTCGGCGAGACTGGTGCCCATGTAGCGCGGGGTTTCGAGTACAACTCCGGTACAAACCCCGTTCGGTACTCTGTGGAACAAATCCGGAAATTTTATGAACGGACCAAGACATGATTCCCTATGGTCGTCAGGACATCTCGAGCGCGGATGTCGAGGCGGTCGTCGAAGTCCTTCGGTCTGACTTCCTAACCCAGGGGCCGATGGTCCCTCGGTTTGAGGAGACGTTGGCGCGGGCAGTGGACGCGCCTGAAGCGGTAGCCTTTTCGTCAGCGACTGCGGCGCTGCACGTCGCTTGTCTTGCGCTCGGGCTCGGCCCATCGGATCGACTCTGGACGGTGCCGAATACCTTTGTGGCCTCCGCCAACTGCGGTCTCTACTGCGGAGCGACCGTCGATTTCGTCGATATCAATGCCAAGACCCGAAACATGGATGTCGAGGCACTAGCCACCAAGCTCGAAGCGGCTGAGCGCGACGGCACCCTGCCGAAGGTTGTCGTTCCCGTGGACTTCGCCGGCACTTCCGCAGATCTTGCCTCTATCCGCCAGCTCGCCGATCGATACGGCTTCCGCATCCTTGAAGACGCGAGCCATGCCGTTGGCGGATACTACCAGAATCGGCCGGTCGGTTCGAGCGAGCTCGCCGACGTTACCGTTTTTTCCTTCCATCCCGTCAAGATCGTGACGACAGGAGAGGGCGGTGCGGCGACCACGCGTTCTGCCGAGATCGCCCATCGCATGCGCCTGCTGCGTAACCATGGCGTTTCGCGCGATCCCGCTGACATGACCGCCGTTCCCGAAGGTCCCTGGTACTATGAGCAGGTGATGCTCGGTTTCAACTACCGTATGACCGACATTCAGGCGGCGCTCGGCGTGAGGCAATTTGATCGCCTCGTCGAATTCGTCGCCCGACGGCAGACGATCGCGGCGCGTTATCACGAAGGGCTTGCCGGTCTTCCCGTGATTCGCCAGTTCGTGCCGGAGGGCACTCTCTCGGCGTTGCATTTATATGTCATTGAACTGGATGAAACCGTACGGCGTACTCGCGCCGAGGTTTTTGCGGCGATGCGCTCTTCAGGTATCGGCGTCAACGTCCATTACATCCCGGTCCATCTGCAACCATGGTACCGGGCCTTGGGATTCTCCCGTGGCGACTTTCCGGCTGCCGAAAAATATTACGACTACGCACTGACGTTGCCTATTCATCCAAACCTGAGCGCCGAACAGCAAGATTACGTTATGGAACGGCTATCCCACGCGCTCGAAACTTGAGGATCTAAATTGTCGTGTTTTGAGATTCCGGGGCCGACTGGATCTCAGATGGCGATCTACCTATAGAACGTCACTTTTTCGGTTTGGTTTGCGATCATGAATTTGAAGAACAGATCGCGAGAGATTTTCGTGGCACGATGAACATTAGCGAGTTTCTGGAAGAAAATCGGCGATTCTGGACATCCTTCAGCCCGCCCAAGTCTGACGGTGTCTTAATTCTTGATCTTTATCACAATGACAACGTGCACTCCCACCTGTTCGCGAATTGCGTCATTGCGAAGTGCATACAGCACATATGGGGAGGCGAAATCGTCGGGATTTTCGCCGATGACTTTGGTGATATTCGAGGGGGTGATATTCGAGGGAGTGGTGTTCGAAAGGCAAATATTGAAGCGAACCAGGCGCTCGCTCGCTCGTTTGGCGTCAGTCGCTTTTACAATATCTCCGAATTTCGCAATCGTTTCCTGTCCGATCCTGTCTGGTCGGTCAATGCAGAGAGTGACCTTCGCAAGCGACTGCAGGGAAGGTCGGGATCCTCGCTCAGGCAAGCGATCCGGTCACTATCAGAGCCGAAATCCCCACGATGCGGTCTTCTGATTTACAATGAATTTCTGAGACGATTTGGCGTCGGCACCATCGACAATCTGAACGACGAACTCCTCGCAGTTGCAAAGCTCGTGTTGGCCGATTACGACGCCCTTCCCATGATGTTTGGAACGTCCCCGATTCGAGCGAGTGTATTGGGGCACATTTGCTATTCGGTGTCGGGACAGCTGGCTGATTTTTCGGCCATGCACAGCGCGCCAACATTCCTGGTAGAACAGTATATTCCAATTGCTGTTACGCGATATCGGGATCCAACCGACCTGTCGTCCGGTCTTCCCAGCGATTGCAAGGAGATGCTGGAAAGGTACGCTTTCGATCAAGCTCTGCTGAATGATCGCAGGCTTGACCAATTCGACGGCGCTGTTGGAGGCACGCTGGCGCGGACTATCGAGCCGCTACTGAACCGTGATGTTGTCGAGCAGCTACAAGTTTCTCGCGAGGCTTTCCTTGAGAACTGTGGTGTAAACCCGAGGAATCGGACGGTCTGCGTGTTCGCGCATGCGTTTCAGGACGCCCCGCTGACGCGGCCAAGGCAACTTTCGGACGATTACTGGCAAGCTGTTGTCGACGTCGTTGATCTCGTGCGGCAACTGACACGTCTCAACTTGATTATTAAGCCGCATCCGCTGAACGACAGCTATGACCGGAAGCGTTCGTGGGATACGCTGCGTCAATACTGCGCCGACATCAGAAATGTCGGGTTCGCAAATGGCGCCCTCAGCGCTGGCGAGGTCATGAGGCATTGCGATGCTGGCCTCACGGTTCGTGGAACGGTTCTCTACGAAATGGCCGCGGCTGGACATAGAATGATCGCGATGGGCGAAGATAAGTTTTCTGGCCTCGGCATTGTCGAGGAGGCATCCAGCATGGAAGCTCTGAGGAGCATTCTGTTGAATGTGTCGCGAGAAGCTTGGTCGATGCCGGCGGAGCAGCGCCGACGCGCATTGGCTTATTCCTACTGCATGCTCCAGGGATTTCGCAGTAAATCGATCTTGATTCCCGATAAGCGTTGGGCCCCTGCAGAATATTTTCGCTGTGCGACGCTGGCGTTGTCTAATTTTAGATTGGAAGAAGATCCTCTCTTCATAAACATAAAGTCGTTTCTCCGAAATGACTTGCCAATGCTGGTTTCGAGAGAGGCATTTCCCGCGACGAGTTCATAACAGCTTAGCGGCGCGATGGCGGGACCGTCACGCGATCGCTGACCACTTCAGCGCTTCACCATAGGCGATGTCGCGCGCGGCGGTGCGGCCGATGACGTCGGGGAGATGCTTTGGCGGCAGGCCAAAGCCGGGCCGGATGACGCGGATATTCTCGCTCGTCAGCGGCTCCCCCGCCTTGATCGGCTTGACTGCGTAGATCGAACGGCGAAACCGCATGTTGGCCTTCTCGCTCCGGAAGGGGCCATAGTCGACAGATCCGAGCGCCAACCATGCCGACTTGCAGTCGTCGACCAGCCGCCTGAACTCGTGCGGTTCGAGCGAAAACGCTGCGTCTGGACCACCGTCGGCGCGCGAGATCGTAAAATGCTTCTCGATGATGGAGCCGCCCAGCGCGATCGAAGTGACGCAGGCGGCGGAGCCCGGCGCATGATCGGAAAGGCCGGACACGACGTTGAAGGCCTGGCCGAGATGCGCCACCGTGCGCACATTCGCTTCCTCAATCGGAGCCGGGTAGGCGCTGGTGCAGTGCAACAAGGCGATGCCGCCGGCGCCATTGCTGCGCGCTGTTTCGACCGCCTCCTGAATCTCGCCGAGATTGGCCATCCCGGTCGAGATGATCATCGGTTTGCCCTGTTTGGCGACATATCTGATCAGCGGCAGGTCAATCACCTCGAACGATGCGATCTTGTAGGCGGGAGCATCGAGCCCTGCGAGCAGATCGACGGCGGTCTCGTCAAAGGGACTGGAGAAGATCGTGATCCCAAGCTCGCGCGCCTTCGCGAACATTTGCCCATGCCATTCATAGGGTGTGTGAGCCTGCTGGTAGAGCTGGTGGAGCCTGTAGCCGTCCCACAGGCCGCCCTTGATCAAAAACTCCTCGCCATCGTGAGGAATGGTCATCGTGTCGGCCGTATAGGTCTGGATCTTGATCGCGTCAGCGCCGGTGGCGGCAGCGGCTTCGATCAGCTCCAGCGCCTTCGAAAGCTTGCCGTTATGGTTCGCTGACAGTTCGGCGATGATGTAAGGAGGATAGTCCGGGCCGATCTTGCGCCCCCCGATGATGAGTTCCGGGCTTTGCATCACAATTTACGCTCCTGGTTTATCTTGCGCGACGTCAAAGGCGCTTTCCGGGAAGCCGGAGCCGGACTGCATGAGAGCATCCAGAAGGGCGGCGGAAACGGCGCCCAGCGAGTCGGCCCGGTTACGCCGAAACGCCCGCACTTCGGCGGGGGCAACGATTTCAAGCTCGGAATATTCACGATTCCCAAGCGCCGCGAAGCGACGCTGGATTTGCGCGGCCGAGCAGGCGGTCGCGAGCATGATTCCGACGTCGGTGACGTGGCTTTGCAAATCCTCGACGAGTGCCACGGCTCTGGAATTCGCCGACAGCTCGGACGCTCCGATGCCGGTTTCTTCCTCGAGTTCGATCAGAATGCATCGTTCGAGGCTCACCTGTCCGGCCGACCCGACTGCCGCGTCGTCAACGCCGCCTGACGGCACCAGCTCCCAGCACCCGGCTTCCATCTCGGAGCGACCGCTGCGCCGGCCGAATAAAACGCCATCCGGACAGGACAGGATACCTGTGACGGCGAGCGGTTTGATCTTCAGCGCGGCATGAAGGCTCGGCTCGCGTCGTTGGGCGAGGAAGTACCGGTACTCCGAAATCCAGCCGACGATCGTTTTGGCATCACAATGATCGACGCTGAACAATCGTCCGTTGTAGAGCTCGTGGGAGCGTAGCTGTTTTTCGCGCTGCCAGATTTCGTTCACGCGCGCCTCGATGTCCGGTCCGATGGTTGGCGCTGCCGCTCCCAGCGTTACTTTCGGCTCCGACTGAAGCAGATGAACATTCAGCATGCCGGTATTCTTCCAAGGAGATCGGTGAGGCGTTCGATGAACACGACCTGAGCGGGCCACCCGGCGCGATTGTTCGGTGGCGCCAATGCCCACGTCTGGAGCCCCGCGGCAACTGCCGACATCGCGCCGATGCGGGAATCCTCGACGGCATGCGACAGGGCGGCCGAGCAATTCAGCCGCTTCAGTGCCCTGAGGTAGGGTTCGGCAGCGGGCTTGCCTGCGCTCACCTCATCGCCGCCGACGACATCGTCGATCTTGTCGGCGAGCCCTCCGAATGCGAGCCATTTTTGCGCGGACAGTTTGGATGACGACGTAACTATGGCGATCTTCAACCCGCACGCGCGGGCGTGCGCCAGCAATTCATGTGCGCCGGCAGCGGGACGCACGCTTTGCTGCGCCTGCGACACCATGGCCGAGTATTTTTGCAGGAGATCGGCCGGTATTCCGGGCAGTTTGTGAGCCACCCTCAGCCGTTCGATAATCTCGCCAAGCGGCGGTCCGTTGAGCCGCTGAAACTCGACTTCGTCGCCGTTCGCGCCGAAGGAAGCGAGAAAGCAATGGTAGACGTTTTTCAGCGCGGTCAGGCTGTCAGCGAGCGTGCCGTCGAGATCCAGAAAGAGGCCGCTGTGGAGCGGGCTGGCGTCAGCTTCCGGCATCAAGGTTTCCGACAGACAAACATCCGGCCTTGCCCAAAGGCGCCGAAGGCACTCGATATCTCCGCCGATACCGCTACGTTGAGCCGAGTTGCCGCGTGGACCAGCGGATGATCGTAATCTACGGTGCCCCCGTTGATGGCCGGGACCAGCACATAGAGCATCAGGTCGTGAAGCGAAATGAAATCCTCGATCTCGACCTCAAGGCCGAGCGTTTTGAGGTGCGGCAGGATGCGTGTTTCGTCGAAGAACAAGTTGAATGCGGCGGGCATGCGCGCAGGCAGGTCCAGCAAGGTGCGGCAATGATTTTGCCGATCATAGGTCGCCGTCGAATTCTCGATCATGATCAGATGTCCGCCCCTCCGCACCCTTGCGGCAAGGTCGGTGATGGCACGCATCTGCAGTTCGACCGATTCGATGTTAATCAGGCAGCGATCGGTAAAAACGACATCGTATTGCGCCAGCAATCCCGAAACCGCCGAAAGCTCGAGCGCATTGCCGATCCGGAAGCTGGACCTGTCCTGGAAGCCGTTGGCAACGGCGGCTTCATGCGCGGCGTCGATCATTTCCGCGGTATAGTCGATGCCGTCGAGTTGCATGCGCGGGAATTTTGCGGCAAGGCCAAAGCAGTTCAAGCCATTGCCGCACCCGACTTCGAGAACGTGTGCCGGCGCATCGCCGAGCCCGATCGCGGACATCCGGCGCGCCAATGCGTCGATCTCGAGCATTTTCGCGGTTCCGGTTCTGGTGGTGGCGCCGAGCGCGGTGCCGAATTTCGATGCCCAGTCCCGCCAATGAGCCTTGACCTTCTCACGATCCATCATAGCCCTTCCATCTGCCCCTTCCGCGGCTCGCCTGACATTGCCGGGGGTTTACTCTCCTGTGCGCCCGGAGCCAATGAAAGGAGCGTTGGTCTTTCGCAGGTTCGTGACGAGAGCATGTACAATGATCCGCTGCCCGTTTTAGTTGTAGTAATGACGTGAAACTTCAAGGAGAGCCAGCACGTATGACCCAGGTCACAGCACAAGAGGAATTCTGGGCCGGAGAGTTTGGCGACAACTACATCGAACGGAATCAAAGTCAGGACGTGCTGGCCGCCAAAACCGCGATGTTTGCCCGAATTGTCCAGCGATGCAGCAACATCCGGTCGGTTCGAGAGCTTGGCGCCAACATCGGCCTTAATATTCTGGCCCTCAAGACCCTGCTTCCAGACGCCGCGTTCCAAGCCATCGAAATAAACAGCCTGGCCTTCGAAAGGCTGGCGACGATACCCGGAATAGCTGCTTCCAATACGACGTTGTTCGAACCGGTCGGGTGGTCGAGCGTCGATCTGGCGTTTACCGCCGGTGTTCTGATTCACCTCAATCCCGACATGCTACCGGTGGCCTATGAAAGGCTCCATGAGGCCAGCAATCGTTATGTCCTCGTGGCGGAGTACTACAATCCCTCCGTGGTCGAGATCAGCTATCGCGGTCACAGTGGACGTTTGTGGAAGCGGGATTTTGCCGGTGAGATGATGGACAAGTACCCTGATTTAAAACTTGTCGATTACGGGTTTATCTATCATCGAGACCCGGCATTCCCTGCTGACGACCTGACGTGGTTCCTGATGGAAAAGCGGCCCTGAAAATGTCGGGAGCGTGCACTGACGACGACGTCGACCATGTGATGAGCGTTGCTCTCGGTCTCCCCGATGCCGAATGACGTCGTAATCATCACCCAGGCGCGCATGACCAGTACCCGCCTCCCGGGCAAGATCCTGATGCGCGCCGGGGAGCGCACGCTTCTTGAAACGCATCTCGATCGCCTCGCCAGTGTCGGCGTGCCCGTGATTGTCGCGACGACGACGAATCTCTCCGACGGTCCCGTTGTCGAACTCTGCGCTGCGCTCGACATTCCAATATTTCGCGGCAGCGAGAATGACGTACTGGAACGTTACCAGGGAGCGGCGCGGGCGCACGAGGCCCGTCACGTCATCCGCGTGACCTCGGACTGCCCGCTCATCTGCCCGGACGTGATTCGCGCCGGCCTCGACGTCTATTCGGGCCTGAAGAGCGAGACCGTTTATCTCTCGAACGGCGAAAAGCGGACCTACCCTCGCGGCATGGATTTCGAGATTTTTTCCCGACGCTCACTCGACTTCGCCGCGGAGAATGCCATGCTTTCCTCCGAGCGCGAGCATGTGACAGGTTATATTCGCACGTCGATGCCGGATATTCGCCACGAGCACTGCACGGATGAAGAAGATCTTAGCGACTGGCGCATCACCGTCGACACCGACGACGACTTCAAACTCGTCAAGCGTTTGATTGAAGATCATCATGCGTCCGAAATGGATTATCCGGGCTTAAAGGCTTTGCTGAAAGCACATCCGGATCTCATGAAAATCAACTCTCACATTCAACAGAAGCTGATCTGAGGAGCTGACAGGGTTTCGCCAAGAAAGCACCCGTCGATCGTCAACCCTCGCAAAACACGGGTCATCCGCATCTGACCCATGGCCCAGATGGCGAGTCGTCCGGTCTCATTTCATGATCGAATTCGGGCAGATCAGGATGAGTTCCAGCGCTTCCGCCTTGGAGACGCTGCGGCGGAGATGAGCTTCCCAACCGGGATCTCGTAGGACAAGAACAACTCCCCGAGCGGCGCCTTGCTCTTCGGCACTGTCTTGCTACCTTATCTTTCGCTTGGCCATCGGTACCGCCGAGGTCAGGTCAATCCGATCCGGTGGTCGAGCGCCAGTGCGGCCGCTTTGTCAGTAGATTACGGAGTTTGTCGTCGTGGGGAAGAACGAGACCATCGCGCATCACGAGGCTGGGCACGCCGTGATCGCGCGCGTGCTGGACATTCCGGTAAGCTACGCGTCCCTCGATGCAATCGACGGCGCCGGCGCGGTGGTGACGGCGTCCAGCGCGACGCACCTCGCCCCGGACGATCTTGAGGCGCCGGAGAAGTACGCCATTGTCGCGCTGGCCGGCCCGCAGGCCCAGCATCACTATCGTCCCATGTCCCTCGCGGCCCAGAATCGGGCGTGCGACGGTGGCTGGCGCGTGGATCGGGCCAACGCGACCAGCCTCCTGGCGATGCTGGTTTTGCGGCAGCACGGCAAGCCGGCGGTGCCGGGCAGCTACGTCGAGTTGGACGGCCCCGAGACAGAGCAGTTCGGCCGCCTGTTCAGCCGTGCGACCCAAAAGACTGCCGATCTCGTCCGGGAAAACTGGCCTGCGATCCAGCGCGTCGCTGCGGCCCTGCTGAGCCGTCCCGCGCTTACCGAAGAGGATATCGATGCCCTAATCGCGGCACACGACGACTAGCTGCTCTATTTTATTGCCAGAACGGCATATGGGATGCGGCCTTCCCGAAATTACCCTGTGCGCGCATCGCGAAGGATGAAGTAGCTGTCGGCGGACTGCATCGCCAGATCAACGCGATCCGGCTGCCTCTTTATCGACGATCTGATCGAGATATTGGAGTGCGGCCTTGAGCTGAGCGTCATCGGCTTTGCCGATGAGATCGGCCTTGATCGGTGCCGAAGAAGCGGACTTGACTTGCGGGATTGTCGGATGCGTCACGTCTGCGTCCGGCGTGTGGTTGAGTGGGCCGGGGTTGGCAAAAGCGTCGTGCAGCGCATTTTCCCGAAGCAAGGCGCCCCCTGCGATCTGCTGATCCTTGGGAACGTCGACGACGATGTCGGGCGTAATGCCCTTGTCCTGGATCGAATTCCCCGAAGGAGTGTAATAGAGCGCCGTCGTGAGCCGCAGCGCGCCGTGTCCTTTCAGCGGGATGATCGTTTGCACCGATCCCTTGCCGAAGCTTTGAGTCCCCATGATGATGGCGCGATGACGATCCTGCAAGGCGCCCGCGACGATCTCCGAGGCCGATGCCGAAGCACCGTTGATTAGGACCGCGACAGGAGCGCCGGACAACATGTCTCCGGAGGCGGGAGCCTTGAATGTCTTGTCGTCGCTCGCCTGCCTGCCATGGATGCTGACCACTGATCCGCCGTCGAGCAGGTCCCCGGCCACATCGACTGCCGCGCTCAGGAGCCCTCCCGGATTGTCGCGCAGATCGAGCACGAGCCCCTTGATGCGTCCGTTCGCACTGTGATTGAGATCAGTGATTGCCTTCTTGAATCCTTTCGCGGTGTCGCCACCGAACTGGCTGATGCGAATATAGCCGATCCGCTCAGGCTCGAGCTTGGATTTGACCGATTCGACCTTGATGATTTCTCGGGTGAGCGTGACGTCAAACGGCTGCCCCTTACCGCGCAGGATGGTGATCGTCACCGTCGTTCCGGGGGTGCCCCGCAACAGGCTCACCACCTCGGGCAGACTTACTCCCTGCGTGCTCGAATGGTTGATCAGGATGATCTGGTCGCCCGGCTCGAGTCCGGCGCGAGCCGCCGGCGTTCCGTCGACCGGCGAGATGACTTTGGGAATTTCGTTCTGTTCGGAAATCTCCATGCCGAGCCCGCCAAAGCTGCCCGACAGGTCTGCCTGCGACTGCTTGAACTCCTGTGCGTCCATATAGTCGGAATGAGGGTCAAGACGGGTGAGCATTCCCTTGAGCGCATCCTTGGTCAGTTCATCCGAGCCGACCGGGTGCACGTAAGCGTGGTGGACGAACTCGATCACACCGGCGAGCAGGGCGACATCCGGCATAGCGGGTCCGGCGCGCTGCATTGCGAGGGCGGCGATATGGGGCGCGGCAACAGCGCTTGCGGCTGCGATGAAGATGACGATAAGCGAGCGCAATTTGATCATGACCCGCACTCTCCTCGCCGCACTGTCATCGTAGCCCTCGTGCAGGATTGATCGGCTTGCTATTGGACACCGTAGAATTCTTTTACCCTCTTCAGCGCTTCGTCACAGGCCGCTGCGTCACCTCGTGAATTGGCCGCGCGAGCCTGCGCCAACGCCGTCTGCAGGTTGTCGGTTGCCTTGCGCTCAGCGCTTTTCACCTCGGCGGGGGTTGGCTGATGGTGAAGCTGGGCCCCTAACGTTTGCGCGGCGGTCGGCCCCTCCAGCGTGTCGGACTTCAAATGGGCGATTTGGCGTTCGATCTTTGCAAGTCCTGCGGAACATGCTGCGGCCCGTGTCGGCGTCGGATCGACGTGAGAAACCATCAGAGTGGAAATGATCAATGCGGTCAGCATCGTTGGCCTCTGCGCCAAGAACTCCCAACGATCATGATAGGTTCCCATGAGCAGTTCACACGGGATGCCGGCGCGCACCAATCTGTCCAAAGTTTAATGCTTTCGCCGATACGCAACCTTGCGGCGCAGCGCCCGCCGGGGTCAGGCAGGTTATAGCCGATCAAGTTCGGCCGTTGCTCGGGTTCATCGGCCGATCGCGTGCGAATAGTCCAAATTTCAATACCGAGTTCGGGATTAAAATGGCGCCGGACGAGAGCGCCTCTGCTCTCGGTGCGCGCAATCGTCAAGCTCTATCAGCGGCCGGCCTGTCGCCATAGGGCCAAGCCCAGTCGCGGATGCGCGGCATATCCTCGCCATGCTGGCGAATATAAAGCGCATGTTCGATCAATGCGTCGCGGAACTGTTGCTTGACATGGGCGGCTGCCGTGCCAAGGCCAGGCACGCGCTCGATGACTTCGATCGCCAGATGAAAACGATCGAGCTCGTTCCGAACGACCATGTCGAATGGCGTGGTCGTGGTGCCTTCTTCCTTGAACCCGCGAACGTGCATTCCGGCGTGGTTGGTGCGATTGTAGGTCAGGCGATGGATCAGATTCGGGTAGCCGTGATAGGCAAAAATCACGGGGTGGTCGTGGGTGAACATTCCGTCGAATTCGCGGTCGCTGAGACCGTGCGGATGCGCCTCTTTCGGCTGCAAGGTCATCAGGTCGACGACATTGACGACGCGAATTTTCAGATCGGGCAGCCCCTCGCGGAGCAGATTGACGGCAGCCAACGTCTCCAGCGTCGGCACGTCACCCGCGCACGCCATGACCACGTCGGGTTCGGTGCCTTCGACTTCGGTGCCGGCCCATGTCCAGATTCCGATGCCGGCGTCGCAATGCGTGACGGCGTGTTGCATGGTCAGCCATTGCGGCGCGGGCTGCTTGCCGGCGACGATCACGTTGATGCGATCGTAGGTACGCAGACAGTGGTCGGTGATCCAGAGCAGTGAATTGGCGTCCGGCGGGAAATAGACGCGCACGATATCCGCCTTCTTGTTGACGACGAGATCGACGAAACCCGGATCCTGGTGACTGAAACCATTATGGTCCTGCCGCCAGACATGCGAAGTCAGAAGATAATTCAGGGAGGCGATTGATCGACGCCACGGCAGCCCACGTGAGACTTTCAGCCATTTGGCGTGCTGATTGAACATCGAGTCCACGATGTGGATGAAGGCTTCATAGCACGAGAAGAAGCCGTGCCGTCCGCTCAGCAGGTATCCTTCAAGCCAGCCCTGGCAGAGATGTTCGCTCAGGACCTCCATGACGCGACCGTCCTGAGCGAGATGAACGTCATAGGGCTCCGTGCTTTCCATCCAGGTCCGTTCAGTGGCTTCGAACACCGCGTCGAGACGGTTTGAGGCGGTTTCGTCCGGTCCCATGATCCGGAAGTTTCGTGCACCGGCATTCAGGCGCAGGACGTCGCGAAGGAACTGTCCCATCAGCCGCGTTGCTTCGGCAACAACACCGCCGGGTCGGGGTACCTTGACCGCGTAGTCATGAAAATCCGGCAGCTTGAGTTCGCGTTTCAACAATCCGCCATTGGCGTGAGGATTGGCGCCCATGCGCCGGTCCCCGCGCGGCGCGAGTGCCTGCAATTCCGGTTGCAGGCAGCCGTTTTTGTCGAACAGCAGTTCCGGCTGATAGCTGCGCATCCATTGCTCGAGCAGGTTCAGATGCTCGGGATTTCCCCGCGGGTTGGCGATCGGGATCTGATGTGCCCGCCAGAAGCCTTCAACCTTCAGGCCATCGACTTCCTTGGGACCGGTCCAACCCTTCGGACTGCGGAGCACGATCATCGGCCATTTCGGAAGATCGGTCGTCTTGCGTCCATCGCGCGCGACTTGCTGGATCGCGCGAATGCTCTCGACTGCCTGCTTCATTACGTCGGCCATCTGCCGATGCATCAGCGCAGGCTCGTCGCCCTCCACAAACAGTGGCGTGTGGCCATAACCTGAAAAGAGCTGCCGAATCCCTTCATCGTCCATCCGGCCGAGCACGGTCGGGTTCGCGATCTTGTAGCCATTGAGGTGCAGAATCGGCAGCACCGCACCATCATGCATCGGATTCAGAAACTTGTTGGAATGCCACGACGCGGCGAGCGGTCCGGTCTCGGCCTCGCCGTCGCCGATCACGCAGGCGACGATGAGATCCGGGTTGTCGAATGCCGCGCCATAGGCATGCGTCAGCGCATAGCCGAGCTCGCCGCCCTCGTGGATCGAACCAGGCGTCTCCGGCGCCGCGTGACTTGGGATTCCGCCGGGAAAAGAAAACTGCCGAAACAGCTTGCGCAGGCCGTCAGTGTCGCGACTGATGTCGGGATAGATCTCGCTATATGTGCCTTCGAGGTAAGTGTTCGCCACCATGCCGGGGCCGCCATGGCCAGGTCCGCAGATATAGATCACGTTCAGGTCGAACGCACGGATCATGCGATTGAGATGTGCGTAGATGAAGTTGAGTCCCGGCGTCGTGCCCCAGTGTCCCAGCAGCCGTGGCTTGATGTGTTCGGGACGCAAAGGTTCATGCAGGAGCGGATTGTCGAGAAGGTAGATTTGTCCGACCGACAAATAATTGGCGGCGCGCCAGTATCTGTCGAGTAGATCTAAGTCACTGGAAGAGGTCGGATGGTATGGTGCCGTTTCCATGTTCGAAACTCAAAGTTCGAAACTCAAACAACACGCCCATGAAACAATACAATTGTGGTTCAATTGGATCACCGTTCGGTAAAATTGGCGATACAACCTTCTTTGAAACCGGGTGTTTACAGAGCCGATCGCAATCAGGATCGGTGGCGCCTGACCAAATCAGAAGTTTTTGATTCGGCATTGAGCTATCGCAAGCTTCGCGGGTTCCAACATCACCGCGCGACCTCGAGTTTTGCCTTGAGGTAGGTCAATTTCGATCTGATGCCTTTCTCATATTCTCTCTGTTGAACCATGCCTGCCGGGAGGATTCGCATGATCAAGGATATCATTCTCCATCTGGAGCGCGATTCGTCCCGGGATATCGTTTGCGACTTTGCTGCCTCGACAGCCGAGATGTTTGCCGCTCATCTGACGGGAGTCTCCTTTGCTTTTGCGGCCAGTATTCCGAACTATATTGTTCCAAATTTCCCCCCAGGCGTTCTGGCCGATCTCTTTGCAGAAAGTGAAACAGCGGCGCGCGGTGCAATCGACCGCTTCGAGGCCACTATGAAGCGTACTGGCGTTTCGGCGGAGCCGCGGCTTGTCTTGCAGACTGATTCCGGGCCGCCCAGGACGTTTTCGGAGATGGCACGATGTTTCGACCTGAGCATCATCATGCAATCGGACGATTATCGCGGCATCAATAACAGCACCTTGATCGAAGCGACGCTTTTTGATTCCGGCCGGCCGCTTATTGTCGTTCCTTATATTCAGCAGGAGCGATTGAATCTCGACCGGATCGTGTGCTGCTGGGATGGAAGCCGCGCCGCGGTGCGGGCCATCAATGATGCGCTGCCCTTATTGAGGAAAGCCAACGCCGTCGAATTGTTTATCGTCGAGAATGAGAAGACCGCTAATGACAGTGTTATCGGCGGTAGTGAGATCGGCAGGCATCTGGCCCGGCACGATATCAAGATCGAGGTGAGAACGACGCCTGCCGCTGATATCGATGTCCCGAATATTATTCTGTCGCATGTTGCCGACAGCGCGGCGAGCCTGCTCGTGATGGGTGGCTACGGGCACTCCCGTCTGCGTGAGTTCGTGCTTGGCGGAGCAACGCGTGGAATATTATCGGCCATGACGGTTCCTGTTTTCATGTCGCACTAGGCCTGCGGAACAGGCTCCGGATCAGGGCCGTGGAGACGGCAGGATGACGATTACCCGTGTTGGGGATCAACAGCTCGAGCGATCGTTATATCAGGCGTTCTGCGCTCAATGCGTTCTGGAAAGAAAGCAACGAAGCCCTTCTGCGTGATCTCGCGACCCGGAAGGAGGGATTGACCGCCGCGGAGGCGGAACGGCGACTGTCTCGCTACCGTCCATTCGGCCTTTGCCGAACGTTCGGCGAAGTCTCGTCATCAGGTTCGGCAGAAGAAGCCGCTGATTGTCGAAGCGGACGAGGATCGCCGAGATAAACAAGGACCTGACAAGGCATTCGGTCGGAGAAACTGAAAAAGCATCTCATGAGCGACAGTTCAATTCGATCGAGCTATGGTCTTCCAAGGCCGCGAGGTCGTGCTGCAACGATTTGATCTGGATCAAGGAGCGGGCGTCGGGACGGGGGCGTGATGCTCGCTGAAGTGGAGACCTGCCATGTCCTATGCAACGCTGATGGTCTGGGTCAATGTCGACCACATCTCGAAGCAGTTCGTCGGTGTTGCGGCAGATGTGGCGGATAGATTTGCGGCCAATTTGATTGGATTGTCGGCTGTTGCGATCGTTCCGCCCTATGTCGCCGAGGGTGTCGCGATCGTTGGTAATGCGGCCGAATTCGATATCGAGCAGGTGAAAGCCAGCCTCGCGGAGGCTGAAAACAAGGTCAAAGCCGCTATGGGAGACGCTCGCCGGATTGAATGGCGATCAGTCATCGAGTACCCGACGGAGACGTTGATCAGTGAGGCGCGCTGTGCCGACTTGATCGTGATCGAAAGCGGCAGATCCGCGGGCGATATGTATCGCACTGCCGATGTCGGAGCCGCAATTCTGGGAGCCGGTCGTCCCTTCCTGGTCGTGCCGGCGGCAGTGAAATCCCTGACCGCCGACCATGTCATGATCGGATGGAAAGATACGCGGGAGGCGCGGCGAGCGGTTCAGGATGCATTGCCGTTCCTTCACGAGGCCAAGCGCGTGACTGTCCTAGAGATATGCGAGAAGGAACAGGTGGAGACTGCGCGCCATCATGTCGATGATGTCGTTCGCTATCTGGCACGGCACAGGATAAAGGCGGAGGGGCGCGTCGAGTTGATACAGACCAGTGGCTCTCGTGCGGATCAGATTATCAAATGGGCAGATGACGAGGACACCGATCTTCTGGTCACCGGAGCTTACGGCCATAGCCGGCTCAACGAATGGATATTCGGCGGGATGACCCGCGATTTGCTCGCAACGAGTCCGATCTGCTGCCTGATGTCGCATTAGCGCCACCGAAGAATCTGCGGTCGAGCATCTGGGCTCCGCGCTTCCCAGGAAAAAGCCGGATCAGACGCGCTGACACATGCACCGTCGCGTTGCTATGGTCTTGTTATCGTTTGCGAGTCGTCTGATGGCAGGCATTCTGGTACTCAATGCTGGTTCATCCAGCATCAAGTTTTCCCTGTTCGCTGCTTCGCGTCGGCCCCAGCCTGGCGACGTTATCTGCGAAGGAGCGTGTGAGGGAATTGGAAGCCAGCTCCATGCAACAGCAAAGGATGCTGACGGGCATGTGCTGGTCAACGAGCGGCCAAGCGGCGATCCCTCTCATGAGCAGGCGCTCTCATGGCTGTTGGGTTGGCTGGCCCACCAGTTTTCCGGCTACCCTCTCGTAGCCGCGGGGCACCGGATCGTTCATGGCGGCTCTCGTTATTCCAGGCCGGTTGAGTTGGATGCCGACGTGATTGCCGAATTGAAGCGACTGGTTCCGCTCGCGCCGTTGCATCAGCCGCATCATCTTGAAGCCATCGCGGCTCTTTCGAAACTCCATCCTGACTTGATGCAAATTGGTTGCTTCGATACGGCGTTTCACGAAAAGCGACCTTTGGTAGCGAAGCAATTCGCCCTGCCAAGGCGACTGACGGAAGAGGGCATTCTGCGGTACGGCTTTCATGGCCTGTCTTACGAATATATCGCGAGCATTCTGCCGGACATCGCTGGCTTGGCCGCCGCACGCGGTCGTGTGATTGTCGCGCACCTCGGAGCGGGCGCCAGCCTGTGCGCTATGAAGGAAGGGAAAAGTGTTGCAACGACCATGGGATTTACTGCCCTCGACGGCCTGATGATGAGCCGCCGCTGTGGCGCGCTCGATCCCGGTGTCGTGCTCTACCTTCTGCAGGAAAAGGGCATGAACGCCACTGCGGTCAGCGAGCTTCTCTACCAGTCGTCGGGCCTGTTGGGTGTCTCCGGAATCAGCGACGATATGAAGATCCTGCTGGCGAGCCCGGAGCCACACGCACGCGAAGCCATCGACCAGTTCGTGTATCGCGCTTGCCTTGAACTCGGCTCGCTTGTCGTCGCGCTCGGCGGACTCGATGCCGTCGTCTTTACTGCCGGCATAGGAGAACACGCGCCTGAAATCCGCCGCCGTATCTGCGAACAATTATCCTGGCTTGGACTCGATATCGATGCTGACGCTAATGAGACAGGCGGCCCCGGAATATCTGCGATGGGAAGCAGGATCTCGGCCTGGGTGATTCCGACCGACGAGGAACTCATGATTGCCCGGCATTGCTGGGATTTTCTGAATTATCGCGTTGCCGGCGGTGAGAATACCTGATCACTGAAGGGCGACGCTCCGGGCACTCTGATTTCGATAAATTCTCGTCCCATGCTGCGATGGCAGGCATTGCAGCCGACCGTAAGCTCATTGAACGCTTTCGCGAAACCTGCACTGTCTTTTGACTGAATGGCTTTGTCGATTGATTGAATTGGGCCGGCCATCGTTACGACGTCGTTTACGGGAATGCCTGAATAAAGCGATGCCGCATCGGTCAGGCTTGCTCTTATCTGAGCCAGTTCGTACGCCGCAAGGTTCCAATTATGCTCCTTCCCGGCGAACCACAATTTGATGTGCCGCCATTGCTTGCCAAGCATGATGTCGCCGAGGCGGGGAAGATTTTCCCCTCGTGACATCGGCTCCTGCGAGGATTGAGCGAGAGCAAGCGCCATCGGCGGGAGGCTCAGGAGCATCGCCGCCGTGATCATTCGCATTTTCATATTTTAGATCTCCGCGGCTACATTCTCCCCGGCAGCGGCGCGCGCCATCGGTGCGAGCAAGGAAAATGTTGGTCTTAGAAACGTCGATGCCCCATCAAGACTCCTTGACCGGACCGGCGCCTTGAGCGAGATCAAATCTCAAAAACTGCAGGCTGACGGCTGGCAAGCTACCCCGCCGGGAATGGCCGCGATCAAAAGCCGCCACCCCGTCGCTCTCGCACACGAGTCCGGTTACGAACCCGCATAGATGCAAAAACCCGCCGGCGATGTGGGTCACCGGCGGGTCGACTTCCACCTACCAGACATGGACGAGGATGCTGGTACCCGTCTAGGTTGATAATGCCTGGAGACGGGAACGGGTTCCGGCGACCACTGCATCAGCAGCGGCCACGGGGCCGCCTGTCTGTTTGGGCCCTTCGCACGGACCAGCGTCCTCATCGTGAGCGTGTGGCCATGGAAGGGGTAAGGGGGTAGCTGGCGATCATCGTTCCGCTGGTCACGGACAAGCGCGCATTCGCACTTCGTATTCCCACTTCGTATTCCTATGGCACCCCGTATTTGAGAAGCCCGATGACAGCCATAAATGCGAGGAACGCCAGTAATGCGCCAATAATGTAACTATTCCGGCGGCCTCTGTCCTTGCCGCCCTCGAATTCCCGCGTGGAACTGCGCCAGTGGCGAAGATCATTCATTGTCCCGCTTTCCGTGTTTTGCCGTGAACCTCTATCCCTCCGTTTTACCCTCGAACGCAGGTCGAACAAGCGGCTGCGGTGGACGTCCAAGGTTATCCAGCTCGGTCAGCGGTGGCCTCATCATTGAAAACGCTGCGGTTTTCAGTCGCGTGTTGGGTGTTTGACGCTCCGGACAGAACACCGATGAATGCCGATCCACTGCAGTTTTTCGCGGCCATGTGCCGCCGGCTAGAACCCGATTGTTCTTGATCGGGGAAAATTGGAGTTTATCCTTGCCGGCGACGTATCGTTATTGGCTCCTGCAAAAGAACGAAATTTGATGCTGACTATCGTATTTGGCGTCGTCGGACTTGTTTTGAGCTTTGGATTCCCTGTTCCGCCAGAACTCTCGGTGTTACGGCTCGTAGCGCCGGTGGGAGTGATGGCGGGATATCAGGCCGGCCAGCTTGTCGGCAGGTTCGTAAGGCCGCGCCCCAAAAGATTTCTGACGTTATTCGTGAGCGCAATCTTTTGCGGTTACTTTGCTTTTGCGTATATCCAGACGCTTCGATCGGGAGCAGCCAATACATCGGACATCGTGAATCTGGGTGTGCTCCTGGGCTTGTCTTTTTTCTGGCTGGGATTTTTGCTGCCTTTTACGCGCGTTCCGAAGGAAATGACGAACCTGTGGTCAAGGGCGACCGAGCGTTCTCGCGATTAAACCGACAATCCGACGAAAAAATCCCCAAGGGAGGGGAGCGCCGCCTAAGGGCAGCGCACCGTCTGCGACCTATTCCCCGCGGTCGCAGGTGCCATGCCGGATAATTGAAAATCAGGCCCGGGTTCCCTCTTACATAAGTGGGCGTCAGCCTGTATAAAGATATATCGAAAATACATCATTGACCTACTGGCCGGTTCACGGCGCTTCTCAATTTCGCCGGAGCCACCCGGGACGGCCGGTCTTACAAAATGAAAGGTACGGCTATGGAAGGCATGGGCAAGGGTCGAATCGTTATTTTGATAGCGTTGATGACCATACTTTTCGCCGCAGGGGTGTGGGCGATCACGTTCTGGAACGAGACCTCTGGCGTGGAGATGAGCAAACACGGTTGGATCGCGCTCGGCCTGGGCACGTTCTTTTCGCTGACCATCGGATGCGGGTTGATGGCGCTGATGTTTTTCAGCAGCCGCAGCGGACATGATGAAGCGGCGGATCCCTTCAGGAAACATCCGCCTTCGACGTAACCCTGGCGATCTCTTCGAGCGGTCAGGCGCTTGCCTTGAAATCAAGACCGATGTCGAGAATGCTGATGCTGTGCGTCAGCCAGCCGATCGAAATCAGATCGACGCCGGTCGAGGCGACCGATGGCGCGGTCGCCGGCGTGATACGGCCGGAGGCTTCGGTCACCGCCCGGCCGGCGACCATCGCGACCGCTTCGCGGAGTGTGTCCGGGGTCATGTTGTCGAGCAGCACCGCATCGACACCGTGATCGAGCGCCTCGCGCAGTTGATCGAGCGTGTCCACCTCCAGCTCGATCTTCACCAGATGCCCGACGCAGGCTTTTGCGCGCCTTAGCGCCTCGGTGACGCCGCCGGCGACGGCCACATGGTTGTCCTTGATGAGCACGGCATCGTCGAGGCCGAACCGGTGGTTGCTGCCGCCGCCGACGCGAACCGCGTATTTTTCGACCGTGCGTAAACCGGGCGTCGTTTTTCGGGTGCAGACGATCTTCGCCTTGTAGTCCCGAACCGCGGCGGCCACCGACGCGGTCGCCGTGGCGATTCCGCTCAGGCGGCACAGGAAATTCAGTGCGACGCGCTCCGCCGTCAGAATGCCTCGCGCCGGGCCGGACAGGGTCGCGATCACGTCGCCCGGCTGGACAGTTGCGCCGTCGTGGCGGGCGACGTGCATCTCAATCTCCGGATCGATGAGCTGGAACGCGAGCCGCGCCAGATCGAGCCCGGCGACGACCCCTTGCTGGCGAGCGACGACGAGGGTGGTGGCCCGCTGTCCGACCGGCACGATCGCATCAGTCGTCAGATCGCCCGCGCGGCCGAGGTCCTCAAGCAAGGCCGCGCGAACCAGCGGTTCGATCAGGATGCGCGGAAGGGCCGGGGAGGGCATCGTTTTCCTCGGCTAGCTGACCGGATCTGCGATGTAGTCTTGTGCGGCGTCGAGCGCATCGGACAGGCGCAGCGTCGTTCGCGTCGCGCGGATCGCACGGTCGGGAAAGTCGGTGCGAGCATGCGCGCCGCGGGTTTCCTCACGGCGAAGCGCCGCGATCACGATCATCAGGGCGACGATGGCCGGATCGCTCGCGGCTTGCTGCGAGGCGGTAAGCGGCGACAAGGCGCGCGCGGCTGCGCGCAAGCCGTCGCCGTCGCGCAGCACCCCGGCGGCGCGCGACAGGATCGGTCGGACCGGTGACGGATCGCTCCTGCCGATGCTTCCTGCGGGTACCCTGACGGTTTGTCGCTTCATGGAGGGCGTGCCGGCGATGTCCTGCGCGACGAAGCCTGCGCACACGACCGCCTCGAGAAGCGAATTGCTGGCGAGCCGGTTTGCGCCATGAAGCCCCGTGCAGGCGGCTTCGCCGCACGCCCAGAGACCGGCGATGGACGATCTCCCCCGGTTGTCCACGGAAATTCCACCCATGTGATAATGCGCGGCCGGACGGACCGGGATCGGTTGCGTTACGGGATCGATTCCTGCCTCGCGGCAGGACGAGGTGATCGCGGGAAAACGCCGTGCGAAGTCGATTCCTCGCAGCTTCCGCGCATCGAGAAAGACACGGTGGCCGACTGCCATATGTCGCCAGACGGCGCGCGCGACCACGTCGCGGGGCGCGAGTTCGGCGCCGGGCGTATGGGCCATGAAGCGTTCGCCGTTCTCGTCAACCAGGATCGCGCCCTCGCCACGCACCGCCTCGCTGACGAGTTTCAGCGGGAATGAGCCGGTGTCGAGCGCGGTCGGATGAAACTGGATGAATTCGAGATCGGCGAGGATCGCGCCGGCTCGCGCGGCGAGCGCCAGACCCTGGCCGCACGATCCTGCCGGATTGGTGCCATGAAGGAACAACCCGCCGATGCCTCCGGTGGCGATGACGACGCGGTCGGTGACGAAAACCACGGGATCGCGCTCGGTTTGGCAAACGACGCCTCTCACCGTGTTGTCCTCGACGATCAGCCGCTGCGCGCGGGTTGCTTCGTGGACGGTGATCGAAGGTGTCTCGTAGACCCGGCGGGCTAGGGTGCGGATGATATCGCGTCCGCTCGCGTCCCCTCCCGCATGGACGATCCGGCGGCGCGAATGAGCCGCCTCAAGGCCAAGCGCGAGGTTGCCGTCGGCGTCGCGATCGAAAAGCACGCCGAGTTGCAGCAGTCGGTCGATCGCCGCCGGCGCGCCGGCGAGGATTGCCGCGGCGACAGCCTCGTCGCAAAGGCCGTCGCCGGCGGCAAGCGTGTCCGCCAGATGCAGCGATGCGTCGTCGTCCGATCCGATGGAGGCGGCAATGCCGCCCTGGGCGAGGATGCTCGATGTCTCGAGGCCCAACGGGGCGCTGCTCAGAAGCAGCACCGGCTGCGGAGCCAGCGCAAGCGCCGTCATCAGGCCGGCGAGGCCGCCGCCGATGACGACGGCGGCGCCGTTGGTGTCATGAAGCGCCGTCATCTGACCGCCAGCATGCGCTCGACAGCAAGGCGCGCGCGGGCGGCGATCTCCGGCGCGATCGTGACTTCGTGCCGCATCGTTTCCAGCGCGTGGCGGATATTGCCGAGCGTGATCCGTTTCATGTGCGGGCACAGATTGCAGGGACGGATGAACTCAAGACCGGGATGCTCGGTCGCGATGTTGTCGCTCATCGAGCATTCCGTCAGCAGCATGACTCTGGGCGGCCGTCGGGTGGCGACATAGGAGGCCATCGCGGCGGTCGATCCAGCGAAATCGGCTTCCGCCACGACTTCCGGCGGGCACTCCGGATGCGCCAGCACCACGACGCCGGGATGGTTTTCCCGGAGCTGCCGCACCTCTTCGGCGCTGAATCGCTCGTGCACCTCGCAATGCCCCTTCCAGGTGATCACCTTGACATGCGTTTGAGAGGCGATGTTCTTCGCCAGATATTCGTCGGGCAGCATGATGACGCGATCGACGCCGAGCGACTCGACGACGGCTTTCGCATTGCCCGACGTGCAGCAGATGTCGGACTCCGCCTTCACCGCCGCCGACGTATTGACATAAGTGACGATCGGAACGCCGGGATAGGTCTGCCGCAACAGCCGCACGTCTTCGGGCGTGATCGAATCCGCAAGCGAGCAGCCCGCGCCAAGGTCCGGAATCAGGACCGTCTTCGACGGATTGAGCAACTTGGCGGTTTCCGCCATGAAGTGCACGCCGGCGAGCACGATGACGTCGGCTTCCACCTGCGTGGCCTCGCGGGCCAGCGCAAGGCTGTCGCCGACGATATCGGAGACGCCGTGAAAGATCTCGGGCGTCTGGTAGTTGTGCGCAAGGATGACGGCGTTGCGACGTTTCTTCAGCTCGATGATGGCATCGACGTCGTCAGCGAATGTGGGCCATTCGATCTCGGGGATCGCGTGCCGCACTCTGGGGTAGATCCGGGTCGACGGTCGCAGTTCCTGGATTGCCGACATGACTACACTCCCCTCAAGCATCTATTATACTGATGTTGAGTATAAGTCTTGTCAAGACCCGGAGATGGGTAATTTGGTCCCAGCGATCGCGCGCTCCGCCAGCACCGCGCGGCGGAAGCGGAAGAGCTTTGCCGGCCGCCCGCCGGTCTCCTGACTCGTCTCGCCGGTATCTTCGACTAGCTCCTGTTGTTCGATCAGGCGGCGAAAGTTCGGCTTGTGCACGAGTTTTCCAGCCAGCGCCTCAACGCAGCGTTGCAATTGCAGCAGCGTGAACGTATCCGGCATCAGTTCGAATACGACCGGGCGATATTTGATTTTGGCCCGCAGTCGCGCGATCCCGGTCGCTAGAATCCGGCGATGGTCCAGGATCATGGGATCACCCGGCACGGTGGCGGTGGTTGTCCGGGCAGACGGACGGTCGCCTCGCAGGGCTTCCGGAATCAGCCGTGCCTCGTAGAGCAGTTCGTAACGCTGCAGGACCAGCTCCTCGTTCCAGACATGGCCGTCGAAGCCGAACAGCATGGCGGCGCGTCGCTGGCGATCGTGGCGGGATCCGCGTTCAGCCGCTTCATCGCTCCAGGCGGCAAGGCCGGCGCGCAGCATCTTTTCCATGGGCGGCGCGCCGAGGCGATGATCCTCCCAGGGGAAATAGCCATACCAGCTTCGCCAGTTCGTCTCATGGCGGCCGGACCCGGCTTGCTCGCGGGTCAGACCGAGGTAGCTGATCGAGATGACGCGCTGGTCGGCGGCCCCGATACGATCCCGGTCCGCGAAGGTGTAGAGCTGCTCGACATAACCGAGCGGCAGCCGCGTCTGGCGCTCGACCCAGGCACGCAGTCCCGACTGCAGCGACCGATGCGCCAGTTCGAACGGACCCGACGGCAGCGCATGCTGATCCTGGATTGTCAGGACGCGGGGATCGCCTGAATTGACCGCCACCAGCAGCGCAATCAGGTCCGCCGCGATTCCCTGTTTGGAGGGGGGCGATACCGAGCGCATATGCGTCTTGGATCGGGTATGGCTGAGCGGATCGTTCATTGAAAGATCAGGCGCCGAGGTCGGATGTTCCGGGTTGCGGACGTCGGGAAAGACTTGCGACTCATATGGGCAGTATTTGGCGCAATATTCAACCGGACGTTTCCGGCCTGTGAGCCCCGGACGCAGCTATCGCGCCGCGTCGTTAGCGTTGCGTTAGAGGTGACGGCAAGATAGTCATGCGGTCAGGATCATCCTCTATTTGCGGCCGGTCATGATACGTCACATCGTTTTGTTCACCGCGAAAGACAAGTGCGACATCGACAAGATGATCGACGGTCTGTCGCTTCTCATGGCGATTCCGCACGCGCGCCGGCTCGAGGTCACCCGCAACCGGAAGACCGATCAGATCGGCAACGATATCGACGTCGTCGTGTACGGTGAGTTCGACGGCGAGGCGGAACTTGCGGCATTCAAGGCGCACGATCTGTACCATGAGTCGACAAAGCGGGTGCGGCCGCTTCGCGACCTGCGGTTCGCTGCGGACTACGATGTCAGGTCGGAATAGCTCGCAGCTTGGACCCGGTGCATTCGGGGCCGGCCCGGAGGCGTCGTGATGCACGAGATCTATACCGCGGATCTGAAGGCGCTCGCGGATCGCGGCCGCCTCCGTTCGCTGCGCGGTCGCTCCGGCATCGATCTCGCCTCCAATGACTATCTTGGCCTGGCTGAATCCGCGGAGCTGCGACAGGCCGCTGTCGATGCGCTGGGGCGGGGGGTGCCTGTCGGGGCCGGCGGGTCCCGCCTGTTGCGCGGCAATCATCCTGAACATGAGGCGCTGGAGCGCGAGGCCGCAGCCTATTTCGGCGCCGAATCTGCGCTTTATTTCGGCGCCGGCTATGTCGCCAACGTCGCGATCTTCTCGACGCTGCCGCAGCGCGGCGATCTTGTCGTGCATGACGAATTGATCCATGCCAGCGTCCATGAAGGTGTTCGCCGCGGTCGCGCCGAAGCAGTCGGCGTCGCGCATAACGATATCGATGCGTTTGACGCTGCGGTCTCGAAATGGCGTGCGGCCGGCGGCAAGGGCCGGCCATGGTTGTCGGTCGAAAGCCTCTACAGCATGGACGGCGACAGCCCGAATCTGGCTGGGCTGTTTGCCGTTGCCGACCGCCACGATGCGATGGTCGTGATCGACGAGGCGCATGCGACCGGGGTGCTCGGGCCGCAGGGGCGGGGGCTTGCCGCGTCGTTCGAAGGACGCGACAACGTCATCACGCTGCACACCTGCGGCAAGGCGCTCGGTACGTCCGGAGGCTTCATTCTCGCGCCGAAGATCGTCCGCGATTTTCTGATCAACCGCGCGCGGCCGTTCATTTTCGCCACCGCGCCGTCGCCCCTGATCGCCGCGGTGACGCGTGCGGCGCTGGAAATTTCCCGAACCAATCCCGAGCGGCGGGAGCGCCTCGCGTCCCTGGTGGGGTTTGCGGGAAACGAACTGCGCCGGCGTTGCAATATCGAGCCGTCCGGCTCGCAGATTCTTCCGGTGATCGTCGGCTCCGATCCGGCCGCGGTCACGCTGGCGGCGTCATTGCAGCGCAGAGGTTTCGATGTCCGGGCGATCCGTCCGCCGACCGTTCCCGAGGGCACCGCGCGGCTTCGCATCGCGCTGACGCTGCATGTCAATGAGGCGATCGTCACGAATCTGTTCGCCGCCTTGGCGGAAGACCTGCGAGCGGCTGCGTGAGTACGCGCATTGTCGTCACGGGCACGGATACCGGCATCGGCAAGACTGTTTTCTCGGCGGCGCTTGCCGGCGCTCTCGACGGATTTTACTGGAAGCCGATCCAGGCGGGGCTGGACGAGGAAACCGACTCGCAAACCGTGATGAAATTATCGGGGCTTCCCGCCCAGCGCATTCTGCCGGAAGCCTATCGGTTGCGGACGCCCGCATCGCCGCATCTCGCCGCCGAGCTTGACGGCGTGACCATCGAGCACGGCTCTCTGGAGGTGCCGGAGAAAGACCGTCCGCTGGTTGTCGAAGGCGCGGGCGGCTTGCTGGTGCCGCTGACGCGCAGCATCACTTATATCGACCTTATGGCGCGCTGGCGCGTTCCAGTGGTGCTCTGCGCCCGCACCACGCTCGGCACGATCAACCACAGCCTGATGTCGATCGAGGCGCTGCGTGCGCGGGACGTTGCGATGCTCGGCATCGTCTTCATCGGCGAGGCGAACGTCGAATCCGAGCGGATCATCGTCGAGATGGGCAAGGTGCGGCGTCTCGGCCGGCTGCCGCGCGTCGTGCCATTGACCCGCGAGACGCTGCGCGAAGCTTTTGCCGGTGCGTTTGACATCGGCGATTTCCTGAAAGGGCCGATCCGGTGATGCCGGCATCTCCTGTATGGCACCCGTTCACCCAGCATGCGGTGCAGCCGGATGCGATACCGATCGCAAGGGGCGAGGGCGCCTGGCTGGAGACGGTCGACGGCCGGCGCATCTTCGATGCGATTTCATCATGGTGGGTGGTGACGCACGGCCATCGTCATCCTCGGATCGTGCAGGCGATCAAGCAGCAGGCCGAGCGTCTCGATCAGGTGATCTTCGCCGGCTTCACGCACGAGCCGGCCGAACGACTTGCACGTCTGCTGGTTGCGATGACGCCGCCGGGGCTCGACCACGTCTTCTTTTCCGACAGCGGCTCGACCGCGGTCGAAGTCGCGCTGAAGATGGCGCTCGGCTTCTGGCGGAATAGCGGCGAGCGGCGCAGCCGCATCCTGGCGCTGGAAGGCGCCTATCACGGCGATACCATCGGCGGTATGTCGGTCGGCGAGCGAGGTGTTTTCAATGCGACTTACGACCCGCTGCTGTTCGATGTGGAGCGCATTCCCTTTCCTGCGGCGGGCCGCGAACAGGTAACGCTGGATGCGATCACGACGGCATGCCGGAACGCCGGCGTCGCGGCGCTGATCGTCGAGCCGTTGATCCTCGGGGCCGGCGGCATGCTGATCTATCCGCCCTGGGTGCTCACGGAAATGAAACGGATCTGCGAGGCTCATGGCGTCTTGTTGATCGCCGACGAGGTGATGACCGGATGGGGCCGCACCGGAACGCGCTTCGCCTGCGAGCAGGCCGGCGTGACGCCGGATATCGCGTGCTACTCCAAGGGCCTCACCGGCGGCTCGCTACCGCTTGCTGTGACACTGTGCCGTGCGGCCATTTTCGATGCGCATTATTCAACGGACCGCAGCAAGACCTTCTTCCACTCCAGTTCCTACACCGCGAACCCGATCGCCTGCGCGGCCGCTTGCGCGAACCTGGAGATCTGGCAAGACGAACCGGTGATGGAGCGCATCGCGGCCATAGCGCGCGCGCATACACGCGGCCTCGATCGCTTTCGCGGGGATGCGCGCTTCGCCAACGTCCGGCAGATCGGAAGCATCGCCGCGCTCGATATCGTCACGGACGACGCCGGCTATCTGGCCGGCATCGGGCCGCGCCTTTATGACAACTTCCTTCGCCGTGGATTGCTGGTCCGGCCGCTCGGCAACACGATCTACCTGATGCCGCCATACTGCAGCACGCCGCAGGAGCTTGAGCGCGTCTTTGACGCGATCGGCGAGATCGTCGACGGGATCGGATAACTCCGATCAAAAGATCGACCATCCGTGACTTCCAGCGACCGCGCCGAACACGGTCACAAGGCTGAGCCCGAGCAGAATCCAGTGCGCCCGTTGCAGTCGTGCAAAGGCGGTTTCCGGTCGCTCCGCCGCCAATCGATGGAAGTGACGCTGCAAGATAAAGGGCTCGCCGACGAAAAGCACGAAGGCGAACAACAGCCAAAGCCCCACCATGGCGTCCATCCACCAGAATGATGGCATCCGGAACCTGTCCCAGAGGTCGAGCTTCCACGTCATATAGAGACCGCTCAGGCCGACGATGATGACTGACGCTCGGGCTTGCCAGATGAAACGGCGCTCGATCGCTTCGAACGCCTTCAGCGGGTTCTGCCCAAGGTCGCCGCGTCGGATCGCCGGCAGGGCCACCGTCGTCGCCATCGAGACGCCGCCGATCCAGACGATCACGGCGAGGACATGAAGCGCACGCGCGACGATGACATCATCCATGTGGCACCAGCATTCTTGGTAGTCGATGTTCTCGAGTATATGGCAACGGCAATCGAGGGAGTTGCGCAAATGCAATTCACTGTCATTTTCGGCAGGCCGGGACTACTCTCTCACGGATGAGCAAGGCTCCTCCTTTGTCCCGTCAGACTCTTTCAAACCTCGAGCTCTTTCGAGGCTTGCCGACGGCAGCGCTGGACGACGTCCTCGCCTCCGCCACGGCGCGTTCATTTGCCCGCGACTTTCGTGTGTTCAACCAGGGCGAAACGCGCGTGCGGGCCCATGTTCTCATCAATGGCTGGATCAGGATTTCCCAATCCGGCAGCGATGGAGCACAGATCGTCGTGCGCTTCATCGGACCCGGCGACATTTTCGGCGCGATCTCCCTGTTCACGGACCGGCGTTATCCGGCCGATGCCGATACGTTGACGGAGGCAACCGAGGTAAGCTGGAGCGACAGAGCTTTGCTCGATCTGATGAACAACCATCCCCAGATCGCCATCAATGCCGTTCGCATCGTCGGCCAGCGGCTTCAGGAGGCGCAGCACCGGGTTCGCGAACTTGCCACCCAGCGCGCCGAGCGCCGCGTGGCTCATGCGTTGTTGCGGCTGCTCCGCCAGGTCGGCACCATGACGTCCCGAGGCTTCGTCATCCGTTTTCCGCTTCGGCGAAAGGACGTCGCCGATATCGCCGGAACGACGCTTTATTCCGCGAGCCGTATCCTGAGCTCCTGGGAAAGAGCCGGCTGGCTGAAGACGCTCGACCGGCGCATTGCGGTCGAAAGTCTCTCGGAGCTGATGCGGATTGCCGAGGACGAGAGCGGAAGCGACATCACGACATTCCCGTAAGCGATTCGAGGATGATGTTGCGCAGGCGAGGCAGGGGCCGCGGACCATGCCGCCGGCTTCGACGATAGTAGCCCGAAGGAAGGTCCGGCCATGCCGGGCAGACATCTGATTTTTCGGAGGAAATGCCATTCTCTTCGACGAAAGTGACATTGACAGACATGTGACGAAGGGGACTTGTAGTGACGGTACCCTGGTCGGCGCTGGTTAATTAGCGCACGAGCTTGTCTGTCAGATTCGGCGATGAGTTGAGCCTGCACACAACATTTTTGGGAGGAACATGCCCGATGAAGAAGAATTTTGAGCAGGAATTGAATGCGACGGTATCGCGCCGCTCCCTGTTGCAGGGCGGTGCGGCCCTGATCGGCGGCGTCATGCTGCCGGGTGGTCTGATCATGCCGGCCTTCGCCGACGACAAGCCGGCGATCGGCACCTGGCCGGCGGGCTCGTCCGGTTCGTCGGTGTCCATCGGCGTTGCGGTGCCGCGCACCGGCACCTACGCCGTGCAGGGCGAGGATGAACTCAAGGGTTGGGAGCTCGCGGTCGAACATCTCAATTCCGGCCACGAATTGATGAAGAAGCTGTCGCCGAAAACCAAGAAGGGCGTGCTCGGCAAGGAAGTGAAGCTGGTGGTCGCGGATTCCGGCGCCAAGCCGAACGAGGCCGTGCAGGCCCAGCAGCGTTTCATCACCGAGAACAAGATCGTGCTAATGACCGGCTCGACCTCGAGCGCGGTCGCCGTCGCCCTCAACAAGCTGGCGCAGCGCGAGCACGTGCTCTACGTCGCGGGGATCTCCGGCTCCAACGACACCACCGGCAAGGATTGCGTGCGCTATGGATTCCGGCAGGGCTTCTATGGTCAGACCGCGGCGGCCGCCATCGCGCCGGTGCTGATCAAGCAGTTCGGCAAGAACAAAAAAGTCGCGTATATGACGCCGGACTATACCTACGGTCACACCGTGACCAAGTCGATGCAGGACATGACCAAGGATGCCGGCTGGACCACCGTGACCAACCAGGTCTCCCCGCTCGGTGCGCCGGACTATTCGTCCTACCTGCTCAACGTCGCCAACTCTGGCGCGGACCTTCTGATCAACGTCAACTGGGGCCATGATGCCGTGCTGTCGATCCAGCAGGCCAAGCAGTTCGGCGTGCTCGACAAGATGAAGCTCGTGGTTCCCTACCAGGTGCCGTTCCTGGCGCGCGAAGTCGGCGGCGGTCTGATGGCGGGCGTCTATGCCGCGACCGACTATTGGTGGACGGTCGAGGACAAGTATCCGCTCGCCAAGATGTTCAACGAGTCGTTCAACAAGAAGTACGGCTACAATCCGGAGTGGGGCGCGGAAAACGCCTATGTCAGCTTCGCGCACTGGGCGCGCATGGTCGAGGAAGCCGGCAGCTTCTATCCGCCCGATGTCATCAAGACCTGGGAGAAGGGCGAGACCATTCCCTCCCTCCTCGGCGATGTCCACTACCGGGCGGAAGATCACCAGTGCGTCCGCCCCGTCATCATCGTTAAGGGCAAGGATCCCAAGGCGATGAAGAACAAGGAGGACTATTACGAGATCGTCGAGATCGTCCCTGGCGAGGGCATCATCCAGAAGCCGGACGCCTTCGGCTGCAAGCTCGGCGACTATACCTGATCGAAAATAGACGGCGGCGCCGCGAACGGTCACGCACCGCTCGCGGCGCCTGTTTCGCATCCCCCGATGCGTTCCCGTGAATAGTTCCTTTCCAACCATTTTTGGCGACAGCGCCGCATGATGAACTGGCCAAATTTCGTCTCCCAACTTTTCAACGGGCTGGCGCTCGGCGCCTTGCTGGCGCTGATCAGTTCTGGTCTGACCATCATCTATGGGACGCTCGGCGTGCTGAACCTCGCGCACGGCGCCATGTTCATGCTGGGCGGCTATGCTGGTTATGTCGCGTACACCTATACCGACTCGTTTATTGTCGCCGTTATCGGAGGGTCGCTCTTCGTCATGATCCTCGGCATCGTGATGGAACGCGTGATCATCCGCCATTTCTATCACCGCCCCCATGAGGATCAGCTTCTGGTGACGTTCGGCCTCGGTATCTGTTTCGTCGAAATCGTCCGGTTCATTTTCTCCAGCCAGTCGCTGGTCGTGCCCCCACCGCCGCTTTTCCAGGGCATCACCTCGCTCGGCTTCATGTTCTATCCGACCTATCGCATCGCGGTCGTCGGCATCGTCGCCGTCGCGCTGGCTGTGCTGTTCATCGTGCTCTATCGGACGCGGCTGGGCATGATCGTGCGGGCGGGCATTGAAGATTCCGTCATGGTGGATTCGCTCGGGATCAATGTTTATCGCGTCTTCATGATCGTGTTCGGGATCGGCGCGATGGCGGCCGGCTTCGCCGGCATCATCAATGCGCCGGTGGTGTCGCTGACGCCCGGCATCGGCGACGACATCCTGGTTCAGACATTCGTGGTCGTTGTGATCGGTGGCGTCGGGTCGTTTCCGGGCGCCATTCTGGGCGGGCTGATTGCCGGCGAGATCATCAGCATCACCTCAATGATTAATCCCGGTTATGCCTACGTCATGCTGTTTGTCGCCATGACGCTCGTGCTGGTGCTGCGGCCTCACGGTCTGCTCGGCACGCAGGGACGGGAATAAGTGTGAATTGTCAGATGCTGAAGCAACGCCGTTTCCTGATCGAAATCCTCACTGCGGTCGGCCTGATTGTCGCGCCGTTCGTGCTACCGCATCTCGGCTTTGCACCCAATACGGTGAACCGCATCCTGGTCTGGGGCTTCTTCGGCCTCGGCTTCGACATCCTGTTCGGCTTTACCGGCCTGCTGTCGTTCGGACAATCGGCGTTCTACGGCACCGGCGGCTTTGTCGCGGCCTACCTGTTGACCCGGGCCGGATTCCCGGATGTCTTTCTCGCGCTGGTGATCGGCATGATCGCGGCCGCTGTCACCGGTTACTTCATCGGTCTGATTGCGCTGCGCCGGACCGGTATCTATTTCGCTATGATCACGGTCGCGATCGCGGAAGTCTTCTACTTCGTCGAGTTCAATCCGCTGGCGCACTGGACCGGCGGCGAGAATGGATTGCCCGGCGTTCCGACACCGAGCTTCAATCTCGGCTTCACCACGCTCGAATTCACCACCGGCTGGTCGCTCTACCAGTTTCTGGCGGTGTGCTATTTCGTTGGTGTTGTGATTGCGCTGCGCATCGTGCGCTCGCCGGTCGGTGCAATCTTTAGTGCGATCCGCGACAATCCGCTGCGCGCCACTGCGGTCGGCCACAATATCCACGGTTACAAGCTGACGGCATTCGTCATCGCCGCCGCCTATGCCGGTTTTTCCGGCGGGCTGCTGGGCTCGATGCAGGCCTTTATGCCGCCAGACGCGTTCATGTTCGAGACGTCCGGTCAGCTTATCATGCAGACTGCGATCGGTGGTCCGGGAACGCTGTTCGGCCCTCTGGTCGGTGCGGCGGTCTGGTTGTTCCTGCAGGATTTCCTGCAGTCGGCTCTCGGTCTTGGGGCTGCGTGGAAACTGGTGCTCGGCGCCGTGTTCGTGCTGCTCGTCTGTTTCCTGCGGCGCGGCATCATCGGCGGCATCGCTGATCTTTACCGCCTTGCCTTCGGCAAGCGCGCTCATCGGGAATCGGCCGCGGCGTCAGCGAAGGCTTTGACGGCCGAGGAAGAACAAGCGATTGCGGAGGCCGACGTCGCAAAGCAGCCGGATCCGCCGCCGATGGCTCCGCTGAATCGCGCAGGCGACGGTTACGCCGGTCCGATCCTGCAGGCGACCGGGCTGACCAAGCGTTACGGCGGTCTGCTTGCCAACAGCGATATCGATTTCACCGTCAAGCATGGCGAGTTGCGCGGCATCATCGGCCCGAACGGCGCAGGCAAGTCGACGTTTTTCAAGATGCTGACCTGCGAGGTCGCGCCGACATCGGGCAAGATCGTGTTCGAGGGGCTCGACATCACCGGGATGAACGTCACCGACGTCTGCCAGCTCGGCCTGACCAAAAGCTATCAGGTCAATCAGTTGTTCTCGGGATTGACCGTGCGCGAGAATCTGATCATCGCGGCGCTCTCGGAACTGCGCGGCAAGTTCCGCCTGGACATGTTCCGCAGTCTTCAAAGCATTCCGGGTTTGTCCGAACAAGTCGAGCGCACACTGGAACTTGTCAATCTGACGACGCGGCCGGATACGCCAGTGTCCGAACTCGCCTATGGCGAAAAGCGAAGACTGGAGATCGGGCTGGCGCTGGCGACCTCGCCGAGCCTGCTGCTGCTCGATGAGCCGCTCGCCGGCATGAGCCCGCGCGAGCGCGTGGAAACGGTCAAGTTGCTGAAGTCCATCAGCAAGGGCCGCACCATGATCATTATCGACCACGATATGGATTCCTTGTTCGAACTTGTCGAGCGCGTCACGGTGCTGCAGGAAGGCCGGGTGCTGGTCGAGGGAACGCCGGACGAGATCAAGAACAACGCCGTGGTCCAGGAAGCCTATCTCGGGGGCGTGCACGGAGTGCTCGACGCATGAGCCTGCTCGAGGTCAAAGGTCTGAACAGCTATTACGGGGATTCCCACATCCTCTTCGATGTCTCGATGCGCGTCGAGCGCAACGAGGTCGTGGCGCTCCTTGGGCGCAACGGCGCCGGCAAGAGCACCACGCTGAAGAGCCTGATGGGCGTGATCACGCCGCGCTCAGGCAGCGTGATCTTCGACGGCACCGATGTCGCCGGCCGCAAGAGCCACAAGATCGCGCAGGCCGGGATGCAGCTCGTGCATGAGGAGCGCCGCATCTTCGGCAGCCTCAGCGTCGAGGAAAACATCGTGCTCGCGGGGCTGACGGCCTCCAAACGCTGGCCGCTCGGCCGCATCTACGAGATGTTCCCGCGGCTGAAGGAACGGCGGAATAACCGCGGCAACGAGTTGTCCGGCGGCGAGCAGCAGATGCTGGCGATCGCGCGCGCCCTGATCCGCGATCCGAAGATCGTCCTGCTCGACGAGCCGTTCGAGGGGCTCGCGCCGGTGATCGTGAAAGATTTGATGAGAGCCTGCCGCGATCTGGCCGCCGCCGGCCAGACGATCGTGCTGGTGGAGCAGAACCTGGCGGCGACGCTCGCGCTCGCCCAGCGCATCTATATCATCAACAATGGCCATATCGTGCATGAAGGACCGGCCCGCGAACTCAAGGCGCAGCCGGACATCCTGCAACGTTATCTCGGTGTTTAGGCCCCTGCGAGGGCAGTGATCAGCCGGCCCGCGTGATCCTCCAACACCTTGACGTCCTCTTTCCGGCTCTGGGGCGGCAGCAATTTTACGTCCGACTTCATTGGCATGACATGCATATGCAGGTGAAACACCACCTGTCCGCTGGCGGCTTCGCTGAACTGCTGGACGATGATGCCATCCGCATTGAAGGCCTTCATGGCGGCGATCGCGATGGTCTTCGCGGTTCGTGCGACTTCGGCGAAATCGGCCGGCGAAATATCGAGAATTCCGCGGGCAGGGGCCTTCGGGATCACCAAGGTATGGCCCGGCACGCGCGGCATGATGTCAAGAAAGGCGAATGTGCGCGCGTTTTCGTAGACCTTGAAGCACGGTATTTCGCCACGAAGGATTTTCGCAAAAATGTTCTGATCGTCGTAGGCCGGCACTTCGACCATCCTCTCCGTTTCGGGACCCTACTCTTCGCCGCGCGATCGCTCCACCGGCCTCGCCGTGGTCAGGCCTAGCTGGCTGATCCGCTCGCGCGTGAGCTGGTCCCGCGCGCCTTCCTTGATCAGCAAGTCAATGAACGCGATCCGCTTCGATTCGTCCGTAGCGTCGGCCAGCAGGTCCCGATAGCGCTTGTAGTCATATCCCTTGTTCGGCTTATCCATCTATGCGCCTCGCGGCCCTTTCCGTCATTGCGGCTATTCTACGCCGCAGGTTTGCAATCGCGCTACGCGTCATACACAGGTTCGGGAGAGGCGGGCGCCATCAATCGCAGGGGTGCCTGCGGCCGTCCTGTCCTCGATAGGAGGCAGCGCTCTGCTTGCAGCGCACGGCCGCCGGTCCGTCGTAATAGGCGAAGGGCTGGTCAGGCGTGATGGCGGGCCCGTAGTTGTGAAGATAGACATCGGTCTCGGACGAATGATGATGCCGATAATGCTTGTGATGTTTATGATGATGAGACCGCGCCAGCGCGGGCACCGAGAGGGCCATCGATACCACGGCGGCCGTTGCCAGAATCCTGAACGTCATCATCGGGCCGATCTCCTGTGCGGGAATGGCGGGTGGCTTTGCATGTAAATTGATCCGGGAACTGAGGTGAGTTTGTTCCATGTTCAGGCGGGCTCCGGCCGCTGTCAATGGCCGTTGGTCAGCCCCCTGTTGACGGCTGGTGTCCTCCGGCGGCCCGCCGCGAGTTCGCGTCGGCCATGCGATCGAACGCGCTGGCTCCCTTGGCGGGCGGCGGTAGGGCATTGCCCGTTTTCTGGAGCATTGACGGATGCGCAAGGGCGCGGGACAACGCTGCCGGATAATGATATTCGATCCTGTGTTCCGATCCGAAGTTTGCCCCGTTTCGCGGCCTCTTCTTTGCGAACTCCGGATTCAAAGGATACCGGCAAATTCATGATTCGAGTGTGGTTTGGACCGATGGTCGCTCCGATAGCCTCGCCGAGGCGGGGAGCGAACGTCCGAAATCACAGTGACACCACAAGATCCCCCGGGAAGGACCCCAGATGACGCTGCACACAGGACGGCATTTTCTCCAGATTCCAGGCCCCACCAACGTGCCGGACCGCGTGCTGCGCGCCATCGACATGCCCGTTCTGGATCATCGCGGTCCGGAATTCGCGGTGCTCGGCTTTGAGGTGCTGGCCGCAATCCAGCGGATTTTCCGCACCAAGCAGCCGGTCATCATCTATCCGTCGTCGGGGACCGGCGCCTGGGAGGCCGCGATCGTCAACACGCTGTCGCCGGGCGACAAGGTGCTGATGGCGGAGACCGGTCAGTTCGCGACCCTGTGGCTTGCGATGGCCGGGAAGTTCAAGCTCGACGTCGATGTGCTGCCGACCGATTGGCGCCGCGGCGCGCCGCTGGACCAGATCGAGGAGCGGCTCAAGGCGGACCGGGAGCACAAGATCAAAGCCGTCATGATCGTGCACAACGAAACCTCGACAAGCTGCGTGACCCATCCGCTCGAGGTCCGCAAGATTCTCGACCGCACCAGCCATCCGGCGCTGCTGATGGTCGACACCATCTCCGGCCTCGGCTCGCTCGAATATGAGCATGACGCCTGGGGCATCGACGTGTCGATCGCCGGTTCCCAGAAAGGCATGATGCTGCCGCCCGGCCTCGGTTTCAACGCGTTGTCGGAAAAGTCGCTGGCGGCGTCGAAAGCGAATACGTCGACGCGCGCCTACTGGGACTGGCACGCCATGATCGCCAACAACAAGGAAGGCTCGTTCCCGTTCACGCCGGCCACCAATCTCCTTTACGGTTTGAAGGTTGCGATCGCGATGATGGAGGAGGAGGGACTGGAGAACGTCTGGGCCCGCCACAAGCGTCATGGCGCCGCGACCCGCGCCGCCGTCAAGGCGTGGGGATTGGAACTCGTCTGCCAGGATCCGCACGCTTATTCGCCGGCCCTGACCGCGGTGATGGTGCCGGGCGGACACGATGCCGATGCCTTCCGCAAGGTGGTTCTCGACAATTTCGACATGTCGCTCGGCGCCGGCCTCAACAAGATCAAGGGCAAGGCTTTCCGCATCGGACATCTCGGACATATGAACGATCTGACGCTGATGGGAGCGCTGGCCGGCATCGAGATGAGTCTCGACATCGCCAAGATGCCGCATCGCGCCGGCGGTGTCGCGGCGGCCATGGAGGTGCTCAAGGGACGGGACGTTGCGGCGGCGCCGAAGGTCGCGGTTGCCTGAGCTTTGGAGGCGTCGGGAGGCTTGCGCGCCGCACCGACGTCCACCACCACCACCTCGCAGTGCTATCTTAACTGGGAAGGCACGGCAACCGGTTTGCGGGTCTTCGACATCATGCCGGCGGTAACGCCGACACCGATCACGTAAATCCAGCCCTCGACGTGCTCCTTGTTGGCAACACCCATAAACTTGCTTTGATTTCATTTGTAAAAATTGGCTTCGTTCTGCCAAATCACAGAGATTGAATGGCTCGCTTGCGCCGCGAAAAGGCTCGCTTCTCATATCGTTCAATCTTCTTCAACTCCGCATTCAACCGAAGGGCGTCCGCAATAGTCCGATCACTTTTGAAAAAGCGATCAAATATTGCAGCCTTAACCTTCTTCACTTGCACCAGTGTCATCTGGGCGTGAGCGGCGTCAAAACTGGCAAACGTTGGATCGGCTTGACTCGCCTCCCGCGAAAGAAGGTGCGCGAGTTCTTCGATCTCACGGGCGCATGGCGAATCGATGCTGGCCAATCCATGGCGAAGTGCATTCTTTGCTGACCGTCTTCTGCCGGCTTTGGAGGTTGGCCCGGTACTTTTTTGGGCATTCCTTCGGTTGGCAGCGATCTGTCGAGCTGAAGCCATTGTGAATCCTACTCCGCTGCCTCACGGAACTCGCCATCGATAATAGCGGACGTTGCTCGCTCCACTTGCCTTGCCGAGTTCTCGCTGCGATGTTCAATTTCCCGAAGGGCCATCATTCTTCGTGCTTCGTATGAGGCAATGCGCTGCTCCACCTTGTCGATCTCGGCAGCAGCATTGAGATAGGCTTGGGCCAAAACCGTAGACGGAGAATACCCTTGCGTCTTCAAGTCGGCATCGATCTTCGCGCGGGCAGTCGGATCACCCAGCCAGCGCTGAGCGTCGCGGTCGGCGCCGAGAATCTGATACATTGCGTTTCTTGTGTCGGGAAGCCCGTCACGCTCGCTATGTTTTGTCTTCAACAGGCCGAGGACAACTTCCCTTTGGTGGAGTCTTATGATCTCAGCCAAAATCAAACGCTCGCGGCGGATTTGCCAAGACAAGTCCACGACGTCCTTCACATAAAGCTCATCGATGATGTCAGGCTGCGCCAACTTGCTGGTGACGGCGGCAAAGAAGGAATCGTAGTCCTCTTGCCTCTCGTCGCCTACCAGCGGAGCTTCACCCAAAAAGCGGGCAAGTTCTGGAGAGCATCGCAGCTGCGTTGACTTAATCGATCGGGGGATCTCGACCCTCCAATATTGGATACAGCGCCTTCGAATCAGGCCCAGTATATTCGGCTCACTTCGCCGCGAGCTACGTTTTCTGCCTTTTTCACAAAGAAATTGCGAGGTTCTTCATTTTGGCCGCGATGGCCGCAGGGAGAGAATGTCCCAGACGTGTCAAATCGACCCAGATGATCCCAAAGCCCCTATGCTCTCGTCAGTACGGTTCAGGAGCTCTTTCGGACTTGGAATCGCTTTGGGGCCGGGCTGACCAATGCGCTCGTGCGAGCCGGATTTGGTCGCTATGGGTGCACAGCGAATTCTAGCAAAGCCCGTCCCGGAGGAGCGATTTATGGGTTTGACGGCCTCGTATCGACCTGGGCGTCCCGCTACAAAATTTAAGGTGCAAGCGTCCGAGCGACCCGAAAACCAAGATACCTGAGCCGATAGTCGGAGGTGAACCAGTAACGGCTTGCCGAGCGGAGGAAGGCGGGAGCTAGAAGAAACGATCCGCCACGCACGACACGGTCATAACAATTACCGCCCTCGATCCAAGCCGAGCCATCCGTCGGTGCGCCATTGTAAGTGTCGTGATAACAATCCTCCGTCCACTCTCGGACATTGCCCACCATGTCATAGAGACCGTACCCGTTAGCTGCGAACGAACCGACCGGTGCGGTTTGCTTGGCGTCCCATCGGCTGCCACAGGCGTGGCAGTTGGCGTTGTTTGTGCCGATGGTGTTGCCCCAAGGATAGACCGTCTGTGTCCCGGCGCGCATCGCATACTCGTATTCGGCCCCCGAAAGCAGACGATAGGACTTGCCGGTCTTTTTCGACAGCCACGCGATGTAAGTTTGGGCATCGTCCCAGGAAACGTTGATCACCGGTCGGCGGCCACGGCCCCAGCCTTCATCGGCGGGCTTGTAGCCGTTGCAGCCGCCATCGGCCACGCAGGCATCCCATTCGTCGAAGGTCACCTCAAACCGGCCGACCGCAAATGGTCGAGCAATCGTGACCGTATGTTGCGGGCCTTCTTCGGCGGAACGCCCCGGTTCGCTTGGCGGCGATCCCATGGTGAAACTCCCGGCCGGCACCACCACCATCTCCGGACACTTCGCACATTCTTTAAAGATGTCCTTTGGCTTCAGCGCCTTCTCCTGCGTGGGAGGTAGCGGCGGCGCCTGTGTTGACGCCGGCGCGACCTGGGCGATGATTGCGGTGCCAAGCACGCATAGCGCAATTAGCGATGTCAGCACGGGTACGGCGCGCCGCCTTCGACCGACTTTGCGCGCCAAAGAGGTAGCCTGCTGTCGTGTTTCGTTGTTGTGGTGTTTGCCTTCGTCTTCTCGCTGCTCGCGTTCGAACGCGACGTCCCCGCGTGAATAACTGAAAGGTTCCGCAACGTCAGCAAGGAAGCACATCTAATACCTCCATCAGTGAGGGCAGGAAGTCGGCTACGAGCAGAGTGCGGAAGGCTCTGGAATGCTCTCCATTAGCGTCGATCGATCACGCGCTGGGTGTTGCCGTTAGAATCTCTTGAGTTCCGCGCGGTTGTTCAGTGAGCGGTTTTGTATTCCTGAAGCCGACTCGCGAAAGCACGATATAGAGCGCGGCGACGTTCATCAGCGCCCAGATAGAAAAGCCGAGCGTGTAGCCACCCAGAAGCTCCTTGCTGGTAGCCAGGATGATCGTCATGGTGAAGCCACAGGCCGCGCCGGCGGCCTTGGCCAATCCGCTGACCGCACCGACGTGCACGAAGTACATCGGGATCAGCTTGATGACCGTTGCGGCGGCGGCGCCGGACAGCAGCGCGAGCCCATACATGGCGAACAACTCGACGTGCAGTGAAATCTGCAGGGCCATGAGCAGCGCCAATACGACCATAAGGCCGAACAGCCAGCTCATGGTTGTGAAGACATCGAAGCGGTCGGCAAGCCAGCCGCCCACAGGCCGCGCGAGCGCAACGCAGATCACCAATGGCGGAGTGTACACCATGGATGCCCGTATGGCGTCCACATGCCACTGGTCGAGCAGGTAGATCGGCATTGCCGACGCGAAGAACGTAAGGGTGCCAAACGAGACCCAGTAAAGGTACGGCACCAGCCATACCACTGCGCCCGAACGATAGACGGCAAAGATTTCACGTAGCGACGTGTTCTTGAGCTTCCTGTTCGGCGGATCGGAGGTAAAGAACCAATAGACCAGAGCCATCAACAGGGTAGCAACGGCGAAGATGGGGAAGATCAGGCGCCAGCCGTTCGGGCCGCTCAGGACACGGGTAATCAGGAACGTGACGGTCACCATGCCAACGGTGATTCCGACGTTGCCCATGCCAAAGATGCCAAGGGCTGTACCCTGCTTCGATTTGGGGTACCAGGACGCTACATGAGCGTTGCCGACGACGAAGCTCGCGCCGCCCAGTCCGAGTAGCGTCCCCAGCACCAGAAAGGCATAATAGCCCTGGGCGAAGTACCCCAAAAGCAAGGGAAGGGTGATACTCAGAAGTAGAAGTGTGAAAACGCTCCGGCCACCGAACTTGTCCGTCAAGACGCCGAGCGGGATGCTGACCGCCGCCGCGAAAAACGGCTCCATCGCCGTCAGGACAAGCACCTGGGTGGCGCTGAAATTGTACCACTTGATTAAAAAAGGGGCGAGCGCGGCAAACATTCCCCACACCGCAAAACCGAGCGCAAACGCCAAAGACGATATCCACAGAACCCTGGCGTTGCCCGCCGGCTCGGCCGTCACGTCAGATGCAATAACCGGATTTTTCACGGCTGCTCCCAACAGAAAGAGACCGCGCTTGCATCGAGACGAAGCTCAACTCTGCTGATGCATTGCGGCGTGGCAAGCAATGCTCCTCGGCGCGTGACGAGAGCGGCTTTTAGTCTTCAAGACAACTCAGAATATCTCTTGGCGACCTTTGCGTCCATCGATTTCCGAAGGGCAACGATCGACCTTCACGCTCATTGCCATCCGTTTCTGCGGCGATCACGGAGCCCTTTGCGGAGCCCTTTCATGTGTTGCTCAACCAAGGACTTTCAAAGGCCGTCGATCAGCTAATACCGTCTGCGCCATCAGGGCTAAGAGTCGGGTTCGAAATTCAGGTTTCCCTGGCGATACGGCGAGCGCGCAGTATGATCGAGGCGACGTAGGAAGGCTCTGGCTGAGTGCATTGTCGCTTCGAAATCTTTCGCAAGCCTTCGATTTCGGCTGATCCAGGCGAAGAAGCGCTCAACCACCCATCGACGCGGCAGAGCGACGAAGCCGACCTGGCCGGCGATCTTCCGCGCGATCTCGACGACGATGTTCGTGTCCGCCCCCAAAATCCGTCGCTTCACCCTGAGGAACGCCGCGCCCGAGCGAGAGTGGCGAGAGAAACAAAGCAAGGACTGAGCTAAGACGATTCGGTCCGCTGTTCGCCGAGCGACTCCCGGGCACTGCGATCAGTCCATGCCTGCCTAAGCCACCGACCGTCGAGTACAACCCCGTGAGGGAAGCTTTGCCATTTCAGCAAGATCGCGAACGCCGAGCCCCAAGGTGGTGCAGGCCATTTTGCATTGGACGGGGAGCAAACGTCGTTACGATTTCCGTTGAAGCGGGAGCGTTTGGTGAAAGGGGCGAGGAGGGGGCGGGGCGATGGAAGGGTCGTGGGCGCAATAAATAGAAGGGGCCAGTCTCACGACTGACCCCCAGGGGCATCCTTAGAGATAGTATAGTCTTCGAAAATCAGTATCCCGGAGCATGCGGGCCGACCGGGGCACCCCAGTTGAAGCGATAGTTCAGGCCGACCTTGATGGTGTGCTCGTCGTTGCGGAAACCTACGGCCGTAGGAACGCCAGCAGCGTCGGTGAAGATAGCGGTCGTGTGACCGAAGTCGTAGTACTGATACTCGATCTTGCCCGACCAGTTCTGGGTGAACAGGTATTCAAGACCCGCACCCACAGTGTAGCCGTCCCGGCCGATGTGCGTATCGGAAAACGTGCCGCCGCCAAAACCGCCCGTGTTGCGGGTGTCGGCCCAGGCGTAGCCGCCCTTGACGTACAGCAGCGCCGGACCACCCCAAGTGTAGCCGAGGCGGCCAGTGACTGAACCGAGTCCGCGATTGACGAAGGGGTCGCCGTTGGTGTCGAGGAAGCTGTAATTGGCTTCGAGGCCGAAGACCCAGTTCGGCGCGAACTGCGTATCGTAGCCAACCTGCACACCGCCCATGAATACGCCATCATTGCCATTGCCGGTGAAACCGGGAGCGGCGATGTTGTTGTCGCCACCGAAAGCACCCCCGACGTGACCGCCGATGTAGAAGCCGGTCCAGTTGTAGACCGCCGCCGGCGGCGCGTAGACTGGCGCTTTGGTGTAGGGCCGCGCCGCCAGATCAGCGGCGGAAGCAGCGGACGCACTGATCAGCACAGCTGCGGTCGTGAGAAAAATCTTCTTCATAAGGAAAGCCCCTACGTTGGAATCGATGGCTCGTATTCTAATGAGAAAACCTCAGAGGCTGCTGTAGCGGGCATGCAACACTCGGGGAAATCATACTGCCGAGTACTAAAAAAAAGCCCCGCCGACGAATGGCAGGGCAAAGGATTATCGTTCCTGGGCCGGCGCGCCGCCGGCCCGACAACCTCGCACAATTCCGTTCGAATCCCAAATGAAAAATGGTCCAATTCGTCGCAGCACATTCGCGCTAGGCGGAAATAATTTGCCGCTTGCTTAAAACTGCGGCCAGACGTTCTTTTCGCTGTTCGTCTAGGGGGTCTCCCGAATGTGTTTTCCTTCGAAATTACGCCTTGGGCTTCGTTGGCGGTGAGGCTGTCAATATTGCAGTCCTTGAACGTTCATTTCGTAAACGCGATCTGCTCGGTATCGGCATCCATCAACAGTGTGCATTTGACAAAGACAAACTCATCGTCTCGGCAAAAATTCATGCGATCCCGAAATTCGAGCGTTTCTGCGTAAAACGATTGCCGTAGCGAAAGCGCACCCTCACTTCCACCCCGGCCAACAGCCATCCTCTTATGCCGTCCGCTCCGACGCTCACAACCAACGTCCAGAAAGCGCTGCGGGAGGAGAAGATGCTGAAGAATGTTGAACCCGGACATACGCAGTGAGCCTTTTTTAAAGCTTCAGCAGCGCTGATTTGTTGGCTCCGATTCGTTCTTTGAGAACAGAACGGAGATGGAGAGAGAACTGTGCCGAGCCCGCTCAGCGCGGACTAGCTTGGTCATTCCATCTTCAGGCCGTTTCCATAAGCCGGCGGACGCTTCAGGCGAATACGATCTAATGCTTCGCCGATCCAGGCTGCTGCTCTAGGAACGACTTGATGCCTTCGGTTTCGAGCGTCTGATAGAATTCGGCGTAGGCGTCGCTATCGGTAGCAAACCGATCTTCCCAGACGGTCGAGCCGCCATCGTGATCGACAACCTCAAGCGACCAGCCCTCTTCGCCTCCGGCCAAGCGATAGATCTCAACGCTCACTGTGACGCCGTAACTTTGCCGCTGAGTGGGGATTTCTCGATGTCAGGATCATCGTCGATCATCTGCAGCCTCGCTCCGGCTACCGCCGGTTTCACGCCTTAAGGCAAATTGGAATTATCATTGCCCATGGCCTGGAAGCAGCCTTCCAGCGCGGCGGGCTGCTCCACCTGCCTGGATAGTGTCGCGACTCTGTCGGCGTCAATCATCCTTGGTCGGCTCGGCCGCCTATCCCAGGCATCCACTTGCCCCGCTAGTGGCCGTGACTGTCCGGATCTGGTCACGCGCCTCGATGTCCGCCTTTGGGCCAGGGCGGACCTAGGGAGCCACTATGGGCACTAATCTCTTTCCGATGCGCCGGTTGGGAGAGCCTCGATGTGTTCATCGGCTCGGGAGAACACGGCGCCCTCGCACAGGAAGCGGAATGCCAAGCCATCCTACATTTGACTACTGGGAGGCATCTCAAGGACCCTCTTCAGCAGCGTGGGATCGCCAAGGACGGCGCGCAATTCGGCCTTGTCGAGCCATGTGGTGGCGTCCTCGAAGTTTTCGCATTGCTCGACCTTGGCGCGTGCCGTCGCAAGAGGCACTTGGACCGGGCCAAGCTTGCGGGGGCTCGCAACCGCAAGCGAGCCCAAATGCGCGGCCAGTAACTCCGGATCTCGGCGTAACTGCTGAAGAGCTCCGGCCAGTTCAGTAGGCTTAGAAGCGGCCAATTCGTTCGCACGAAGCACCACAGCAGGCGGGCTGTTGGTTTCAGGCGTTGCAAAAACGCCGGGCGCCTTCAATCGCGACGAGGTGATCAGTCCCAAGGGGATTGAAAGCAGAAGACCGAGCACGACCGGTGACATCCACAGCAGCAGCGGCAAAGAGACAGCATAAGCACTCAGTGAGAGGATTAGGCCGCAGAGCGTCGGCCCGGCGAGCTTGCGATAGATTTCTCCGCGTGCAAGCTGTCCATCGCTTCGGCGCTGCACCTGCCATCCCGCATCGCGGCCGAGGAGAATTTCCACGACCGACCGGGTCTGGAAGATCATCATGCAGGGCGCGATCAAGGCCGCAAGGATCGTCTCGCAAAGGACCCCGGCCAGGACGCGAGGGCTGCCGGCAAAGCCGACGCGCTCATCACGACTGCTGATCAGCGCCAGATAAGCCAGCAGTTTAGGCAGGATCAGAAGTCCCATCGTCGCGGCGAAGACCCAGGCCGCAAGCACCGGGTCTTGTTGCGGCCAGCTGGGAAACAAGCTGAATCCCTTCGGAAAGTATTCGGGTCGGATGAAGTGCGCCTGCAGTGAAATGAGCAAGCCAAGCACCAGGAACAGAAGCCACAGCGGCGCGGTGAGGTAAGAGCCGATGCCTGTGAGCAGATGCAGCCGGGACACCCAGTGCAGCCGGCGTGCCGGCACGACCGCGAGGTGCTGAAGGTTGCCTTGGCACCAGCGGCGGTCTCTCGCCGCAAAGTCCAGCACCGATGGGGGGACTTCTTCGAAGCTGCCGCGCAGGCTCGGCGCCATGTAGATCGCCCAGCCGGAGCGGCGCATCAACGCAGCCTCGACGAAATCGTGGCTTAGAATATGGCCCCCGAAAGGCTTGCGACCGTTGAGCTCCGGCAGGCCTGCGTCCGCGGCGAAGGCTCGCAACCGGATAATGGCGTTGTGGCCCCAATAATTGCTGTCGCCGCCGTGCCACCAGGCATTGCCGGCTGCGATGATGGGTCCGTACACGCGTCCCGAGAACTGCTGCAGCCTGCTGAACAATGTGCGCGCGTTGACGATCACCGGCTGGGACTGGATCAGAGCGGCGGCGGGATGGGATTCCATCGCCTTGACGAGGCGGACGATTGTATCGCCCTCCATGAGGCTGTCCGCGTCGAGAACGATCATGTGGTCGTAGGCTGCGCCGAATCTCCTGACCCAGTCGGCAATGTTGCCCGACTTCCGTGCCGTATTGTCGGAGCGGTGCCGGTAGTACAACCGGTCGGCGCTGATGGCTTGGCGCAGCCGAATGAACGTCATTTCTTCACAGATCCAGATGTCCGGGTCGGTCGTGTCGCTCAGCAGGAACCAGTCGAACTTCTCTCCAGATCCGGTCGCTTCGACGGATTCATACATTGCGCGCAGCCGCGCCATCAGATGATGAGGGTCCTCGTTATAGGTCGGCATCAGCATCGCCGTGCGCGCGGTTACGTCAGGCAACGGGCCGCTAGCTTCGACCGGCAGACCTGGCGTCCCGCGCATCAGCAGGACGAAAAACCCGGCCAGCGCGGACATGAAGGAGAAGGCGACCCAGGCAAGAAGCACGAGGAAGAGACCGAGCAGCAGCGCCTCGAGGACGGTCACGCCGCCGACTTTGACAACGTCGTACATGCCGTAGCCGCCCGCCAGCGTCAGCAGGGCCGTCCCGAGGAAGATGACGAGACGGCGCAATGTCGAAGCGGGCGTTGAACGGGAGGGCGCGCGCCCGGCATCTGCCGTGCGGTCCAGCCGGCTCGGAACCATCGAGAGCGGCCGTTCCGGCGGCAGAAACCGGCGGCCGACGGCGCGGCGCGGAGCCGGTGATTGCTTCAAGGCGTCCATCGATAAACCCACACCTCCGAGATCGGCGCCTCGTTCTGCGCCAAAAAGGCGCGCAGCTCGATCGCGGTCTGGCCCTTGACCGAGCACTGGAAGCTCAGACGCCAACCGCCTGTTGCGGGGTTGGGTTGCGTCACGACGTTGCTGATCTCCGATTTTTCTGCGGTGACGACCCCCTTGATCGCCTTGGGATCGACGGTTTTGAGTTGATCGCCCATTAGCTCGAGGACGAACAGCTTGCTGTCCTCGCCGCGGCTGCCGACTCCCGTTCGGGTGAATCGCGCGAGCGCCTGGGGTTTCGGTGCATCCGGCCCCCAGTGCAGGCGATAGGTGAAGATATGCTCGCTCTTCGCCGCCAGCGGCTGCTTCGGCTGCCAGAATGCGGCGATGTTGTCGTGGATCTCCTCCTTCGTCGGGATCTCGAACAACTTGACCGCCCCCTCGCCCCAATCGCCGATCGGCTCGAACCAGAGGCTTGGGCGTCGTTCGAAGCTGGATTCGAGATCCTGATAGGCGGCGAAATTCCTCTCCCGCTGCATCAAGCCGAAGCCGCCCGGATTGAGGTCGGCGAAACTGCTCACCTGCAGATCGTGCGGATTGTTCAGCGGGCGCCAGAGCTGCTCGCCTCGTCCGTTGAAGATCGCCAGTCCATCGGAATCGTGAACCGCGGGGCGGAAGTCGTCGAAATCCTTGCGGTCGTTTGGTCCGAAGAAGAACATACTGGTCATCGGCGCGAGCCCGGCATGCTCCACGTCCACGCGCGGGTAGAGCGCCATCTCGACGTCGAAAACCGTGGTTTCACCAGGTCGGATGGTGAAGCGATAGCTTGCCGCGGCGCTCTTGCTGTCCAGCAGCGCATGGACCACGATCGAGGAGGCATTGGGCTCCGGCTTCTCCAGCCAGAAAGCCTTGAAGAACGGGAACTCTTCGCCGTTGCTTTCGCCGGTATCGATCGCGAGCCCGCGCGCGGACAGACCGTAAGTCTGTCCCTTCGCGACCGCTCGGAAGTAGCTGGCGCCGAGGAACACACAGACTTCGTCGTAGTAATCCGGTCTGTTGATCGGAGCGTGGATGCGAAATCCGGCAAACCCGATGTCACCCTCCGGCCATTGTCCGAGACCGTCGCCGAACGAGAAGTCGTCGCGCCGGTACGGGACCGGCATGACGGTTCTATTCGCCACCTGGAAGATGTCCACCCGGTTCTTGTAGAAGAAGCCGCGGTGGAAAAATTGCACCTCGAACGGCAGCTTCTCGTCACGCCACAGCGCCTTCTCCGGCGCAAAGCGAATGGACCGGTATTGGTCGTAGTTGAGGTTTTTCAGCGCGTCCGGCAGCTTTTCGTCGGGAGCTTGGAATGGCTTTGTCGCAAGACTCCGGGCAAGCTCGCGCACATAGGCGGCACTGAAGGGCGGGGTAGAGCCCGCTTGGGCTTTGGCTGCAAGCGGCAGTATAGTGGCAGCTGAAACAGCAGCCGACGCGCCAAGAAATTGCCGTCGGTTCACGCTCGCGTCTCCCGGTTGGAAAAAGAAGTAGAAACGGCTCAGGTTCCGCGGAGTTCCTTCGTGCCAGATTGAGTGCGACCTGGTGCGGCTGATTAACGCGGACTTGAGCTCGAGCGGCTTCGAACCTCAGCCCGTTCGTAATGAGACACGTGGATTGGACGACTGGATTGGAAGCAGATTGCTTGCGGATGGCGCAGCAATGGCCCGGTGACGCGGATGAGTCTGCTAAAAGAATACCGGCAGTGACAGGGATTTGGGTTTGCTGAGCGCACGCGAACACGCCCGGGAGATGATCCGCGGTTACGGATACTCGCGGTGACTTTCTCTGCCTGGGAGGCTGGTCCATACTTTTCTGGGCATTCCTATTCGATTATCGCGAGCAACTTCTGGTGCTCGGCCGTGCCTTAGGGGCCGGCGCCCCGGGGTGGACCGGGGCGCTCCGTGAAGTTACTCGCAGATATCGACCGTGCGCGGACCGAATTCGGTGAAGACGGTGCGATAGCAAGGATTCCCCGCATAAGTGGCGCGGAAGAACCGGTCGCCGTGGAAGTGGTGTCCGAAGTGACGGAAGTGATGGCCGCCGAAGTGACCACCGAAATGGCCGCCGTTCCCACCATGAGCGCCGTGAGCGGAAGCGGGGGCTGCGAGCGAAACAACCGCGACGAAGGCGATGGCCGAGAGGCCGGGCGGCCTCCCAGCGGAACCTAAAGGGCAAGCCGACGTTCCTGGCTTAAGTGGAGGAACATCTAAATGCTTAAGGACGAGCAAATTGCGCTGCTTAAAGACATCAGCGCATCCATAGCCTTCGACGAGCGGCAAGCTGCGGTGGATGAACTGGTGATGGAAGGATACGTTTTGAAGGACGGCGACCTCTACGAACTCACGTCCAAGGGTGAGATGGAGGTGGAAGCTCACGCTGCGTTACAGAATGCCCCGTGATAAGGCCATCATAGCGTGTTGCAGGGCGATGGCTTGTTCGCGATTCTGAAATCCGATAGCCGTGATTATACTCGCCGGTAGTCTGCGGCGCAGTGATCCAGCACGCCGGGTCCCGGGACAACGTGAAGCTCCATTCCGGCATTGGTCGAGAAAATACCCAAGGGACCGCTGATCTACTCCATCGCGGATCGTTGGTTCAGACAGCGTTCAACAATCGCCTCGAGCACATCGTCACCTATTTCGTTGCGACCATTGTTGTTCGTCTCGCCTGTCCGCGGGTGCATGCTCTGCACGTGCAATGATCCGATAAGCAGTATGCCTGGAACTAGGACAAACGATGGTACGGGGTGGCGAAATCGATGCAGCCAGGGAAGAGGAATCATCAGCGGGTCTGTCTGGCCGCTCCTATTCCTCTGCTGAACTCGATCTGCGACACCTTTCGCGTTGCGTTTGTTCTATTGTGGAAAGCACGTGGTTTCAGCGAGAAGGTTTGTTCAGATTGCTCCGGCGTCTGCCGGACGCCCAAGAATCATGCAGAGGATCTGCTGCCGCGGAAAGCTCCATTTGCCAGATTTATAGCCACTGACTGGATTTCCAGGGCGCTTGCATCAGGGGCCAGATCAGCCGCATCGAGATGATTCGACGCGGCGGCGCATCAAGCGGCGGAGGCGACAATTGGGGACGGTTTACGAAACTTCGAAACCATGCCAGCGGCAATGGTAACCATCCGGTGAGTACCACGGTCAGGCTGCTTTTGCAGTGATGGTGTCCCGCCTCCAATTCCACGGCAGGAGGTCTGCGAGCTGGTTCTGTTGCGTTTCGGCGATGCGGGCGAGGACATCGGCGAGCCAAGCCTGCGGATCGACGTCATTGAGCTTTGCGGTGCCGATCAGCGTGTACATGATGGCGGCGCGATCGGCGCCACGGTCTGAACCGGCGAAGAGCCACGCCTTACGGCCGAGAGCGAGGCCGCGCAACGCTCGTTCGGCGGCGTTATTCGTGAGGCAGACGCGCCCGTCTTGGAGGAAGCGCGTAAAGCCGTCCCAACGCTTGAGCATGTAGTCGATGGCCTGCGCGACGTGCGCATGGCGCGAGAGTTTGGCCCGTTCGCCGCGCATCCATGCTTCGAGTTCGGCGACGGGCGACGCGCTCCGCTCCTGACGCACGGCAAGGCGTTCGGCTGCGGCAAGCCCGTTGACGTCGCGCTCGACGTGGAACAGGAGATCAATGCGTCTGACGGCTTCGAAGGCGATCGGCGAGATCGGCATCGCATTCCTGCCGCGCCGTGCATTGACGGCGATGTCGGCGAGCACGAAGAACTTGCGCCGCGCATGAGCCCAGCACAGCGCCTCCTTTATCGGACCTGGCTTCCGGTCAGGAAGATAGAGCCGGTTGTAACCAGCATAAGCGTCGGCCTGCAGGATGCCGGTGAACTGCTGCAGGTGCCGTCCGGGATGATCGCCGGACCGATCACGGGACGCGTAGAACAATGCTGCCGGTGGTGATGTGCCGCCGAAGGGCTGGTCGTCGCGGACGTAGACCCAGGCTCGGCCGGTGGCGGTCTTGCCCCTCGCCAGGATCGGCACCGTGGTGTCGTCGCCGTGAAGACGCTCCGCCGAGAGCACATGGTGCTCGATCAAAGCATGCAGCGGACGTAGCGCTGTCGCGCATGCACCGACCTGATCGGCCAGCGTCGACAGGCTGAGATCGATGCCCTCCCGGGCATAGCGTTCACTCTGCCGGTTCAGCGGCTGATGCTGGCCGAACTTCTCGAATAGCACCATGGCCAGCAGGTTCGGTCCGGCGAAGCCGCGCGGCGTCACATGGAACGGCGCCGGCGGCTGTGTGATGGTCTCGCACTGCCGGCACGAGAACTTCTCGCGCACCGTCTGCATGACCTTCCACTGGCGCGGGATCACCTCCAGCGTCTCGGTGACGTCCTCACCCAGCTTCGACAGCTTCGTCGAGCCGCAGCAGGGACAACTCTCGGGAGCGGCGATGACGATGCGCTCGCGCGGCAGGTGCTCGGGGAACGGCTTGCGCGACGGCCGCTGGCGCTCGAACGATTGCACCACCGTGCAGCGCGGCGCTCTCTCGGCGGCGAGTTCGTCCTCGGTGGCGTCGGCTTCAAGATCCTCGAGCTGAAGCTCCATCTGCTCGAGCAGCCTCGCCTTGCGTTCCGAACGGCTGCCATAAAGCTCGCGCCGGAGCTTCTCGATCTCCAGCTTCAGCCGGGCAATCAGCGCCTCCGTCCCGGAACTGACCGCCGCCGCACGGGCAGCCGCCGCCTCGGCCTCGATGCGCGCAGCACGTTCCGCCAGGATCATGGCGTGCGCGGCGGCAAGGTCGGATGGGAGCGATTCAGCGTCGGACACACGATGATGGAATCACATCCACCACCATGTGCAAGACCAAAGTCGTCAGCCGGTCGCCGTCGGACGCCACGTCTTCTGCGGTATGCGCCAGTCGATGCCTTCGAGCAGGTAGCCGAGCTGCGCCGGGGTGATCGTCACAACACCATCGACGGGAACAGGCCAAAGGAAGCGTCCACGCTCCAGCCGCTTCGAGAACAGGCAGGCACCCTGGCCGTCGTGCCACAGAACCTTGATCAGGTCGCCACGGCGGCCGCGGAAGACGAACAGGTGGCCGCCATGCGGATCACGCTTCAACGTCTCCTGCACCACCAGCGCCAGGCCCGGAAAGCCCTTTCTCATGTCGGTGTGGCCGGTCGCCAGCCACACTCGCACGCCGCTCGGAATCGGGATCATCGCGAGCCGAGCGCATCCAGGACCCGACGCAGTGCTTCAGCATCGACATCGCGATCAACCCGGACACGACGCTTACCGCCAAGCTCGATCTCGATGATCCCGCCCCGGCGACGGCGCTTGCCACCTACCGATGGCGAAGACGGCGGCGGCTCAATGTCCGGCGCGGCGCCAGCAGGAACGATCTCGACCGGGACCAACGGCGTGGCGCCGACATCAACCCGTCCGCACAGGTCCCTGCGCCATCGGAACAGCTGGCTGACGTGAATGCCCGCCGATCGCGCAACCTCCGAGGCCGTCACGCCGGGCTCGAAGGACGCTGCAACCAGGCGCTCCTTCTCCGCCCGCGACCACCGCCGACGTCGCTCAACCGACGTGATCACCTCCACTCGCGGCACCGTCATAGGCATACTCCTAGGATCATCCCTAGGACTTCAGCTCTTCAGCCCCTCATCACAAGGCGGCCGCCACCGGAGGGCTACCGGCAATGCCCACTCCAAGCACATAGATCCAGCCCTCGACGTAGTCGGAGAGGTGCGAATTAAACAGCGATTCCAAGATATTCTGGCTCACCACGATGATTCCGAGCCAGGATATCCAGCGCGTTTCCGTGAACATCAGAAAATGCGTGATCCACATCGCATAGAGCAGGATCACTCCGATCGCGCCCCACTCGATCGCGAAATAGAGCGGCTGGTTGTGCGAGTTGGCGACGATCTGCTCGTCTGTCAGGGTCTTGCCGGCGGGCCTCGCGCTCCAAAAGAGTCTTTATCGAGCCCGTGCCGTGACCGATCAGCGGAGCGTCATGAACTGGAACGCGCGGGACCAGTATTCAGGCGAATGCCGACGGAGGTCGGCTGGCTACTAGTCGACGCATATTACCGCTGAATGCTTTCGATGCGTAAGGAACCTTCAGCTCGCCGGCACAGCTTCCCAGGCTCGTAGACGATGCACACCGATGTCTCCTTTATCGAGAGATCAAGTCCGGCATAATGTTTCATGCCGCGGTTCCTTCCCCGATAATTGTGGCTGCTTTCTTCGCACAGACTACGTTTATCATCAGCTCGAAGCGCAGCACCTCCATGCTCATCGTCGAAGAGGAGCCTCAAGCCGAATACCCATCTGGCCCATTGGGGTGGTCATTTTAGGCGGCCGCTTCTCGATGAAGCAAGCGGCACTGTTTGATGGTTTCGCGTTTAACCAGAAATCGTCCGCTCTCAGTAAGCCGCTTTGGTCCGGTCTCGCCGTCGCCGGGTTCTTCGTGGCATGCTGAGGTTATCAACACTCCCCAGCAAAACGTCGCCGCTCACGATTCCCGTCGTTGTCCTGATATTTGGTGAGTGCCGAGCACCAGCACTCGGTATGTCCATGCTCACGCCACCTTCAGCTTGCAATAAACGGTCATCAGCTAGCCGACTATTGCCTGGAGCAGCTTTTTCGGAGCTGAAGTTTATGTTATTCGATCCAATAGGTCATTTTAACCAATAGGATGATTCAAACGAGCGGGTATGAGTGTGGCCGATGCTGAACAAACCGATGAGAAGAGCCGCCCTGCTTTTCCAACTCGCCGTGCACTAATAGGGGCCGGCGCAATAAGTGGGATCGTTTGGACCCTCTCCTACCGTCCTGCCCCTGACCCAGCTTGGATACCAGTAAAATCTGCTTCGCCGTGGTCGGCTCGGGATGGAGCTGGTCTGATCGTCTACAATAATCGGCTCTGGTTAACAGGGGGATCAGCACCGAAAGTTATCGATCTTGGTGATAGCTGGAGCACAAGTGACGGCATAACCTGGCATAAAGAAATTGAGCAGTCTTCTTGGACTCAAGCGGCGCAATCGATGAACGTCGCCTTCGCTGGGCGTATGTGGCGGATGGGAGGTTTTATTGAAGAGGAAACCAAATTTCATCCCATCAACGAGATTTGGTCTTCGGCTGATGGCCAGAATTGGGCATTAGTCGAGCCTAGTCCCCCATGGCGCCCGCGGGCAGGAGGAACACTCGTCGTATTCAGGGAAAAATTATGGCTTCTAGGTGGCGCGTCCCAATACGATAAACTGCTATTCAATGACGTTTGGTCCACCGAAAATGGTGTCGATTGGACCAGCGTCAATTCGCAAGCTCCTTGGAAGCCGCGCGCCTTCCACACAGCGGTCGCGCACGATGGCCGACTTTGGGTTATGGGAGGCGGTAACTGGTCTAAAGATCCCACCCTCTACGGGGATGTGTGGTCTACGCCTGATGGCATAAATTGGAAGCAACATACTGACCAGGCGGCTTGGCAAGGGCGCGTATGGGCAACAGCTGCATCTTATGCTGGATTGCTCTGGATAATGGGAGGGTTTATAGGCTCCCCCCGAGGCGGCACAAATGATATATGGTACTCGCGTGATGGTCGTCACTGGCTTCCCTATCTCTCTGCGACACCGAAGTGGGCGCCCCGATTAGCACAGTCTGCTGTCGTGTTCGAACATAGACTCTGGATTACTGCTGGATCAAACGGCGATTACTACAACGACGTTTGGTATCTAGATCTCGGAGGGCATTGGTCGGGGTACACCGCATTCAAAAGGATTCTAGCTTCGATCCCCCATCCCGTCGACTTCATCCGCTCGTTGTTCTTGTAAAATACTCTCTTCATTTTACGCGGGAGTTCAAGCTTGAATCAGATCGACTAATCCAGCAACGCGGCGTGTCATATTCGCAGCTGCAGACGACCTTGGCTTTCCTCCGATGCAGATACTCCATTGAGGAAGGAAACTTGCGGACGATCCACAGCAAGCATTCCCCTATCACGGTCAGATGAAGAGCGGAGCAGCGCGAGGCTTCGACGGCTCGTCAACAGTCAACTATCGAGAATTTTCGCTCCGGTGCGGACCTGATGATGAGCGTTGGCATTCCGTCGCCGGTTTGTTAAGATGCGGAGATGGTCACCTCGCTGATCGAGCAGGATGTCTCGGGCGAAGGCAAACGCCGCTACAGGCTCAGATCTTCATGCTGTTCCATGCGCCGAGCTGGATGCCGGTCTCTCAGCATGCCGATCGAATCCATTCCGCCCCCCACCGATCATGCAGCGTCTGAGTGAGATCGACGAGCGCATCCATTTTGCTGCTGAGCCAGACGGACAGGACTGATGAACGCGTGTCCGCGAAATCGAAAGTTGGCGCGCGGCATCAATATAGTCCTTATTCGCGCAAACCTAGCATTACGCTGGACTGACCCAACATCGCGATCTACCTTGGGCAAAGTTCAGCACGTCAGACGATTCCACAATTCCGCTGACGATAAGCAAAGCGATGAATTTCAGCGGCCTCAAAATTGACGGGACCTACGCTTCGCGCGGCTCCCGGATAGCGGATCACCTCGCCATCCTAATGGCTATCTCACTCCCATGGTCCACCACGATCTTCGGGGTGTTTACGGTACTTTGGGTGATCACGCTTATGACCGTGGTCGAAGCGCAGCAGTTCTGGGCGCAACTTCGGCGGCCCGCATGCTGGCTGCCCGTCGCGGTATTCTGCCTTGGGGCGATCGGAATGCTGTGGGCAGACGCCCCATGGGCCGCCCGGACTCATGCCGCCGGATCGATGATTAAGTTGCTTGCCATTCCACTCCTGATGCATCAGTTCGAGCGCTTTGGGAAAGGACTTACCGTTTTTTTCGCGTTCCTGGCGTCATGCACCGTTCTGCTTTTCCTGTCGTGGTGGAGCTGGTTCGAACCACAAATCATCCTGGCTCCGGACAAAATTCCCGGCGTTCCTGTCAAGAACTGGATCACGCAGAGCGTGGAGTTCGTGCTCTGCATTTTCGGCAGCGCCGCGTTGGCGATCGTCATGTGGCGCAAACAACGACGTTATGCCGCGCTCGGCTTCGTCGCACTCGCTCTCGCATTCCTGCTCAACATGGCGTTTGTCGTCTCGTCGCGGACCTCTCTCGTCTCGCTTCCCGTTCTCCTGCTATTTTCGACTTTGAGATACATGGGATGGCGCCGTGCGATCAGTCTCAATCTGGCGATCGCCGTTGTCGTGGCGCTCACCTGGTTTCTTGCGCCCAACCTACGGGAGCGCATTTACAGCATCCAGCAGGATTATACGTTGCGTAACAGTGAGCCGACGTCCGTTGGCCTGCGCCTCGAGTATTGGACCAAAGCGATCAGATTCATCCGCAGCGCTCCGCTGGCCGGGCATGGCACGGGATCAATCCGGGCATTGTTCGAGCGAGAGGCGATCGGAAAAACTGTGATTGGCGAACAAATCGTCGCCAACCCGCACAACCAGACGCTCTATTTCGCAATCGAGTGGGGCGTGATCGGAGTGATCCTGCTATATGCGATGTGGATCACTCATTTTCTGATGTTCACAGAAATGTGCTGGACAGCCTGGCTCGGCATCATCGTGGTGAGCCAGAACGCCTTCGACTCCCTGTTCAATTCGCACCTCTCCGACTACGTCGAGGGCTGGATTTATGTGTTGGGTGTCGGCGTGTCCGCCGGCATGGTGTCGAAGGTCTGTAAGCCATCTATGGTCGCCCTTTCTAGTGGTCTGATTCATTCGGACGATTCCCAAATCGACCGAAGCAGTTCAAGCTCTCGGCATGAGAACAGGAATTGTCGTGAACGTCACTAGAGCGGACCGCCATCGACTTGAGGTGATCGTCTCGGATCGCAGCGCGCCGCGGAAGCACGTGTGGCGGGCCAATATCATTCCTGCCACTACTGAAATCTGCGGTACCGCCGAAATCATGCCCCGCTCGGGCAAAATCCAAGCCCGTGGTGTGGCGATGGTAGGCGCCGTTTGGCGGATGTGAGGAGAAACTCAGTGGCAGGTCACGTGTACGGAAGGCTATCGCTTATCGATGTTCAGCTCAGGGACGGGGGCTGGGATCCACGATCGGCGCTCGCTCAACTTCTACCCGCGCCTGAAGGCAAAGATTCGAGGATAGTGGCATCGGGCTGCTCACCATACCGAAACCTGTGTCCAAATCGAATTAAACGGCCTTCCACTAGCCGAAGAAGCAGCCAGCAAAAAACCACGGTGCTGCCGAATGCGCCAGCGAGCAACGCCGCATCGCGGAGGCTCGATAGTGTTTCGGTGCGGCCGTCCATCATGAAAAAGGTTCCGATGATCATAGGGTGGAACAGATAAGCGGAATAAGAAATCGATCCGAAAAACTTAAGCACCGGAAGCCTCAAGATCGAGGTTTGAGAGGATCCCTTATTCATTATAATCAAGAGCAGCAGCATGCCGTACAGCAACGCTAGATAGCTGTGTCCCCAGTAGTACATCGTATGTTCAGCTGAAGTGTTTAATGCACATAGGAACAAAGGTAGTATTGCGAGAAGGCAAAACACGATACGTAATATCTTAGTGCGGCGTTTGCGGAGGTAGAGCATGGTAGCTGGATCTCGAACGGCCAGCGCGACCAGGCCACCGATGCACAAAGCGTCGATCCTGAGGAACGTATTCACGTATGGGGCAAAACCGAGCGCAGGATAGATATAGTGGAAGCCGGCACGCGCCGCAGCGGATGCCATGGCGAGCGAGATAAGAGCCCGCCCCAAAAGTCGAGGGGGAGTGAGCAGCACGACGAAGGGGAAGAACATGTAGAACTGTTCTTCGATCGATACGGACCAAGTTACGCTTGAAGCGCCCGGGCCCCAGTCGTTGTTAATCGACATCCACCAATTCTGAGTGAACGTAAGATAATAAGCTAGCGGGATTGAGCTGTTGAAGTAAACCCCCGGCCTCGCGAAGGAAGTGATAGTCCAAAATAGCGCGATGAGCAGAATATATGGCGGAATTATACGGGCGATCCTTCTAATGTAGAAAACCTGCAATAAGTTGGGGCTTTGACGTCGGTCAATCAGAATTCCGATGATCAAAAAGCCGGAAAGCACAAAAAAGAGGTCGACGCCGGTTCGCCCTAAGATAAGTGCTCCGTAAACGATTCGAGAAGTGATTCCGAGATTCGGGGTGAATACCTCTCCGATGAAGTGCCAAACCAGCACCATAAGGACGGCTATTCCTCTAAATCCATCGAGTTCAGAAATGCGCTGATCCGAAATTTCCATTTTTCAAATTTAGCACTCTTGATGCGTTTCCCGCAAATCGCAGGCGCCGACGCGATCGAGCCCCACATAAAGGGGCCGGCCAGAAAAGCAGCGAATTGGGTTTACCACGACGCCAGATCCCGCCACCATGGGCATCGGTAGAACTGCGCCGTCATTGGGTGGGCTCATCGACCAAGCGATCATGCGCCCAAAGAACAAAGATCACCGCAGTCACGTATAGCCAGCCACAGCAGTCCGCACATAGGTGAAATCTGAAATTTGCGATTGGGCTTAGCCGCAAACAGCAGAGGTGCAGTCCTCTTGTCCCAGGTGAATATTAGCTGGTACACAACAGACTCACCGATTTTTAAAGCGGCCCATTTCGGTCCGCGCCACTCAAGACGGACCTGAAAGGACGGCCGTCGCGAGATTTACGCGCGATGAACGGGGATATAAGGTTATGATCAAATTTGGTCTGCTAGGATGCGGTCGCATCGCCAAGCGTCATTCAGATCTGCTTGGAGGGGGACACATCAATGGCGCCAAGCTTGTCGGTGTTTGCGACGTGATCCACGAGAGGGCTGACGTAGTTGCAGCGCGATGGGGGGTTCCGGCATTCCACAACCTCGATGAGTTTCTGAGCCAGACGGATATTGACGTCATTTCGGTACTGACGCCGAGCGGGCTGCATGCTGCCCATGCGATCGCCATTGCAAAGGCAGGCAAGCACGTCGTCGTCGAGAAACCCATGGCATTGCGATTAGAGGATGCTGATGCGATGATTGAGGCGTGTGATGCCGCCGGCGTCAAGCTGTTCGTTGTCAAGCAAAACCGATTCAATGTTCCTGTGATGAAGGCGCGCGAAGCCCTCGACGCGGGACGGTTCGGTCGACTAATTTTAGGGACTGTCCGCGTACGGTGGTGCCGCGAACAGTCTTACTACGATCAGGATACGTGGCGCGGTACCTGGGCCTATGATGGCGGCGTGCTTGCAAACCAGGCTAGTCATCATGTCGATATGCTTGAGTGGTTTTTCGGTGATGTCGTCAGTGTTCATGCCCGTGGGACCACCGCGCTAGCCAACATCGAAGCCGAAGATACTGCGGTTGCGACGCTGAGGTTTCGAAATGGCGCGCTCGGAATTATCGAGGCGACGACGGCGGTGCGACCGAAGGATCTAGAAGGATCGCTGTCAATCATTGCAGAAAAGGGTGCTGTGGAAATTGGTGGATTCGCGGTTAACCAGATCAAGCATTGGCGATTCGTTGATGAGGAAGCCTCAGACCAGGAAGTGTTCCAAAAGTTTTCCGTCAACCCGCCGAATGTTTACGGATACGGACACCAAGCCTACTATGAGCATGTCGTGGACTGTTTGCGTAACCAAGGCCCTGCGTTGGTCGATGGCCTTGAGGGACGCAAGAGTTTGGAATTGATATCGGCCCTCTACGAGTCAATCGAAACTGGTAAGGAAGTTCAGCTCTATTTCAGTCCCCGCCTTTGCCGTCTCGGTATGTTGTCATGACGGCGCCCACCTTCGATCGAATAGGAGTTAGGGAAGTCGGTTTCGGCGCTCGCGTTAAGATCGTCGAGCCATGTAATCTTTATGGCTGTGAGATCGGGGACGATTGTTTTATAGGCCCTTTTACCGAAATTCAAAGGACCGTTCGAATTGGTGCGCGTACGAGGGTGCAATCCCATACGTTCATCTGCGAATTGGTCTCTATCGGGGAAGATTGCTTCATCGGACACGGTGCGATGTTCATCAATGACACATTTGCTGCGGGAGGTCCGGCCCGCGGTCAAAAACACCTGTGGCGGCCGACCGTCATCGGCGATCGGGTTTCGATCGGGTCAAATGCCACAATTTTGCCGGTTCGGATATGCGATGACGTTATCATCGGAGCCGGCGCAGTAGTAACGAAACACATCACTGCATCCGGCGTCTACGTCGGAAATCCCGCGCGCAAACTTTCTGGCTCAAAAAAATAACCGCCATCAATTCAACGGACCTCTCAGATGTCTGTACCTTACGCGGACCTCCGTCTTCAATACGATACCATCAAGAACGATATCGATCTCGCGATCGCAGCGGTCATTCGAGACAGCGCCTTTATTCGGGGGCCATATGTGGAAACCTTCGAGCGCGCGTTTGCCGCAGTAGTTGACGTCAAGCACTGCATATCATGCGCAAACGGTACGGACGCGCTGTACATCGCGATGGCGGCATTGAATATCGAACAGGGCGATGAGGTGATCACAACGGCTCATTCCTGGATCAGCACGTCAGCTATGATTACGCATGCAGGTGGCAACGTGGTTTTCTGCGACACGGACGGCAGCACGTACACGATCGATCCCGTTGCTATCGAATGTGCCATTACGCCGCGTACTGTTGGTATCATTCCAGTCCACCTGTATGGGCAGCCGGCAAATATGAACGCGATTATGGCGATTGCGCGCAAGCATAGCCTTTGGGTTATTGAGGATTGCGCGCAGGCTCATCTGGCGCGCTACGAGGGGCGACAGGTTGGCACTTTCGGAAATGCCGCCACCTATTCATTCTATCCAGGAAAGAATCTCGGAGCGATGGGCGATGCTGGCGCCGTCGTAACTAATGACGGTGATTTGGCTCGGCGAATGACGATCCTGGCTCGGCATGGCGGGCTCACCAAACACCAGCACTCGGTGGAAGGGATTAATAGTCGTCTTGACGGGTTGCAGGCAGCGATTCTATCGGCAAAGCTTCCTCATCTTTCGCGATGGACAAGCGCGCGCCAAGCCGCTGCGGCGGTCTATAACGCGGGTCTCAACCAAATAGAAGATGTGGAACTGCCAAGCGTCGCGGCCGGGCGCTCGCATGTCTACCATCTTTATACTATTCAGCACCCCCGCCGCGACGAACTCGCGGCCCACCTCGGTGCTAATGGCGTGCAGACGGCCATTAACTATCCAGTTGCGCTGCCGTTTCTCGAGGCCTACAGCCGCTTTGGTCATCGTTCCGAACAGTTTCCGAACGCGCATCGGCAGCAAAGTCGTATTCTGTCCCTGCCGATGTTTGCCGAGATTACGGCTGATCAGCAAAAGACCGTCGTGGATCTCATTCGCGCATTTGCTTAGCTACCAGGGAACCGCAGTGAAGAGTGCACGCAGGCGCGGTCTTGGGCCGGTTCTTGTTTCATCGGGCATAGGACCTTTGTTATCTCAAGGGGTCGCGCTTGCTCTCGTGCCGGTGCTATTCCGACTGTACACGCCGCAAGATTTTGGCGTCTGGGCGGCTATACAGGCGGTAGCCATCGTTGCGGGTTCACTGGCATCGTTGCGGTTTGATCTGGCGCTGGTGCTGGAGCGCGACCTCGTTGCGGCAAGCCAGCTTCTGTTTGCGATCATCGCCGTGATTCTCGCCAGTTCCCTAGTTATGGCGGTGACGATCGTTGTTTCATCAGGTTTTTTGTACGTGCTGCGTATTGACGCGATATCAGCAGCGCTGGGTTGGGGCTGGCTGGTGCTTGTTGGTCTCAGTACGGCGTTTCAGAGTTGGCTCATGCGGGCGGGAGCTTTTGGATCGGTCTCGTTCGCCGTGATTCTCAGTGCGGGGATCACCAATCTCGTACAGCTCGGAGGAGGTGTATCCGGATATGGCGTTTGGTTGATAATCGGTAGCATCGCCGGGCAGGCAGCCGCCTTGATGTTTTATATCTGGAACGTCAGCCGCGGCGCCGATCACCCCGTCTGGAGAGCACTCACTTTTGAAGCGATGTGCATCATGTTGAGGAAAAACAGGCGCTTTCCGCAATTTTCGCTTCCTTTCACTTTACTATCGCTGCTCCGCGAAAGGGCGCCAATTTTCATTATTGGCGCGTTTGGCCCTCCGGCCCTGATTGGCCTTTATAGTCAGGCCTGGCGTCTGACCCATTTTCCGTCGGGACTTACCAGTGCGGCACTGCGGCCGGTTTTTTTTCATCGGACGGCCACCGAGGGACTCGCTTCACAGGGAAGGTCGGTTGACGGGTTGGTGCGTTGTCTGCTGTTAGCGAGCAGCCCATGGATCGCCTTCGTCATCTTCGGCGATAACGCGCTTTTCAACTTCCTATTGGGTCAGCAATGGGATGGCGCAGGTCAATTGGCGGCCTTGCTGATCATGCCCGCAGCGCTGTTTACCATCACGAACTGGATGGACCGGCTGCTCGATGCGGTTGGCAGGCAGGATGTGAATCTCAAAATGGAGATGATCGCCGGTCTTAGCTCGGTGGGGGCGCTGTGGGGAACTCTTACTGCGGGAGGATCTCTGGTCCGGGCAGTTCTTATGCAAAGCGCCGCGCTGATTTTGAGCTATCTTGGATTCCTATGGGTATGCTACGGCATCGCCAACTGGCCGCGTTCGCGGCTTATCATATGTCTTTGTGCGGCAGGCGCGATCGGGGGCTCGACGTACCTGCTCCTTATCGCTCTAAGAAGCTTAATGTTTTCCCAGACGGAGGTGTTTTTTGCTGGGTTCGTCACTGCTGGTTTCGTCACCGTCGTCGTTCTGTTACTCGCGTGGAAAGAACTGCGATGATTACGATCGTCAACTATGGCGTGGGCAACCCAGGTGCACTAGTCAACATGTTCGAATTCATTGGCTATGATGCTCGGATCACGGATCAAGCAGAGCCAATCCTTGACGCCAGCCATCTCATACTGCCTGGAGTGGGCGCCTTTGACGCCGCGATGCAGCGGCTGAAGAACTCTCGACTCATTCCGTCGCTGGAAAAAGCGATTTTTGACCGCAAGATCCCGCTCCTCGGCGTTTGTCTTGGTATGCAATTGCTGGGACGGCGCAGCGAGGAGGGCGTCACCGAAGGACTTGGCTGGATCGCTGCTGACACTGTTAGAATGCGGCCGGATCCGGCATCCAGGCTCAAAGTGCCGTTCATGGGCTGGGCGTACGTTCAGCGGACCCCGGCGGCAAGGTTGTTCGATGCGGGCGTTGAATCTCGATTCTATTTCACCCACAGTTATCAAATGCGGTGCGAGGATCAAGCCGACGTCGCAGGGACTTACAAATTCGACGAACCTGTGGATTGCGCGGTTCAGCACAACAATATTTACGGCGTGCAGTTTCATCCCGAGAAGAGCCATCGATATGGAATGAGGCTGCTCAGAAACTTCGTGGAAAAAAGCCGCTGATGAGACCGCGTATTATCCCGGTGCTTCTGCTGGACAGTCGAAGGCGTCTCGTCAAGACGCGACATTTCGGCGATGAAGTTTATGTCGGCGACCCCTTCAACGTAATCCGCATTTTCAACGAGAAGGAAGTAGACGAGATCTGCGTGCTCGATATCAACGCCAGTATCGAAGGCAGGCGTCCCGATGCGGGATTTATCTCGGAATTGGCCAGCGAATGTTTCATGCCGTTGAGCTATGGCGGCGGCGTGAGATCGGTCGCAGACGCCACTCCAATATTTGCGGTCGGTGTTGAAAAGATCGTTCTTGGACGTGCGGGAGCTGATGCTGTCGCGGTGAGAGCCCTTGCGGACAGCTTCGGGTCCCAAGCCGTTGCCGTGTGCATCGACTGCCGGCGCATCAATAACGACTGGCGCGTCGCGCTCGATCGCGGGCGAGCTGTGACTGACGTTGATCCGGTCACGCGTGCAAGCGCCGTGGAACAGGCCGGTGCAGGTGAGATCATTCTTCAAAATGTCGACCGCGACGGCGAGCGCCGAGGTTATGACGCGGAACTGATCTCGTCGGTCTCCGCGGCCGTGGATGTGCCAGTCGTTGCCCTGGGCGGCGCGGGGGAACTGTCGCATCTCGAGGATGGCCTTCGCGCTGGCGCTAGTGCCGTGGCGTCCGGAAGCGTCTTTGTATTTATCGGACGACTGCGTGCGGTTCTGATCACCTATCCCTCGCAACCGGACATTGTCGCCCTGCTGGAGCAGGTAGGGGCGTCGTAATGCATCACTTCGCCTCGCCCTATCAGGTCTGTTCGTTCTGCGTGATGGATAACAGCAATCCCGGCGTTACGTTCAATGATCAGGGCCAGTGTATTTGCTGTCGCGAGGCGCTTGCTAGAATGCCTCATGAATGGTGGCCTACACCCGAAGGCCGCAGCAGGCTCGCAGGCATGGTCGCGCGGATCAGGCGTGAGATGGCCGACAAGCCCTACGATGTTATGGTTGGTCTGAGCGGTGGCGTTGACAGTGCCTATCTCGCGCACTTGCTGCGGCGTGACTTCAACCTGCGAATTCTGGCGGTTCATGTCGATGGTGGCTGGAATACCGAAGCAGCGGTGCGCAATATCGAATTGCTGGTCCGCAAGCTCGAAATTGATCTGCACACCTATGTTGTGGAGTGGCAGGAGATGCGCGATTTGCAACTCGCCTATCTCAAGGCCGCGGTATTAAATCAGGATGTACCGCAGGACCACGCTTTTTTCTCGACTCTGTATCGCCTGTCCAAGAGATTCGGTCAGAGATACTTCCTGAGTGGGGTCAATTTCAGCGGAGAGAGCGTCCACATTCCGGAAGCCGGATATCCAGCCATGGATGCGCGCAACCTTCTTGCCATCCATCGTGCTCATGGATTATCGCCGCTCCATTCCTTTCCGGTGCTCGGCTCGCTAAATTATCTGTGGCTTGCACGAATTCGCAAGCAAATTCGGATAATGCAACCGCTCGACTACCTGCCTTACGATAAGGAAGCCGCGAAGCGGGAGCTGATCGAAACCTATGGTTTCGTTGACTACGGCAGCAAACATCAAGAAAGCCGATTCACCAAGTTCTACCAGGAAATCTATCTGCCCGCGCGCTATCACTTTGATAAGCGTCGGCTCCACTATTCGGCGCTGATTGTTTCCGGACAGATGATGCGAGAGGAAGCCCTGCAACAGCTCAATGTCCCGATGACGTCAAAAGAGCAGGCGACGCGCGACTGCCGCTTCATAGCGAAAAAGCTCGGTATCACGGTTGAGGAGTTGAATCGACTGATTGCGCTAGAGCCAGTTCCGCACGAACACTATGCTAATAATCAGTGGCTCTATCAGCTTAATCGCCGATTGCGCGGAGTCGCGCCGAGGAAGGCGCAATGATCTTGGCTGGAACCTACGTGCTTGCGGCCCTCGCAATCTATGGGGCCACTTTGTACCTTGGTTACAGACTTCGGCCCTATCTCACTGCCTCGTCGATGCTCCTCGCATTTCTTCTTCTGATCCATGGACCAGCTTATCTGGTCTATATGCTATTTCGCGGCCCGCAGTCGGTGATCTATCGTCGTATCGCCCAGTCGCTGAATTTCGATGGCATCGTGGTGTCGCTGAACTTGTCGATCGCCCTCATGTTTATCGGCGTCATCACAGGAATAGAGCTGGTCGATCGCTTTGCGCCAAGCTCCGTGCGGGCATTGCACACAGCAATATTCGACTGGGACTCGCGGCCTTTGAGTGCTGGTCAGTCCAGGCCTTGGTGGTTGCTCGTCCTGATTCTGGGGCTCGCTTTGTTCATGATTGGCGTGTCGATGATCGAACACCATCTCGCTGTACTTGCCGGCTATCTCGCGGTCGGGGGGAAAGAAGTCGACAAGATTGTCTATCGACAGCAATATGGTGGAAGCCATCTCTACGTCTATCGCGTGCTGGTCAACTCGATTGCGCCGATGCTAATCGTATGGGGTGCGCTTGCCGGTTGGACGCGACGTTGGTGGCCGTTGCTGGCTGTTACGGCGTTGCTATTGGTCGCCACGGTGCTGGGCAAGCTTGAAACTTTGAGCAAGGCGCCAATCGCACTGCTTCTGATCCAGCTTATGTTGGTCGGATATTTGATTTTTCGCAACAGCATCACCTGGCGCGCGGCTTTGGTCGCCATAGGCGTGGCATTGCTCGTCTTCTACCCGATCATTCGCATTGCGGTCCCTGAAGCACATGGCCTGGAAGCTTTGAGTTTCTTTTACTATCGCGCGTTCGACATTTCCAATGAAGCCGTGCTCGAATTTTTTGGGGCCTATCCAGAGCGACTGCCACATACGTTGGGAAGCAACATCCACCTTCTCGCGCGGATTTTAGGCACTGAATACGCGCCATCGTTTGACATCGTTTCCCGCGTCTGGCGCGGGACTGGAGGTTCGACCACGACGGCAATGTTCATCGCTGACGCGTGGGCTGATTTCGCCTATGCCGGCGTTATCGTCTTCAGTATTGCTGCAGGGGTAATCTGTCGGGCTATTGATCTTACCTTTCTCGCCAGGGGCAAGACGGTCATCGCGGTTGCGGTCCTGGCAGCTGCTTTCATGGGAATTTACAATTTGATGATTTCAGCGTTGCCAACCGCGATGCTATCAGGAGGACTTGTAATTGCCCCGCTCATGGCAGTTTTCGTAATCCTGACACAGCGCAAGGCACAGCATAGTGCCGCAAGGCGCGCAGCGGGCGAGGCCTCTCCCGGCGAAGCTTGATCTTCTACTGTATTCTGTTGTTAGGGGTTACTGTGAATGAGGTGGTCCCGGTGAGACAGCGGCTAAAGATGACGAAGCGGATGGTCCACCATGAGGACATGCAGGCAGTTTACGGCTGAGTTCAAGGGCCAAGGTTGCGCTGGAGGCGATCCAGGTCCAACGGACGGTTGAGGAGCTGGCGACCAGGCAGGCTTGGAAGCGCGAGGCAATCGAGAAGCTGGCCGAGGTGTTCGATGACAAAGGGAATTGAGCTTCGGGCCGGCGAGGTGACGAAGCTTCACGCCAACATCAACTCGTTGTCGAGCGGGAGGTTTTGGGCTGAAGGGTTGAGGAAGTTTGATGCGTGTTTTCCAAAACAGCGGACTGTATCCGTCATATTTGGCCCGCTTAAATAAGCTGGCTCCGCGCGCACTTAGCTTTGAAGAGCGGCGGCGGATATTTCTCGGCGACCGCTTTGGCGCACTCCACTTTTTGAAACCTATTCTCGAAGACGATCGGAATGCATTTTTCACCAACGGTAACGATTTTATCTTGCAACGCAAGTGGGCATGCGAAAAAGGCATCGCCAAAAAAACGTCGCTTGAAAAGATTTTGCTCGCCCAGATTGAGCATCACCGGACCGAGGTGTTCTATAATCTCGATCCCGTGCGCTATCCGAGCGCGTTCGTGCGCAAACTTCCTGGCTGCGTCAGAAAAACACTCTGCTGGCGCGCCGCACCGTCGGGAAAGGCTGACCTGACGGCTTACGGCGCGGTGCTCGGAAACTTTCCCTCGATCCTGGATTCCTGGCGTCGCACCGGTTGTCGCGCCGAGATTTTCTATCCGGCGCTTGACCCGCTAATGGAGAATTATGGTCACGGCGATCGCTCGATTGACGTGCTTTTTGTGGGAAGCTATTCGCGACATCATACGGCGCGGGCAAAGATACTCGAGCAGGTAGCAAGTTTGGCCCATACCCGCCAGATCGTGTATTGCCTTGACTCTTCACGGCTGACGTGGCTTGCGGAAAGCGCGCTCGGTAGATTGCTGCCATTGGAAAAGCATCGGCGTCCCCAAGCGATTGCTAGGATCGTAAAGCCGCCGGCATTCGGGAAATCGCTTTACGAACTTCTCGGATCGGCAAAGATAGTGCTGAATGGTGCAATCGATATGGCCGGTACCGACCGCGGAAATATGCGTTGCTTTGAAGCCATGGGGTGCGGCGCGTTGCTCGTGTCCGACGCTGGTAACTATCCAGACGGAATGAAAGCGGGCCTGACAATGGAAGTTTATGATTCCCCGGAACAGGCTACGAAAATCGTTTCAAAGTGTCTGGAGAACTGGCAGGAATCGGCCGAGGTGGCCGCACGGGGAAGGAGCCGTATTTCGGCGACCTTTGGCAAAGATGCCCAATGGGAACAGTTTGTCGATCTCGTCGCACGGACCTAGGCGTGCTAGAGCGATCACGACATGGATGTTGGCAGATAACTTGGGTTTGATGATGCGAACGGACAATCTGGCCCAGAGAATTAAGTGGTTGCTCGACGGAGTCGCCGCGCCCTTATTCAAGATGCGACCGCGGCCCTTTGGTCCGGGCTATCAAACGGTGAAGCGCCGGATCATAACGTCGGCAGTCGACAGCGGCTTGCTTTGCGACGGGAAAGACCTGCCACCCGGCTACGGCATCGCCATGGACGAACGGGTTGTCGAATATCCCTGGCTGTTCGGGCGATTGACCAATGTCGGCAAAATGCTCGATGCCGGATCGACCTTCAATCACGACTTTCTTCTGGAACGGCCGCCGTTGCGGGACGCCGATCTCACCATCATGACACTGGCCCCTGAAAAGCGCTGTTATTGGTACAACGGATATTCGTATGTGTTCGGCGATCTCAGAAACACGATGTTTTCCGATCATTCATTCGATACGATCGCTAGCATTTCGACCATTGAGCATATCGGTCTGAACAACACGATGCTCTACACAGGAGATCCTGCAGATACGGAATCCGATGAGAATGGGTTCGTGCCTGCGGTGCAGGAATTCAGGCGTATTCTCAAGCCCGGCGGCACCTGCTTTATTTCAGTACCTTTCGGCAAGCGGGATAATTTGGGCTGGTATCAGGTCTTTGACCTTGCCATGATCGAGAAGATCGTGGAGACATTTGCCCCGGTTTCGCATCAAATCGATTATTTCGGATACTCTATCGACGGCTGGTCCCGGAAGCCCGCGGAGGCCTTGGCGAGCGCCACGGTATATGATGTTCATACGGGCAAAGGATGGAGCGCTGACCTAGCGGCGTCGTCGCGGGCCGTGGCGTGCCTGCAGTTGACGGCATGAACGTCGATTATTTAATCCAGCGACTTCTTAGGCGTGCAACCTGCCGGCTGCGACACGACGCGGTGCTCGGCTCCAGCGCGAGAATCAGGAATATTCGTGGCGATTCGGACAAGATCACGGTCGGCCAGCACTCCCGGATTTTGGGCGAGCTATTGACCTTCGCGCACGGAGGCGAAATTAGCATCGGTGAATGGTGTTATGTCGGCGAGGGTAGCCGAATCTGGTCGGCCGCTTCCATCGTGATCGGCAATCGTGTCCTGATCTCGCATTCCGCGAATGTGTTTGACAACCTGACGCATCCAATTGGGGCAGTGGCGCGACACCAGCAGATCAGACAGATTTTTTCCGACGGTCATCCGCGCGAGATCTCGCTTGACGAGAAACCGGTCAGGATTTGTGATGATGCCTGGATTGGGGCCGGAGCCATGGTGTTGCGCGGTGTGACCGTGGGGGAGGGCGGAATCGTCGCTGCCGGCGCTGTGGTCACCAAGGATGTCCCCGCTTTTTCCATCGTGGCGGGAAATCCCGCTGTGTTGATTAGGGAATTGCCAGCCGTTGCCCGCTAATCCCGAAATCACCACCTGGGAAGATGCGGTGGTCTGGCTTCGTAAACAGCTGGACCGGCGTCAGTTGGTGCTCGACGCGTTTTATGATGACCCATTGGTTGCCGCGGCCGAGCGTTACTTCGCCGGCGACGAGTGGCAGGCGGTTTCGAAGTTGCTGCGAAACTGTACCGGCCGGGCGCTTGACGTCGGCGCCGGGCGCGGCATTGCCAGCTATGCTCTCGCGCGTGATGGGTTTACAGTCACCGCGCTCGAACCCGATCCTAGCGCCATCGTCGGAGCGTCGGCGATCCGGGCGCTTGCCGCGGAGAGCAAGCTGCCCATCGAAGTGATCGAGGAATTTTCCGAACACCTGCCGTTCGATGACAACACGTTCGATGTCGTATTCGCGCGGGCCGTACTGCACCACACCCGCGACCTTGACGCCGCCTGCCGTGAAATGTTTCGCGTGCTTCGCCCCGGCGGAATTTTCATTGCCGCGCGCGAACATGTGATTAGCAAGGAAGCCGATCTCGGGCAGTTCCTCGATCAGCATCCGCTGCATCGCCTATATGGCGGCGAGCATGCATTTGTTCTCGGTCGCTATATCGGGGCCCTCCGAGGTGCGGGCTTTGCTCGTGTCGAGATTCTGCGGCCGCTCGAAAGCCCGATCAATCTATTTCCCTACACGATCGATACGTTGCGGAACGCCGTAATTGACAATTTCTCGCGTAGGTTTTCCCTCGGTCCGCTATGGCGTGTCGCGCTTCGCTCCAACCGCTTTTTCGAATTTCTGTTGTCGGTCGCAGAGCGCTTCGACAATCGGCCTGGGAGGCTTTATTCATTCGTCTGCCACAAGGCGGCCACATGAAGGTCTGGATAACGGGCGCCAATGGTTTCATCGGCCGGTATCTTGCGCGGAGGCTGGCGGATGCTGGCAAAACTGTCCACGGCATCGGCCACGGCGCGTTAGAAAATCCCGACCGGAATCGCTTCGGTCTGCAAAGATGGCTAAATGGTGAGATCGACGCAGCTAACCTAAGCGCTATCGCCCGTGCGGAGGGATTGCCGTCAACGATCTTTCATCTGGCTGGCGGATCGTCGGTCGGATTGTCTATTGCGCAGCCTTATGAAGATTTTTCTCGCACAGTCGTCACCACGGCGCGATTGCTCGAGTGGCTTCGCAGCTCGGCGCCTGCTTGTCGGTTGATCGTTGTGTCGAGTGCTGCTGTCTACGGAGCGGACCACCGGGGACTGATTCCCGAGGATGCAGCGACGGCTCCGATGTCGCCTTACGGTCAGCACAAGCTAATGATGGAGCAGCTGTGCCGGAGCTACGCCGTCACATTCGGACTACAGAGCACGGTGGTACGGCTCTTCTCGGTGTATGGACCGAACCTGCGCAAGCAATTGCTATGGGATTTGTGTTCGCGTCTGCGGAGAGGCGAGCAAACACTGGAGTTGGGCGGAACCGGTGACGAAATGCGAGATTGGACCGATGTTCGCGATGTTGCCCGCTTTCTGGTGATGATGAATGATATGCCGCAGTCGAAATCGTTTGAGCTTATGAACGGTGGTTCCGGTCTCGGCACCAGCGTTGCGGATATTGCCCGAATGCTGACAAAAAAATGGGGCGAAGGCATCGCCGTGCGCTTTTCTGGCGTGGTTCGGGCCGGGGATCCTTTCAGTCTGGTGGCCGACCCTGCGGGTGTCCATGCCGTGGGTTTTGATTGGCAGATTCCGGTATCACGAGGGGTCACCGATTACGTCGACTGGTTTAAGGATCAGGTTCATTGACCCGCCGAGCGCCGCTTCGTCTGGCATTCACGCACATTTCTCGTAAGCTCTGGGCTGGTGGGTACAATTATCAGCGCAATCTCTTTGCTGCCTTGCATCGTTACCGTTGCGATGAGTTTGCGCCGGTGGTGTTTGCGGGCGTTGCCGACGATGTCGATGACCTTGCGGGCCTTGCCGTGATTCCGAAAGTCGAGGTGGCGCAGGCCGCAGCCTTCGACCGACACAGATCGGGACTGGCGTCGGCGCTGGTAACGGGCATAGACCGCGCTGCGGTCGCGGCGTTTCGCGAACACAATATTGATGTTGTTATTGAAACTGCCCGCTTTTTCGGCTCGCGCATGCCTTATCCGGCGGTGGCGTGGTTCCCCGATTTCCAACATCGGCGCCTGCCTCAGCTGTTTTCGCCGGTGGCGAGATGGCGCCGTGACATCGGTTTTCGCATTCAGATTGCAGCTGGCCGAACTATCATGCTTAGCAGCGAAAGCGCGTTGCGGGATTGCCGAGCCTTTTATCCCGATATTGCAGGCAAAGCATCGGTTGTGAGGTTCGCGACCCAACCTTCGGCCGAGCTTCTGACCGCGGACCCGCTAGAGATCCTGGGCCAATATGAATTGCCGCAGCATTTTTTTTATCTGCCGAACCAGTTTTGGCGGCACAAGAACCATCAGGTCGTCATTGACGCATTGGCGACTCTCGCGAGTCGTGACGTCGATGTGGTCGTCGCCGCATCCGGTAGCAAGGATGATCCGCGCGAACCGAATTATTTTGAAAGTCTCGAAAGGCAGGTTGATGCCCGTACCCTAACTCGTAATTTCCGCTATCTCGGTATGATTCCAATGCCGCATGTCTATGCTCTGCTGCGCGTTTGCACCGCGTTGATTAATCCGTCGCGCTTTGAGGGATGGAGCACAACGGTCGAAGAAGCGAAGTCATTTGGCGTGCCGATGATCCTCTCCGATCTTGAGGTTCATCGTGAACAGACGTCAGGGACCGCGCGCTATTTTGGAACGGACGACCCGCTAACGCTCGCGAATCATCTTGCGGCCTTTGCGAAAAATCCTCAACCGATTTCGATGCGATATTTGCTCCCAAATCTTAATGAGCGGGTCTCGGCTTTTGCTTCCGACTTCGCGCAAACAATTCAGCGGGCCTTGCTTTCTAATCGAAGTAGCGAAACGGAATAGGGATCGTTGGATTAGTGCAGCAAAATCAAGTGGCTCAGTGACCTTTCGATCTGACAATCGAATTTGGCGGAAAAGCTGGCATGCTGTCTCACGGATGAGACTACCGCTGGGAAGGCGCGACTGCCCGTGCAAGACCTTCGGACAACGTCAGGGGACACTTCCACCCCGTCGCGCGTGCCTTCGCAGTATCGATCTCCAGCGATCCCAGCAACGCATCGCTCAAGCCTAAATAACGTAATGGAATACGCAGCATCGGCGTCGGAATGGGGAAAAGGCGCGGGATTCGTGCGCTCGCATGCGCTAACTCGCGGATAAATCTCGGCGTTGAAACCTGCTGATCGTCTGCGAGAAGAAGAACATCAAAATCCGAAGAAATCTCCGTCGAGAGGCGGTAAGCGATGAAAGAGCTAAGGTTTTCAACGCCGAGGAAAGCACGACGATTGTGAATCATCGAAAAGGGAAGGGGGATACCCTTGTGGACAGCAAATGTAAGCCGATGAAAATTGCCGCCTGCACCACCCCCATAGATCATGGGCGCGCGAACGGCAGTGACCGCCATAGATCTCCTTGAGGCCAGCTTCGCCAGCTCCGCTTCTGCGGCCGCTTTTGATCGTCCGTAAACGGTCGTTGGAGCAATCTTGTCGCGCTCGCTGAATGGCGGCCTTCCATCAGACACGCTGCCATTGACAGCAACACTGCTTAGAAAAATGAAGTTGCGCACACCGGCGTCTGCGGCGTTACGCGCAAGCTGCATGGTTCCATCCACGTTAATGGAAAAATATAACTCCTCTTCACGCTGTTGTATGCGGATAGACCGGTGGGCACGGGCAGCCAGATGTACAACCGCCTGTACTCCGTTCAGTGCGGGTTGCCAGTCTGTTGATGGTCCTAGGTCGAAACCGGTAACCACATCTATGTTCGAACATTGCGGAGCGGGAGATCGTTGAGCGAGCCGTACGTGCCATCCAGCTTGATTCAACGCGGCCACTATGTGGCGTCCCACAAATCCATCCGCGCCAGTGACCAGAACAACAGGAGCCATAGTCATGTTTGGCGTTCGAAACCAGCGCGCAAGACATTGCCGACGACCTGTCTATAGCCGGCCATCGCACGGTCGTGCGTGTATTTGAGTGCGGCAATAGCGCTCTGTCGTCCTTTCAGAGCCGTGGCTGCGTGATCGGAAGCTGCCGCTCGAATGGCGTTCGCGAGTTCAGTTGGATTCTCTGGAGGGACCACCCAGCCAATGCCTTCTTCCTGAACAATCAATGCGGCCTCCGAGGTGGCTTCAGCAGCGACAATGACAGGCCTCCCAACGGCAAGGAGATTATAGAGGCGGCTCGGGACCGACACACCCGCGATATTGCGACGATAGGGGATGACCCAAACATCAGCGGCCGCTAAAAAATCCTCTAGTTCAGAGTTCGGAACGGGATTCATCAACGTTACGTTGCCAAGGGGGGCGGCTGCCTGAAGTTCTTTTAATTTCTCCCAACCGCTTCCCCAGCCAGAAAGTAGAAATTGAATATTTGGCTCCCCTTCCAGCAATTTGGCAGTCTCGAAGACAGTCTTGGCGCTATGCGTAAAGCCCAAATTACCCGAAAGCCCCACAACGAGTTTTTCGGTGTGCGGGCGACGGAACGGATTTTCTGATGTGAGAGCGCGATAATGAATAGGCAGAAGCGTCCAATTGGGAATAAATTTGATCTTGCTGGTCTGGACACCTTTGTAGCGTAACAATAAAGGCTCTACGTCTCGACCGATTGTAATGATTGCATCAAGGACCCGGAACAGAAAGCCGTTAGCAAAACGAATTCCTTTCGTGAGCAGAGATCCTGGCTTGACTAGTCCTGCCATCTCCAGCGCTTCTGGGTACAAATCATAAATCAGCAGCATGGCTGTGGCGCCGCGCAATTTTGCCGCCAGAGTGACCGCAAATGGTAATGTAAATGGTGTCGTGACGCAGAAGACCATGTCATTTCTACTGGTCTGTCTGAAGGTTACAAAAAATGTTCGGATGGAGAACAACAATATGGCAAATGACCGTTTTACTAACGCGCCTTTCTCGGGCACCCAATTATCGATCTCAACTACCCGAGGCTCATCGTCTTTTGCAGCAGACACGGCGGAATTTTTGGTCCCCGATAGAACCAGAGTTTCGGCTATCGCGGTCAGACCTCTGGCTATCGCAGTCATGTAGGCAGCGGTGGTGCTTGAATCGGGAGCATAGTGCTCGCTCACGATCACGATTTTTCCTAGTTTCTGCATGAAGGTCCTAAATGCCACGCCGGTTGCGGCACGGTCAAGATAGCCTTAATCCAAGGGCTAGAGGATTCGACGGATTTGTCGGTCGGACCGCCCTTAAGATAGCCCTGAAATTTAATTGGATGTGATAATGTCTGCTCAGGATTCAAAGCGCCGCGTTGCGCTGATTACCGGTGTTACCGGCCAGGATGGCGCCTATTTGGCCGAGTATCTGCTGGGCCTTGGCTATGTCGTGCATGGCATAAAACGCCGCTCATCGTCCTTCAATACCGCCCGAATCGACCATCTTTATCAAGATCCGCATGTTGGGGACGTGCCATTCTCGTTGCATTACGGCGACATGACAGATTCGACCAACTTGATCCGGCTGATGCAGCAGATCCGGCCAACGGAAATCTATAATCTCGCGGCTCAGAGCCATGTCGCCGTGAGTTTCGAAAGCCCAGAATATACCGCTAACGCCGATGCAATTGGAGTGTTGCGCCTGTTGGAAGCAGTCCGAATTCTGGGCTTAGAGAAAGAAACTCGTTTTTACCAGGCCTCCACGTCGGAGCTTTATGGTCTCGTGCAAGAAGTTCCGCAGAAGGAAACGACGCCGTTTTACCCGCGCTCTCCGTACGCGGTGGCGAAGCTTTACGGCCATTGGATCACGGTCAACTACCGCGAGGCCTACGGCATTTTTGCTTCGAACGGAATCTTGTTCAATCATGAGAGCCCGATCCGAGGCGAGACCTTTGTGACGCGCAAGATCACGCGGAGTATCGCTCGCATCGAGACTGGACTTGAGGACTGCCTCTACCTCGGCAATCTCGACGCCAAGCGCGACTGGGGACACGCGAGAGATTATATCGAAGGCATGCACCGTATCCTGCAGGCGGATGAACCGGACGATTACGTGTTGGCCACAGGGGAGACTCGTTCGGTGCGAGAATTCGTGCAGGCCGCGTTCACGGAAGTTGGCCGCAGCATCGAATGGCGCGGCACGGGCGCTGATGAAGTCGGTGTCGATCAGGCATCTGGAAAGACACTGATTCGCATCGATCCAGTCTATTTTCGGCCAACTGAAGTCGACTTGCTAATAGGCGACGCCAGCAAGGCAAGGGACAAACTTGGATGGAAGCCGAAGATCACGTTTGCCCAGCTTGTCAAGGAAATGGTGGCCTGCGATCTGGCGAACGCTAGGCGGGAGGTCGGCAATGGTAAGAACTCTGTTTGAGCTTAAGGGCAAATCCGTTTTTGTCGCTGGCCACCGCGGCATGGTTGGCAGCGCCCTGGTGCGCCGGCTGGCACAAGAAGACGTCGAGATCCTCACCGTCCCGCGCAGCGAGGTCGATCTGCGCAATCAAGCGGCGGTCAACCGATGGTTCGCGGAAATGCGTCCGCAGGCCGTGTTCCTGTCCGCGGCCAAGGTTGGGGGAATCGTCGCGAACGATACGCTCCGGGCTGAGTTTATTTACGAAAACCTGGTGATCGCAGCGAACGTCATTCATGCTGCTCATGTTGCGGGCACTCAAAAACTGATGTTCTTCGGCTCGTCCTGCATCTATCCCAAACTCGCCCCGCAGCCATTGCGAGAGGATTCTCTGTTGACAGGCGTGCTTGAACCGACCAACGAGCCGTATGCAATCGCCAAAATTGCTGGACTAAAAATGGCTGAAGCTTACCGCCGGCAATACGGCTCCGACTTCATCAGCGTCATGCCAACTAATTTATACGGACCCGGCGACAACTATCATCCGGAATATAGTCATGTCGCCGCGGCACTCATCTGTCGCTTTCACGAGGCCAAGGCCTCAGGTGCGTCAAACGTTACGGTTTGGGGCACGGGCACGCCGCGCCGGGAATTTTTATATGTGGATGATCTCGCCGACGCATGCATTCATCTGATGAAGTATTATTCGGAAGAAGGTCTAGTCAACATTGGGACCGGGGAGGACATCACCATTGCCGAGTTCGCCTCTCTGACGGCAGCTACTGTTGGATACACGGGCGATATTTGCTTCGACACCTCGCGTCCCGACGGCACCCCTCGCAAGCTGCTCGACGTTGACCGGCTTAAAAAACTGGGATGGCGTGCACGGACCTCGCTCAAAGACGGCCTTCCACTAGCTTATGCCGCCTTTCAGGCACGATCGCATTAATGGGCCGCCTGCCTTGGGGACGTTCTGCCGGAACTGAGATCGCCGCCGACGGAAGGCCTGTAGCGTGGGGCCGTGAGCGCAATCCCGCAGCTGACCGCGTGTTGCGAATAGCCAGGTTAAGACGGATACCGTCTTTAAATGCCGCGGCGCTTTTCGGATTCTCGAGCGAGACTGGAGCGAAGGGGTCAAAACTAATATTTTACGTAGCGGATTCCACGATCGCCGCGGGTGCGGAAGCCCTGGTGGTGATTTCCGAGTTCAGTATTGGTTGATGCGATTCTAGAGGCCGGTGGTCCGCAACAGACGATCAGCGCGGCCGCGCAAATCTGAACATCACCCATACCACCGCAACAGTGCCAATGACGAGCAGCGATAATTTTGCCGTGATCGATGACGTTGTGGTGGAGGCGATGGCGAGCCCCGCTAAACCAATGTTGAGAGCAAACACCGTGCAGACCACGCCAGTGACGGTAAAGCCATTGTCAGTCGCGCGTTGATAGAAGTGCAAACGATGCGCTGTCCAGATTTTTTCGCCCGCGAAGAGACGGCGCAGCATCGTCACCGTAGCATCAGCCAGGTAATATAGCGGTAATAGCAGCGCGGCAGTCAAGTAGCCACGATAGGCCAGCTCCAGTAAGCACCAGCCCAGTAGCAAGCCGATTGGTAGGCTGCCCACGTCCCCCAGAAAAACTTTCGCCACGGGGCGATTGAAGGGCACAAAGCCAAGAACTGCGCCGCCAAGCGTTGCAGCAACGATTGTAGTTGCCCAAGGTAAGTCGCCTATGAGTCCCAAAGCGACAACAGTGGCAGCTATCGGCACCGTTTCGGCCACCGTCATCAAGTCCAGTCCGTCCATGAAGTTAACGAGGTTGACGAACCAAAGTCCCCCAATCAATAGAATGCCGCGCTCGAGCCACAGCGGACAGGCAGGAATGTACTGTAATTCGCTGGGTATCGTCAGGACGACGATACCAACGGCGAGGCCCTGCGTCGCCAGACGCGGCAGTACGGGAATGGATTTGAGATCGTCAATGGCTCCCACTGTCGCGATAAACAATGTCGCGCCGAATATCGTCGCTGGGAATTTCAGCCCAGTTGACCGGAATAATGCGATCAGAACACCAGCAACGATGAGAGTGGCGCCGACCACCGCGATACCACCGCCTTGGGGAGTCGGAGTCTTGTGCGAAGACCGGGCATTCGGTCGCGCTAAAGCAAATCGCAGCAGCAAGGGACGAAGCGCCCACGTCATGGCGAATGACAGGATGGCCGCTAGAGCAACGCCCAGCAGCGGGAAAACTAAGCCCAATGATCGTGCTCCAAAACTGATGGTGTATGGCACCAGATCGTATATCTTTTGATGGCATGACCGTCGAGTCGGCCGCATCGCCGTGGAAGGTTTGTGATTGGGGACGGAATAATGGGCAGAATGCGGTCTGCGAGCTCATTCTGGTTCGCGGACACCAGAACCACCGTAGCTTCGGTCGGCAGCGCGGACGGTGGCCTGAATGACGCAATTGCCAAATATGCCGTCGGACTTACGAGGCGCCGGCACGGTGTCCAGCGGCTCCCCTTGTCATCGCCGATCCGGTGAACTCGCCCCCGCGGCACGGGGCAGGTCTTGTCGTCGATGTCGACGGCGGCCGCGAACGAACATGAGGCACGGAGCGCCGAAGCGCTTGTCAGTTCTCGATCCGCGTGCCGGATATCACTTTTACTATTGGACAATCTGGGTTCGTAGCGCGGCAACCGGTCAATCCAAGCAATAGACGTATTCGGTATTTACGATAACGAACCAAGGAGCTCACGCCGCCTTCGGCGGTCAGTGATGACGTGCTCCCCGAAATTCCGGCCATTGATAAGTTGGGTCCATCCAAAGGAGATGGGCCATGCGGCGGAGCCGTTTCACTGAAGATCAGATTATTGCGGTGCTTTCCGAGCACGAGGCGGGGCTCAAGACGAAGGAGCTGTGCCGCAAGCACAGGATCAGCGACGCGACCTTCTATAAGTGGAAGGCCAAGTTTGGCGGCATGACTGTGCCGGAGACGGCTCGGCTCGTTCTCTGGAGGATGAGAACCGCCGGCTGAAGAAGCTGCTGGCGAAGTCTGTTCTCGACAAAGCGGCTCTGAAGGATCTGCTGAGAAAAAACTGAGAGGGCCTGCGGCGCGGTTTGCTACGGTGAAGCAGGTGATCGACGATCACGGCTACTCCGAGCGGCGGGCCTGCAGGCTGACACTCCGATGTCGGCATTCAGGTTCGGGGGCGTGCAGACCCGGCGCGCCGCCGTCCGCGTGATCGGAAGGGGAATTGAATAACAATGCCAGTGAGGATCGGCAGGCTTGACAAGCGGAGTACGGTGCACCACGCCTGCATAATCTCTCCAGCCAGATTGATGACCGTTGCGCATGACTGATGGCTTTAATTTGGATGACTAAGCTTTTCTGGATAGCAGGGCTCTGCGTTTTGCGTTTTCCTTTGGAAATCCAAGGCTGTATCGAATGACCGGACCTGCCGCGATGAACCGTCTCTCGCATTTCACCTACCGCAACCTGCTGATAGCAATCCACGACGCGGCAGCAACCACGCTGGCCGTGTTGGTGAGCTTTTATCTTCGTTTTAGCGGAGATTCGCTCAACGATCGTTTGCCGTTATTTCTAATGATCCTTCCCCCTTTCGTCGCTGTGAGTGTAGTCGTTTGCTTTATCTTTAATCTGACCACGGCTAAATGGCGGTTTGTTTCGCTGCCGGACGTTTTCAATATCGTGCGTGTGGCGACTATCCTGACCCTCATCCTGCTGGCATTAGATTATATTTTTGTTGCGCCAAATGTTCATGGAAGTTTTTTCTTCGGCAAGATGACCATCTTTCTCTACTGGTGCCTCGAGATTTGTTTTCTGAGCGCGCTGAGATTCACTTATCGCTATTTTCGATATATGCGGACGAGAAATAAGGCCCAGACGACCGATGCGGCGCCGGCCTTGTTAGTCGGTCTGGCTGCGGATGCAGAAATCGTATTGCGTGGATTTGAAAGCGGCGCGATCAAGGAGTTTCGGCCGGTCGGAATTCTATCGTCATCTCCCACCGACCGCGGTCAGTTGATCCGTCGCACACCTGTTCTTGGGGACCTTGATGATCTGGAAGATGTGGTGAACGATTTCGTGCGACGTGGAAGACCGATCAGGCGCGTGGTGATGACACCTTCCGCCTTCGTCTCCGAAGCTCGCCTCGATTCTTTCCTGTTTCAGGCTCGCAGGTTGGGACTGACAGTCAGTCGTGTCCCATCGCTGGAGCCGGGCGAAGCCGCGCGATTGAAGCCGGTCGCGGTCGAGGACTTGTTGTTGCGACCGAGCCACAAGATCGATTATGCCCGTCTTGATGCATTGATCCGGAATAAGGCTGTGATCGTGACAGGGGGTGGAGGATCCATCGGTTCTGAAATCTGCGATCGCGTTGTCACGTTCGGTGCGACACGATTGCTCATCATAGAGAACTCCGAGCCGGCGCTTTATGCGGTGATGGAGCGTTTGACTTGTGCGAGCGAAGCCATTGTTGAGGGAAGGGTTGCCGATATCCGCGACCGGGCCCGCGTCCAGCGGCTGATGCAGGAATTCAAGCCGGACATCGTCTTTCATGCCGCGGCGCTAAAGCACGTGCCGATCCTTGAGCGAGACTGGAGCGAAGGGGTGAAAACCAACATTTTCGGGTCCATAAACGTGGCAGATTCCGCGATCGCCGCGGGTGCGGAAGCCATGGTGATGATTTCGACCGATAAGGCGGTCGAGCCGGTGTCCATGCTCGGTCTGACTAAGCGATTCGCTGAGATTTATTGTCAGGCGCTGGATCGCGAACTTAGAGTTCAGTCTGGTGGCAAGGTGCCGATGCGTTTGATTTCCGTTCGATTTGGAAACGTGCTGGCCTCGAATGGCTCGGTGGTGCCGAAGTTCAAGGCACAGATTGAAGCGGGGGGGCCCGTCACGGTAACTCATCCCGATATGGTCCGATATTTCATGACAATCCGTGAAGCTTGTGACCTGGTCATTACCGCCGCGACCCACGCGATGACGCCGGTTCGACCAGATGTATCGGTGTATGTACTCAACATGGGGCAGCCCGTTAAGATCGTCGAACTGGCTGAGCGCTTGATCCAGCTGTCTGGACTTCAGGTCAATCGCGACATCGACATTGTCTTCATCGGAATGCGACCCGGCGAGCGGCTCAACGAAATCCTATTCACGAGTCAGGAGCCGACGATCGAGATTGGGATACCCGGAATCATGGCGGCAAAGCCGAACCACCCGCCGCTGGACGTCGTTCAAAAGTGGATACAGGTGCTTAAAACTGCGACCGCGAATGATGATCGGACCGTGATTAAATCTGTGTTGGTTGACGCGGTGCCGGAGTTCGGTGGTCAACACCGGCCGGTCAGCGCCGCCGCGCAAACCGGAACATTACTACCCGCAACAGCGCCTGTAACAGGCATCCATAATTGCGCTGTGATCGATAAGGTTGTGATAGAGGGAGTCCCACCAAACCGATGTTGAGTGCGGACACCGTGTAGACCACGCCGGTGACGGTATTACCATTGTCACTCGCGCGCCCTCGAGAAATTGCCTACTGGACCACAAAACGGGGCAGCTCCACTAACGCCTAATAGCGTAATTCAGGAGGACCACTTTTCAGGGGGCAGACCACTCTCGCTACAGATTTAACGGTCCTGAGCCTATATCCGCTGAGCTACCGCGGAGTATACCCATTCCGACGAAGCTGCCGGGACAAGACCATCTCCTGTAGGATCTCACGGTGCTCCTCAAAAAGCTCCGCGGTATCCAGGCTGGGGATCTCGTGCCAATCGGCGGCGCCGGCGTCGTCGCCTGCTGTGACGTCGACTTTGTCCTGATCCGGAAGGTCGAACACGTAGGCGATGGTGATCACACGGCCGCGTGCGGCACGCTTAGGATCGTCGAAGAGGCGCCAGCCGGTTATGCAGTCTTTCAAGAATTGCGGCTGTAGTGGGCCTCGTTGGCTCGCTGGTCCAGCCTCTTCAATGAGTTCGCGGACAGCTGCGTCCTGGATCAATTCGGAGTGCTCGACGTATCCGCCGGGCAGGGCGAGACGGCCCCGGCCTGGCATGCCGGCGCGCCGTATGAGCAGAATTTTGCCGCGGTGGAGAACCACGGCATCGGCCGTGACGAACATTGGCGGGTAGGGCGTGCCGGACCACTTCGCCCGAAACTCTTCATTCCAGCGGCGATCCTCTTCGTCGGTAGCGATTGGTATTTTATTTTCGATCATTTTATCCTCTTCTACCGGCATCGCTCATGCGCTTGAGCGGGACTTCGAGTCTCTGGGTCGATCCCGTTCCGGAAGCGCTTTCACCGGTCACTTATTGGTATTGGCGCCATTGAAGAAGATGCCGACATTCAACGTCAATGGCTTAACATTGGGGTGGCCCGCGGTTTTGAATGTGATGACGACGGCGCTCACGAAGACGACAGTCCCGACCGGCGTACTGGTTATCATCGAGTGGGGACCAACGGTGTTGATGGGTGGCCGCGTTCTATGGCCTTTCGCGGCCGATGCTGCTGTAGAGGAAACCCAGTTCCGCCATCTCGGTGGGAGGATAGACGTTGCGCAAGTCAACCATGACCGGCTGCTTCATGATGCGCTTCAGGCGCTGCAGGTCGAGCGCGCGGAACTGGACCCATTCGGTCACGATCACCAGCGCGTCGGCGCCCTCCGCGCAGGCATAGGCGTTTTCGCAATACTCGATATCGGGAAGCTCGCGCCGCGCCTCCTTCATGCTCGCGGGGTCGAAGGCGCGGACCTTCGCGCCCATGTCGCAGAGGCCCGTTATCAGCGGGATCGACGGTGCCTCGCGCATGTCGTCGGTATCCGGCTTGAACGCCAGCCCCAGCACCGCGATGGTCTTGTTGCGCAGACTACCGCCCAACGCGTGCGCCACTTTGCGCGCCATCGCGCGCTTGCGGTTGTCGTTGACGGTGACGACCGACTCCACGATGCGAAGCTGGGCGTCGTAATCTTCCGCGATCTTCACCAGCGCGCGGGTGT
>Ga0209952_1000337_pt1 | contig 97551 bp, 88 predicted proteins | sample ThiBiot_750_biof_2_FD_183951 | JGI IMG/M metagenome (GOLD analysis project Ga0209952, IMG submission 183951) | Wastewater bioreactor microbial communities from Cape Town, South Africa - Thiocy_cont_750_biof (SPAdes) | ecosystem: Engineered > Bioreactor > Thiocyanate-remediating >...
CCTCGTGGTGGGACGGGGTGTGGGGGCTGCTGATCAAGGTGGCGATCGGCGCCGACGTGCACTTCATGGGCAAACAGGAATTGTTTCGCGGCCCGCTGGGCGGGCTGCTGCGTCGGCTCGGCGGCGTCCCCATCGACCGCAGCGCGGCCAAGGGCGTGGTCGAACAGATGATCGACCAGTTCCGCCAGCGCGAGAAACTGTGGCTGGGCATCGCCCCCGAAGGCACGCGCAAGCCGGTGACGCGCTGGAAGAGCGGCTTCTGGCACATTGCCCACGATGCCGGCGTGCCGATCTTCCCGGTCGCGTTCCACTACCCCGACCGGACCATCCGGCTCGGCCCACTGTTCGACGCCGGCACCGACATGGGCGCAACCATGCAGCGCCTGCGCGAGTGGTACGCGCCGTTCAGGGGCAAGCATCGCGACGTTTGAAGCCCCACGCTGGGCACGGGATTCACGGCGCGGTTTCGGGCCTCACCGCTGTGAATGCCCCGGATCATCGTGTTCGCGATGGGTCAGCAGCCCGGGGCGAATCAGGTCGATGAAGGCGCGGGCCTCGGCGCTGAGGAACTTGCCCTTGCGCATCACCACGCCGTAGCTGCGCTGGGGAAAGAACTGCTTCATGTTGCGCACGGCCAGGCGCTCGCGGTCGGCGTCGGTAATGCAGATGCCGGTGACGATGGAGATGCCCATGCCCATCGCCACGTATTCCTTGATCACGTCCCAGCCGCCGACTTCGATCGCCACGTGGTACGGCACCTGGCGCTGCTGGAACACCAGATCCACCAGTCGGTAGGTGGACAGCCGCTGCGGCGGCAGGATCAGTCCATAGGGGGAAATGTCCTCCAGCGTGATCTTCTCCTTTGGCGCCAGCGGGTGATCGGGTGCCATGATCAGCATCGGGTCGTAGTGCTGCACCGGCGCCCACGCGATGTCGTTGGGCACGTCAAGCATCGAGCCGACCGCGAAGTCGGCCTCGTCGGCGCGCAGCAGGGCCATGCCGTCCTTGCCGGTGACGTTGGCCAGCTGCAATTGCACCGCGGGGAAGCGTTCGCGGTAGCGGCGCACCAGCTCCGGCAGCAGGTACTGGATGGTGGAGGTGCCGGCGGCAATCACCAGCCGGCCGGCCCGCAGCCCCTTCGCCTTTGCCTGGAAATCGCGATCCAGCGTGTCCCATCCCTCCACCAGCGGGCGCGCCAGCTCGTACAACGCCTCACCCGCATCGGTGAGATTGATGCGCCGGCGTCGGCGCTCCAGCAGCGTCGCACCCAGCTCGCGCTCCAGCGCCTGCAATTGCAGGCTGATGGTGGGTTGCGACACGTACAGCGCCTCGGCGGCACGGGTGAGCGTACCCAGCTTCACCACGCTGACGAAGGCGCGCAACTGCTTGTGGCGGTTGCCCTTGTAGTAGAAGCGGCCGCCCGCCTCGTCGGCCCGGTCGCCGGCGGCGCGCTTTTTTGCTGCACTGCGAGGCATTTTTTTCGCTTTGTTCAGCGGCGTACCGGGCTTTTTCATCGAATGTTTTCAGCTATTTGAACAGCATATTGACTTTGCTCATAGTAATGATTGAAACATTCACTTTGTCAAATAGACGGTTGCAGGCCTAGCTTCGAGTCATCCACGACGCGGAGCGAAACGATGGCAGCAGCGCAGGAACAACTCCACACCGGCCCCGCCGAAGTCCTCGCCGACGGCGCCGGCTACGCGGCCATGCTGACCCCGTCCGCGCTGGCTTTCGTGGCCCGGCTGCACCGCCGCTTCGAGGCCTCGCGGCAGCGTCTGCTGCGTGAGCGCCGCCAGCGGCAGGCCGTCTGGGACGCCGGTGCCTTGCCGGACTTCCGCGCGGACACGGCGGCGATCCGCGACGCGGACTGGCGCGTGGCGCCGATCCCCGCCGCGCTGCGCGACCGTCGCGTGGAGATCACCGGCCCGGTGGAGCGCAAGATGATCATCAACGCGCTGAACTCCGGCGCCAAGGTGTTCATGGCCGACTTCGAGGATTCCTCCGCGCCCACCTTCGCCAACCAGCTGGACGGGCAGGTCAACCTGCGCGATGCGGTCGACGGCACCATCGCGTTCCGTTCGCCCGAGGGCAAGACTTACCAGCTCGGCGGGACCCCCGCCGTGCTGGTGGTGCGCCCGCGCGGCTGGCACTTGCACGATCGTTTCTTCAGCGTGGACGGCGCGTCGGTCGCCGGCGCGCTGGTCGACTTCGGCCTGTTCGTGTTCCATAACGCACGCGCCCTGCACCAGCGCGATCGCGGCCCGTACTTCTACCTGCCCAAGCTGGAGGCGATGGAAGAGGCCGGGCTGTGGGAGGACGTGATGACCGCCGCCGAGGAGGAACTCGGCCTGCCGCGCGGCACGATGAAAGCGACCGTGCTGATCGAAACGCTGCCGGCGGCGTTCCAGATGGACGAGATCCTGCACGCGCTGCGCCGACGCATCGTCGGCCTCAACTGCGGCCGCTGGGATTACATCTTTTCCTACCTGAAAACCCTGCGTGGCCATCGCGACCGTCTGCTGCCCGAGCGCGGCCAGGTCGGCATGACCGTGCCGTTCCTGAAAGGCTATTCGGAATTGCTGATCAAGACCTGTCACCGTCGCGGCGCCCTCGCCATGGGCGGGATGGCGGCGCAGATCCCGATCAAGGGCGACGAGGCGGCGAACGAGGCCGCGCTGGACAAGGTGCGCGCCGACAAGCTGCGCGAGGTCAAGGCCGGTCACGACGGCACCTGGGTCGCCCATCCCGCGCTGGTGCCGGTGGCGCAGGCGATCTTCGACGAGTACATGCCTGCGCCGAACCAGCTCGACAAGCTGCGCGAGGATGTGCAGGTCGGCCGCGAGCAGTTGCTCGTCGCGCCCGGGGGCACCATCTCCCGCGCCGGCTTCGACAACAACGTCGAGGTGTGCCTGCGCTACACCGCCGCGTGGCTGGACGGACTGGGCTGCGTGCCGATCCATCACCTGATGGAAGACGCCGCCACCGCCGAGATCGCCCGCGCCCAGCTGTGGCAATGGCTGCATCACGGCGATCTCGAGTTCCCTGACCACGCACCGATCGACTTCGCCCTGTTCGACCAGGCACTCGCCGCCCACACCCACCGCCTGCGCCAGAGCCAGCTCCCGGGCGCCGCCCGCGCCGATGCCGCCGCCGCCTTGATTTCCCGCATGACCCATGCCGACGTGCTCGGCGATTTCCTCACCCTGCCCGCGTACGACCAGTTGCTTGAAAGGAGTGAGAAATGAGGAGTGAGAAGTGAGAGAAAACCCAACACTCACGCACCCTGCTCTCTCTCACTCCTCACTCTTCTTCACTCACTCCTCGCTCCTCGTCCCTCGTCCAACCCGCCCGCCCGGAGCCATGCCATGAAGACCACGCTGCCCACCGCCGAACAGATCTCGCTGGACTGGAAGAACAATGCCCGCTGGACCGGCGTCCAGCGCAACTATTCCGCCGAGGACGTGGTGCGCCTGCGCGGCACCGTCGCGGTCGAGCATTCGCTGGCCCGCCGTGGCGCGGAGCGGCTGTGGAAGTCGCTGCATCAGGAGGAATTCGTCAACGCGCTCGGCGCGCTCACCGGCAACCAGGCGATGCAGCAGGTCAAGGCCGGCCTGCAGGCGATCTACCTCAGCGGCTGGCAGGTCGCCGCCGATGCCAACGTGGCCGGCGAGATGTACCCCGACCAGTCGCTGTACCCGGCCAACTCGGTGCCGCTGGTGGTCAAGCGCATCAACAACACCTTGCTGCGCGCGGACCAGTTGCACCACGCCGAAGGCAACCACGACATCGACTGGCTGGTGCCGATCGTGGCCGACGCCGAGGCCGGCTTCGGCGGCGTGCTCAACGCGTTCGAGCTGATGAAGGCGATGATCGAGGCCGGCGCCGCCGGCGTGCACTTCGAGGATCAGCTGGCCAGCGTCAAGAAGTGCGGCCACATGGGCGGCAAAGTGCTGGTACCCACCCGCGAGGCGGTCGACAAGTTGAATGCCGCGCGACTGGCCGCCGACGTCGCCGGCGTGCCGACCCTGATCGTGGCCCGCACCGATGCCGACGCCGCCGACCTGCTCACCTCCGACATCGACGACAACGACAAGCCGTTCCTCACCGGCGAGCGCACCGTCGAAGGCTTCTTCCGGGTCAAGCCCGGCCTGGACCAGGCGATCAGCCGCGGCCTGGCCTACGCGCCCTACGCCGACCTGGTCTGGTGCGAGACCAGCAAGCCGAATCTCGATGACGCGCGGCGCTTCGCCGAGGCGATCCACGCGAAGTTCCCGTGCAAGATGCTGGCCTACAACTGCTCGCCCAGCTTCAACTGGAAGAAGAACCTGGACGACGCCACCATCGCCCGCTTCCAGAAGGAACTGGGGGCGATGGGCTACAAATTCCAGTTCATCACCCTAGCCGGCTTCCACAGCCTCAACTACGGCATGTTCGACCTCGCCCACGGCTACGCGCGCCGGCAGATGAGTGCCTTCGTCGAGCTGCAGGAAAAGGAATTCGCCTCCGCCGATCGCGGCTTCACCGCGGTGAAGCACCAGCGCGAAGTCGGCACCGGCTATTTCGATGCCGTGACCCAGGCGATCCAGCAGGGCCAGTCCTCGACCACCGCGCTGAAAGGCTCGACCGAGGAAGCCCAGTTCAAGCAGGCCTCGGCGGCGTGAAGAGCGAGGAACAAGCGGAGAAGAGTGAGAAGTGAGAGAGAGCAAAAGAATCCCGGCACGCACCACGTCACCGGCTTTCTCTCACTTCTCGCTCCTCATTTCTCACTCCTGGTTTCCGGCACCAGCGCGATCACCGTCCAGCCCGGTTTCGGCTCCAGCTCGCGCTTGGTCGAGGCCACCCGCAAGACGCCTTTTTCCTCCACGCCGAACATCAGCAGCGTGTTCGCACCGTACTTCTCGATGAAGTGCGGCCAATCGAACGTGGCGGTCAGTTTCGTCGACTTGATCCGCCAGCCCTGCTCCATCATCTCGGCGAAGCGGCCGTGGGTCATCTCCTCGTCGAACAGCGGCGGCGCCAGCAGGCTGCCGGCGAGCGCAGCGCGATCGGTGTTCTCACGCGGGGTGAGGTTGCGCAGGCGATACACCTTGTCGCGACCGAACTCCTGGCGGTAGCGCACGCAGGCCAACGAATTTCGCTCGCGATGGGTGGACGCCGCCAGCAGCCGGCCGATGCCGGTCAGATCGAGATGGCGCTCCGCATGCGGCGAGGCCGGGTTGCCGAAGAACGTGGTCAGTCCGTCCATGCGCGCCAGCCGGATACCGTCCCAGTCGTCGTCGGCCAGCACCACGCGGAAGCCGGCGTCGTGCAGCGACTTGGCGATCGCGCGCGCCACGTGGTCCGAGCCGAAGATCAGCACGCCGCGCGGCTCCGGCTCGGCCACTTTCAGCCAGATCGCCAGCGGCCGCGCGGTGGCGCTCTGCAGCACCACCGTGCCGATGATCAAGGTGAACACCAGCGGCACCAGCGCCTCCGCGCCGGCCACGCCGAGCTGATCCAGGCGCAAGGCGAACAGCGCGGAAACCGACGCCGCCACGATGCCGCGCGGCGCCACCCAGCCGATCAGTGCGCGCTCGCGCCAATTCAGGCCGCTACCGAAACTCGAGAGCGCCACGGTCAACGGCCGCACCAGCAGCTGCGCGATCACGAACAGTGCGATGCCGGCGCCCAGCATGCCGTCCGGCAGCGGCCAGTGCAGCCGCGCGGCGAGCAGGATGAACAGCAGCGACACCAGCACCGTGGTGAGGCTCTCCTTGAAATCGAGGATGTCGTCGATGTGCACGCCGCGCAGGTTGCCCAGCGCGATGCCCATGATCGTCACCGCCAGCAGCCCCGATTCGTGGGTCAGCGTGTTGGAGAGGCTGAAGGCGAGCAGCACCGCGGCCAGCACCGCATAGTTCTGCAGGTATTCGGGGATCAGCTGGCGGCGCAGGAAGAACGCCATCAGCCACGCGGCGAGTGCGCCGATCCCCACGCCGCAACCGATCGTGGCCAGGAAGATGCCGATGGTGTGGCCTTCCTGCCGCGACACGATCGCCTCGTAGATCAGCACCGCGAACAGCGCGCCCAGCGGGTCGATCACGATGCCTTCCCAGCGCAGCGTATTGGCGATGCGCGCGTTCGGCCGCAGCGTGCGCAGCATCGGCGCGATCACGGTCGGGCCGGTGACGCAGCCCAGAGCACCGAACAGCAGGGCGATCGGCCACGCCAATCCGGCCACCAGATGCGCGGTCAACGCCAGCAGCAGCAGCGAGGCCACCGCGCCGTAACTGACCAGCCCGCGCACCGCCTTGCCGATGCCGGGCAGTTCGTGGAAACGCAGGGTCAGGCTGCCCTCGAACAGGATCAGCGCCACCGCCAGCGACACGGTGGGAAACAGCAGATCGCCCAGCAGCCTGTCCGGATCGAGCACGCCGGTGGCCGGCCCGAGCACGATGCCGGCCAGCAGCAGGAACAGGATCGCCGGCAACCGTACCCGCCACGCCAGCCACTGCGCGAGAAAGCCGATCATCAGCATGCCGGCGAGCATCAGGCCCAGATCGATCGTCATCGCGGCCCCTGAAAACGTGAGGGCGTCATCGAAACATGCAGCGGCGCGTGCGTCCAGCGGCAAAAGGCGAGGAGAGAGTGGAGAGGAGTGAGAGAAGGCAAGTCGTGGCACGCGGTTGCTCCTCTCTCACTCCTCTCCACTCTCTCCTCGCCTCAAAATCTCCGGTATTGCAACGCTTCGGCCAGATGCTCGCGCTCGAGCAGGGCAGCGCCGCCGTCGAGGTCGGCGATCGTGCGGGCGACGCGCAGCACCCGGTGGTAGGCGCGCGCGGAAAGGCCAAGCCGCTCCAGTGCCTGCTCGAACCAGCGCCGCTCCTTCGGACCAAGCGCGCAGTCGCGCTCCAGTTCGCGCGTGCTGATCTCCGCGTTCGGCCTGCCCGCGCGCATCAGCGCGTGACGCCGGGCCTGGAGCACGCGAGTGCGTACGGTGGCGGAGTTTTCGTCGCGCTCGTTGCGCGGCGTGCCCAGTTCGGCCAGCGCCACCGGCGGCACCTGCACGCAGAGGTCGATGCGGTCCAGCAGCGGCCCGGAGATGCGCGCGCGGTACCGCTGCACCTGGTCGGGTGTGCACTGGCAGCGCGGTTCGCCGGCATAGCCGCAGGGACAGGGGTTCATGGCCGCAACCAGTTGGAACTGGGCCGGAAAGTTCGATTGCCGCGCGGCCCGCGAGATCATGATCTGGCCCGATTCCATCGGCTCGCGCAGCACCTCCAGTACGTGCCGACTGAACTCGGGAAACTCGTCGAGAAACAGCACGCCGTTGTGCGCCAGCGAGATTTCGCCCGGACGCGGAAACGAACCGCCGCCCACCAGCGCCACCGCAGAGGCCGTGTGGTGCGGCGCGCGGAACGGCCGCCGGCGCCAGCGCGCCAGGTCGGTTGCCTGGCCGGCCACCGACAAGACGGCGCAGGTTTCCAGCGCCTCCGATTCGGACAACGGCGGCAGGATGCCGGGCAGGCGTTCGGCCAGCATGGTCTTGCCGGTGCCGGGCGGCCCCACCAGCAACAGATGATGGCCGCCGACGGCGGCGATCTCCAGCGCGCGGCGCGCCTGCAGTTGGCCGCGCACGTCGGCCAGATCCGGCCCGTCGTGAGCGCCGCCATCGCTGGGGATGCCCACCGGCGCGGGCAGGTCGTGCGCGCCGCGCAGCCAGCCGCAGACTTCGGCCAGGGTCTCGGCGACGCGCACGTCGACGTCCGGCACCAGCGCGGCCTCGGCCGCGTTCTCGCGCGGTACCACCACCCGACGATCGCGCGCGCGCGCGCGCAGCAGCGCCGGCAGCACGCCGGAGATGCCGCGCAGCGAGCCGGTCAGCGCCAGCTCGCCGAGGAATTCGCAGTCGTCGAGCTTCTCGCGCGGCACCTGGCCGCTGGCGGCGAGAATGCCCAGCGCGATGGAGAGATCGAAACGCCCGCCGTCCTTGGGCAGCTCGGCCGGCGCCAGGTTCACGGTGACCCGCCGGTTGGGGTATTCGAAGGCGGTGTTCTGGATGGCCACGCGCACGCGGTCACGCGCCTCGCGCACCGCGGCCTCGGGCAGGCCGACGATGTTGGTGCAGGGCAAGCCGCCGGAGAGATGCACTTCGACCATCACCTGGGGAGCAGCGATGCCTTCCTGGGCGCGGCTGAGGGTGACGGCGAGACTCATGCAGCCAGACTCATGCAGCCAAGGGCCGGTGACGCCGGAATGGGGGTGGCGCGCTGACTGGCACAAACATCGCGCGACTCCATCAGCAGCGCTGGATAAATAACCGCCTCCGATCGTTCTCGGGGTGAGGGTGACGGATCGGAGGCGGCTCCCGGGAGGTGGTCAGTGCTGGGCGCCGCGCGCGGCGACGACAGCTTCGAGCTCGGCCACCCGCTGTTCCAGTTCGTCGATCTTGGCCCGGGTGCGGGCAAGCACCTGGGTCTGCACGTCGAACTCTTCGCGAGTGACCAGGTCGAGGCGGCGCAATCCCTGCGCCAGAACATCCCGGAAGTTGGTGCGCAAATCCTGCTGCACCTGTGCCAGTCCTGGCGGTACCAACGACACAAGCCGCAGGGCAATCTGATCGATATCCTGCTTGTCCATCATGGACAGCGCCTCGAACTCGTCGAGGTAAATGCTAGGTGAACGGAACGGGGGGGCGCCATCGGCATGCTCCATCAAAGATTGTAGGGATTGTCCTACACCGCTACCGATGAGGCGACAACACCGCGCCGGCCGGGCAAAATGCCGGTTTGCGGGCGTCTGCCGCCCGGCCGAGACGAGGAAGACTGCATGAAACTGGTCGTGGCGATCATCAAGCCGTTCAAGCTGGACGACGTGCGCGAGGCCTTGGCCGAAGTGGGCGTGCAAGGCGTCACGGTGACCGAGGTGAAGGGTTTCGGCCGCCAGAAGGGCCATACCGAGCTGTACCGCGGCGCCGAGTACGTGGTCGATTTCCTGCCCAAGATCAAGCTGGAAGTGGCCGTGGCCGACGATCAGCTCGACCGCGTGCTGGAAGCAATCCAGGCCTCCGCCCGCACCGGCAAGATCGGCGACGGCAAGATCTTCGTCAGCGCGCTGGAACAGGTCATCCGCATCCGCACCGGCGAGCTGGACCACGACGCGCTGTAACCTCGCTGCCCGCTCGCACCCAACCTGTTGGGTTGACCCGACCCGTTTCGCCCGATATGTTGTGGGCGTCGGTGCCCGACCCGATGCGACATCGGTCGGGCTCAAAAGGGAATCCGGTGTGACTCCGGAACTGCCCCGCAGCGGTAGAGCGGAAACGAAAGCCCCCACATGCACTGGCCCTCAGCGGCTGGGAAGCGGGAGCAAGTAGGCGGATCGCCCGATCCTCGTCCGCAAGTCCGAAGACCTGCCGGCACAGCGGGACGAACGTGTCCCGTTGCGTAGTGACGGCTTCCGCGGGGAAGTGCGTCGTGGAGCCGGTCGCCGCATGGCGTCCGCTTGCGCGTCGCCTCCGGAATCCTTCGCTATCAGGCCCTGCGCGCGGGAGCAGGCGTTTGATGTCCTTCGCCGGAGCTTTCCTGCCATGCAAGCCCTTGATACCGCCGAACGCGAGCGCGCCCTCGCGCGCGCCGAATCCCCCAGCCCGTCCGCCGATGAAGCCGCGTTCGCGCTGACCCCGCCGCACAGCGCGGCCTCCATGCACGTGACCAAGCGCAACGGCGGCCAGGAGGCCGTCGACGTCAACAAGATCGTGCGTGCCGTGACGCGCAGCGCCGAAGGCCTGCACGGCGTCGATCCGCTGCGCGTGGCACTGAAGACCATCGGCGGCCTGTACGACGGCGCCACCACCGCCGAGCTGGACCAGCTCTCGATCCGCACCGCCGCCGCGCTCACCGCGGAGGAACCCGAATACGGCCAGCTCGCCGCGCGCCTGCTCGGCGCCTATATCGACAAGGAAGTCAGCGGTCAGGAGATCCAGAGCTACTCGCAGTCGATCGCGCGCGGTGCCGAACTGGGCATCCTCAACGAACGCCTGCGCGATTTCGTGGCCGCCAACGCGCGCAAGTTGAACGACGCGATCGATCCGCTGGCCACCCGCCGCTTCGAATACTTCGGCCTGCGCACGGTGTACGACCGCTACCTGCTGCGCCACCCGCAGCAACGGCGGGTGATCGAGACGCCGCAGCACTTCTTCATGCGCATCGCCTGCGCCCTGGGCGGCGGCGAGATCGGCGAGACGCTGGAGCTGTACCGGCTGCTGTCCTCGCTGGAATACATCCCCAGCTCACCCACCCTGTTCAACGCCGGCACCGCGCACGAGCAGCTCAGCTCGTGCTACCTGCTCGACTCGCCGGCCGATACGCTGGAGTCGATCTACGACAAGTACGCCGACGTGGCAAAGCTGTCCAAGTTCGCCGGCGGCATCGGCCTGTCGTATTCGCGGGTGCGCTCGCGCGGCTCGCTGATCCGCGGCACCAACGGCCACTCCAACGGCCTGCTGCCGTGGCTGAAGACGCTGGATGCCTCGGTCGCCGCGGTGAACCAGGGCGGCAAGCGCAAGGGTGCGGCCTGCGTGTACCTCGAATCGTGGCATGCCGACATCGAGGACTTCCTGGAGCTGCGCGACAACACCGGCGACGACGCGCGCCGCGCCCACAACCTCAACATCGCCAACTGGGTGCCGGACGAATTCATGCGCCGGGTCGAGAGCGACGGGGACTGGTCGCTGTTCGATCCGAAGTCGGTGCCGCATCTCGTCGACCTGTGGGGCGCGGCATTCGACGCGGCCTACACCCGCGCCGAGGCGGATGGCCTGTCCGTGAAAACCGTGAAGGCGCGCGAACTTTACGCGCGCATGATGCGCACGCTGGCGCAGACCGGCAACGGCTGGATGACCTTCAAGGACCGCTGCAACGCCACCTCCAACCAGACCGCCGGCGCCGGCAACGTGATCCACCTGTCCAACCTGTGCACCGAGATCCTGGAAGTCAGCTCGGCGATCGAGACGGCCGTGTGCAACCTCGGCTCGGTGAATCTCGCACGGCATGTTGTGGATGGCGCGTTCGATTTCGGGCAGCTCGCTGCCACCGTGCGCACCGCGGTGCGCCAGTTGAACCGCGTGATCGACCTCAACTACTACCCGATCGCCACCGCGCGCACCGCGAACATGAAGTGGCGGCCCGTCGGCCTTGGCGTGATGGGCCTGCAGGACGTGTTCTTCAAGCTGCGCCTGCCGTTCGATTCGGCCGAAGCGCTGGCGCTGTCCACCCGCATCGCCGAGGAGATCTATTTCCACGCGCTGTCGCAATCGTGCGAACTGGCGCAGGCCGAAGGCGCCCATCCCGGCTTCGCCGAGAGCCGTGCGGCCAGCGGCGAGCTGCAGTTCGACCATTGGCCGCAGGCCACGCCACACGACGACGCACGCTGGGACGCGCTGCGCGAGAAGATCAGGCAACACGGCCTGCGCAATTCGCTGCTGATCGCGATCGCGCCCACCGCCACCATCGCATCCATCGCCGGCTGCTACGAATGCATCGAGCCGCAGGTCAGCAACCTGTTCAAGCGCGAGACGCTGTCCGGCGATTTCCTGCAGGTCAACCGGCATCTCGCCGATGAACTGAAATCGCTCGGACTATGGACGTCCGAAATCCGTGACGCGATCAAGCTGGCCGAAGGTTCGATCCAGGGCATCGCCGCGATCCCCGAACGCCTGCGCGCGATCTACCGCACCGTGTGGGAACTGCCGCAGAAGGCGCTGATCGACCTGGCCGCGGCGCGCGGCGCGTACATCGACCAGAGCCAGTCGCTGAACCTGTTCATGGAAAACCCGAACATCGGCCAGCTGAGCTCGATGTACATGTACGCATGGAAGGCCGGCATCAAGACTACCTACTACCTGCGCTCGCGACCGGCGACGAAGATCGCCAAGACCACGGTATCGGCGGCATCCGACCAGGCGCAGGCCACCGCGGCGGTGTTCTGTTCACTGGAGAACCCGGAGTATTGCGAAGCCTGCCAATAGCGCGACGAGGTGCGCGATGAAACGCTACCGGAATCTCGACGGCAACTCCGGCGTCACCGCCTACGAGTGCGGTGATGGTTTCATCCGCGTCCGTTTCGTCAATGGCGATATTTACGAATACACCGACAAGGCCACCGGCCGCGAGCACATCGCGAACATGCAAGAACTGGCGCAAGCCGGCCAGGGGCTTTCCACCTATGTCAGCCGCTTCGTGCACGACGACTACGCGCGCAAGCTCTGAATCCAAGGAACCAAGATGTCCGCCCAACCCACCCGCAACGCCCACATTCTCGACCCGGGTTTCGAACTCACCCTGCGGCCGATGCGCTACCCCGGCTTCTACGAGATGTATCGCAACGCGATCCGGAATACCTGGACCGTCGAGGAAGTGGATTTCTCGATGGACATCGGCGATCTGGACAACAAGATGTCGCCCGCCGACCGTCACCTGATCCAGCGGCTGGTGGCGTTCTTCGCTACCGGCGACACCATCGTGTCGAACAACCTGGTGCTGAACCTGTACCAGCACATCAACGCGCCGGAAGCGCGCATGTACTTGTCGCGCCAGCTGTACGAGGAAGCGCTGCATGTGCAGTTCTATCTAACCTTGCTGGATACCTATATCCCCGACCCGGCCGAGCGCAACGCCGCGTTCGCGGCGATCAAGACGATCCCGTCGATCCGGCAGAAGGCCGCGTTCTGCTTCAAGTGGATCGACTCGATCCAGGATCTGCAGCGACTGGAGACGCGCGAGCACCGGCGCCGGTTCCTGCTCAATCTGATCTGCTTCGCCGCCTGCATCGAGGGATTGTTTTTCTACGCCGCGTTCGCCTACGTCTACTACCTGCGCTCGCGCGGGCTGCTGCACGGTCTGGCCGCCGGCACCAACTGGGTGTTTCGCGACGAGAGCGGCCACATGGCGTTCGCATTCGAGGTGGTGCGCACGGTGCGCGTGCAGGAACCGGAGCTGTTCGACGACGCCATGCGCGCTCAGGTCATCGAGATGATGGAAGAGGCGATCGCCTGCGAAACGCAGTTTGCCGAGGACGTGCTCTCCGGCGGCGTGGCCGGCATGTCGGTGCAGCACATGCGCCAGTACCTCGAGTACTGCGCCGACCAGCGCCTTGTCCAGCTCGACCTGCCGAAGCAATACGACGCGAAGAACCCGTTCGACTTCATGGACCTGCAGGACGTGCAGGAGCTGGCCAACTTCTTCGAGCGCCGCGTGTCGGCGTACCAGGTCGGCGTGCAGGGCGAGGTGGCATTCGACATGGCGTTCTGAGACGCTGCGTACCCCCGCCGCGAGAGCGAGTCATGGGCGTTTCCCGCCTCACCGTGCTGTTCGACAGTCCGCTGCTGCGGATCACCGACATCGACTGCAGCCACCCGCGCGGCGGTTGCAGCTGCGAGCGCGGCGACGAGCGCACCCACCTGGTGCTGCTGCGGCGCGGTGGCTTCGGCTATCACCTGCGCGGGGCGGAGTACGTGGGCGACCCCGCCACCGCCCTGCTCTACCGCGCCGGCGACAGTTACCGCATCTCGCACCCGTTCGAGGGCGGCGACGCCGGCAGTTGTTTCGAGGTGGCGCCCGCGCACGAGGAGGCGCTGTTCGGCCGACGCCTGCGCGGGTCCGCCGACGCGGCGCGGCCGGTCGAGGCCGTCGACCAGTACCGGCACCAGGCACTGCATGCGGCGCTCGCCCGCGGCGAGCGCGACCGCCTGCGGGTGGAGGAAACGGTTGCCGCGCTGTGCACCGCCGTACTTCGTCACGAGTCAGCCGCGAACATCGCGCCGCTCCCTCCGGCCACCCGGCGCCGGCTTGGCCGCGTGCAGGAAGTGCTGCTCGCCGACCCGACCGCGGCTGTCGGCCTGGCCGACCTCGCCACCCATGCCGGTTGCTCCCCGTTCCACCTTTCGCGCCTGTTTCGCCGCGCCTGCGGCAGCAGCCTGGTGGCCTACCGCACGCGCCTGCGCATCGCGCTCGCGCTCGACCGCCTCGCCCACGGCGAGGACAATCTCGCCGCCCTGGCCAGCGACCTGGGCTTCAGTCACCAGAGCCACTTCGGCGCCACCTTCCGGCGCCATGTCGGACTGACCCCGCGCGCCGCGCGCGAGACCCTGCGTCCGTCGGCGCTGGTCCACGCGGGCAAGAATTTGATAGCCGCATACCGGCCGCAGCCCTAGTGTCGGAGACCCGCCCGGCCGCTCGCCGGGTCTTCGACGGAGGCCGCCATGAAACTGTTCGCCACCCTGCTCACGCTGATGCTGGGCATCGCACCGGCCGCGGCCACGGCGCCGCACGCCTCGTTGCCACCCGCGCTGGCCCGCGCGGTGGCCGCGTTCGACCGCGCCCAGGTCGAAGGCGACGGTGCGGCACTGCAACGCCTGCTCGCCGACGACTACGTGCTGTTCAACAGCCGCGCCCGGGTCGAGAACAAGGCCGATTTCATCCGCGACTACACCGCCGCCGGCTACTCGCTGAAACCGTTCACGGTCGAGCACGAGGTGGTGCGCCACTGGCCCGGCGGCGCCGTGCTCGGCGGCGTGGTCACGCTGGAAGGCAGCAGTGAAGGCAAGCCGTTCAAGGCGCGCCTGCGCTTCGCCGACATCTGGCGCGAGCGCGACGGCCACTGGCAGGTGATCTTCACCCAGGCGACCCGGGTGGCGACGCCGTAACCCGCGCGTGACCTTCGGCAGGGTGGCCGCCGGACCGCTTGACTACAGCTGTAAGCATGGCGTAGCTTGCCTACAACTGTAGTCAAGCGGGAACCGCCATGCGCAAACCTTCCATCGGCGACCAGGAACTGGCGCTGCTGCAGCACCTCGAGGAAAGCGGCGCCGCCTCGGTGGGCGAGGTGGCCGCGAGCTTCGGCGAACCGCGCGGACTGGCCCGCTCCACCGTGCTGACCATGATGGAGCGGCTGCGCGGCAAGGGCTATCTCAAGCGCAAGCAGGTACGGGGCATGTTCCGCTACAGCATTGCCACCGGTCCGGGCGAAGCGATGCGCAGCGCGGTGGGCAGCTTCGTCGAGAAGACGCTGAGCGGCTCGGTCTCGCCGTTCGTGGCGTGGATGTCCGAACACGCCGAAGTCAGCGACGACGAGCTGGCCGAGCTGGAGGCGCTGGTCGAGCAGTTGCAGAACCGGCGGCGGGAGACCTGAGATGTCCCTCGACCACGTCGTCATTTCGCTGCTGGCGCGGCTGGGCTGGACCTCGCTGCAAGCGATGGTCCTGATCGCCCTGCTCGCCCTGCTGGTGCGAGCGCTGCCGCGGCTGTCGGCGGCGATGCGCTGCGCCTTGTGGTGGTTGGTCGGCGCGCAGCTGCTGGCCGGCATGGTCTGGCATGCGCCGCTGCAGTTGCGACTGCTGTCGCCGCCGGCGGTCGAACGCACGCTCGAGGCGGCCGCGGTGTCGACCCCGGCGCCCGCCAACCTGCTGGTCAATGCCACGGCCACCGTCGCGGCGGTGCCGCACCAGAGCCGCGCGCCGGCACCGGCGCCGCGTGCGGCCCCGCGCTGGCTGGTGCACGCGCCGCTGGCGCTCGCCCTGCTGTGGCTGGCGGGCTTGCTGGCGCAGCTGCCGGCCATCGTTGGCCAGGGTTGGCAAGCCCGCCGGTTGCTGCGCGAATCCACGCCGGTGGCCGACGCGTCGCTGCAAGCGCAATGCACGACGCAGGCACGCGCCATGGGCCTGCGTCGTGCGCCGGCTTTGCGCGTCTCCGCCGCGATCACTTCGCCGCAGGTGCTCGGCTGGCGTCGCCCCACCATCCTGTTGCCGGCCGGGAAGACGTTGAGCGACGCGGAAGCGTCGCTGGCGCTGATCCACGAGCTTGCCCACGTGCGGCGCGGCGATCTGTGGCTGGGCTGGATCCCGGCCCTGGCGCAGCGCTTGTTCTTCTTCCACCCGCTGGTGGCCTGGGCGATGCGCGAGTACGCGCTGGCGCGCGAAGCCGCTTGCGACGCGCAGGTACTGGCGCAGCCGGACATCGAACCGCAGCGCTATGGCCGGTTGCTGTTGCAGCTGGGCGTGGCGCAGCCCCTGCGTGCCGGCCTGGCCGGCGCGTCCCCTTCGTTTGGCAATCTCAAGAGGCGACTGACCATGTTGCAACACACCCCGATGCTTCCCCGCCAGCGCGTGCAGGGCTGGCTGCTGGTGGCCGTGATCGCGATTGCCGGCGTGCTGCCGTATCGCGTCACCGCCGCGGCGTCCGAGCAACCGGCGCCGCCCGCGCACAGCGGTTCCTCCGCATGGATGGCGCCACCACCGCCAGCGCCGCCCGCACCGCCACCGGCCACCGCGCCCGCGTTGCCCGCCATGACCGCACCGGCCGCTCCACCGGCACCGCCAGCGCCGCCGGCTCCTCCCGCGCCGCCTGCGCCGATCGCCGCAATCGGCAGCCACATGATGATCAGCACCCACGACGACACCGGCTACGCCTTCGCCCTGCTGGACGGCAACTCGACCACCGTCAATGGCACCGCCGCCGACCTCGCCACCGTGCGGCGACTGCGTCAGCACGGCGAACCTCTGCTGTGGTTCCGCCGCGGCGACACCGCCTGGACCACCCGCGATCCCGCCACGCTCGAACGCGCCAAGGCGATCTACGCACCGCTTTCCGCCCTGGCCGAGCAGCAGGGCAAGCTGGGCGAGCAGCAAGGCGCGCTGGGCGAGAAACAGGGCCGACTCGGCGAACAGCAGGGCCGCATCGCCGCCGATCAGGGGCAATTCGCCGCGCGCCAGGCCGAACTGGCCGGCAGGGTCGCCGAACTGGCCGCCCGTCGCGCCGCCCTCGCGGCCAGCTCCCACTCCGGCGAATCCGCCGCCGCCCTGGACGCAAAGGAGCGCGAACTGGACGCCGCCCGCGCCGCGCTCGACAAGCAGCAACCCGACGTCGCCGAGCGCCAGACCGCCCTGGGCGCCCAACAGGCGGAACTGGGCCGGCAACAGGCCGCCCTCGGCAAGCAGCAGGCCGCCCTCGGCGAACGCCAGCAGGAAGCCTCGGCCAAGGCGGAACAGCAGATGGCGAAACTGCTGGACGAGGCTGTGGCCAAGGGGCTGGCGCAGAAGAGCGAGAGGAATTGAGAATCGCGATGAGGCGAGTAGGAGCAGCGGCCAATGGCGGCTGATTGAAAGAATCGAGGTCGGCTGATTGAAAGAATACGGGCCACTGAAATGCATCCGGTCGTTCCGGCCGGAGCGCATTTCCTGATCTGTTACGCTCGGGTTGACGTTTCCCTGTGGCACTCGTACTGCCGGCCACACTAGCAGATCAGGAAATGCGCTCTTTCCGCTAACAATCTGATCAGCCAAAAGCTGAAAGATGCACCAAATCAGACAAGGCCGGGCGACCGGCCTTTGTCGTATCCAACGCCAGGCAGTCTCGGATTCCGCGACATGCAAAAGGCCGGGTAAATCCCCGGCCTTTGCGTTTCCATCGATCAAACGGCCGCGTTCACTTCCACGGCCACGCCTTCAGCTCGTACTCCTTCGGCGGCGTGTTGCCGGCGAGGTACTGCACGAAGTAGTCCCAGCGGCGGCGGGTGACGTAGGGGGTGGCGCCGCCGTAGGCGTGGTGGGCGTTGGGGATCAGCAGCAGGTCGAAATCGCGATTGGCCTTGATCAGCGCGTCGACCACCAGCAAGGTGTTGGACGGAGGCACGTTGTCGTCCATGGTGCCGTGGGTGAGCATCAGGCGGCCCCTGAGGTTCTTCGCCAGGTTCTGGTTGGCCTGGGCGTCGTAGTTGCTCTTGCCGCCCTTGTCGGTGACCAGCTCGCCCTGGTACTTCTCGGCCCAGTCGTCCTCGTAGTTGCGGTCGTCGTGGTTGCCGCTTTCGGCCCAGCCGACCTTGAAGAAGTCCGGGTAGCGGAACATCGCGCCGGCGGTGGCGTTGCCGCCGCCGGAGTGGCCCCAGATGCCGACGCGGTCGAGGTCGATCCACGGGTAGCGCCGACCCAGCTCCTTCAGCGCCGCGACCTGGTCCGGCAGCGTGTTGTCCTCCATGCGGCCGTACCAGGCGTCGTGGAAGGATTTGGAGCGCCACGGTGTGCCCATGCCGTCGATCGCCACCACGATGAAGCCGAGCTCGGCCATCGCCTGGTGGTCGGCGCGCGCGGCGGAGAAGTTGCGCCCGCGCACCGAACCGGTCTGCGGACCGGGGTAGACGTAGTCGATGATCGGATACTTCTTCGACGCATCGAAGTGCGAGGGCTTGAACATCATCCCGTACAGCGTGGTCTTGCCGTCGCGCGCCTTGACCGTGATCGGCACCGGCGGCACCCAGCCGGCGGCCTTCAGGCGCGTGATGTCGGCACGGGCGATGGTGGCGAGCGTGTGGCCGTCGTCCGCCGCGCGCAGCACGGTGACGGGCGGCGTGGTCGGCGTGGAATACACATCCACGAAGGCCTTGCCGTCCGGCGACAGGGTGATCTCGTGGTTGGCCGCCTCCGGCGTCAAGAGCACCGGCTTGCCGCCGTCCAGGCTGACCTTGAAGAACTGCTGGTAATACGGGTTCACGCCAGCCGTGCGGCCCACGCCGCGGAACCACACGGTGCGCGATTTCGGATCGACCTTGAGCACCTCGGTGACGTTGCCGGTGCCGGTGGTGATCGCGTGCTTGAGCTTGCCGTTGCGCACGTCGTAGAGGTACAGGTTGCCCCAATCGTTGCGTTCGCTGTACCAGACCGCCTCATGCGTGGCCGGCAGGTAGCGCCAGTTGACGGCGCCGTTGCCGCTTTCGAAGTACGTCGGCGAGGTTTCCTCGAACACCGTGCGCACCTTGCCGGTGGCCGCGTCGGCAATGCGCAGCCACGCGTGCTTGTGGTAGCGCGAGGTGGAGACGAAGGCCAGTGTCTTGCCGTCGCTCGCCCACTTCACGTCGTCCCAGCCGCCGTCGGGGCCGCAGCTCACGTCGTCGCACAGGGTGGAGCGGTGCTGGTCCGGCGGCATCTGCAGGCGCACGACCTGGTGCGTGGGCACGTCGATGATGACGCGCTCGATCATCGTCACGTCCTTGTCGCCGACCAGCGGATACTTCCACTTCTGCAGCTCGGGATGGCCGACCCTGGTCTTGATCAGGTACATCTCGCCGGTCTTGCGCTGATCCTGCTGGAAGGTGGCGATGCGCGTCGAATCGGGCGACCACTCCACAATGGCCTTGTCGGTGTGCTTCCAGCCGGCGTTGTCGGTGGCGTAGCCGAAGTTTTCCACGCCGTCGGTGGTGAGCTGCGTCTCCTTGCCGGTGGCGACGTCGCGCAGCCACAGGTTCCAGTCGCGGATGAAGGCCTCGCTCTTGCCGTCGGGCGAGCGCGCGCCGGGTTCCTTGCCGGTCTTCACCAGGGTCGCGCGATCGACGCAGCTGGCCGTGGCGGCGGCGAGGTCGCACAGGTAGTGCTTGCTGCGCACGGTGATGTCGATGCGGCCGTCGGGTTTTGCCTCGTAGCCGGTCACCGGCAGTTTCATGGCGTCGACCGGCTTGTCGCCGGCCTGGCCCAGCGCCGCCGCCAGCTTCGCCTGGTCGAACAGCGGCGCGGCCTTGCCGCTGGCCGTGTCCATGCGCAGGAAGTGGTCGCCGCGCGCGTCATGGTCGACGTACCAGAAGTGGCCGTCGTCCAGCCAATGCACGGTGGTCACCGCGTGGTCGACCAGCGGCGTGGTGTTGTAGCTCATGAAGCGCTCAGCCTGCGCGTAGTCGTTCGCGTCGAGCACCCGCCCCTGCGCCGCGACGCCGCCGGACAGCAGCCCCAGGAGCACCGCGCCACCAAGGCGCAACTTGCCGAACCTCGAATGCATCTTTTGATCTCCCCGAACCCGGATGCGCAACCGCACGTGGTTGCATCGACACACGTCCGCCCGATGCTAGCGCGATTCGCCTTGCCCACTCTGTGCCAAAGGTCCACCTCATTCGCTGTCCACCCCTCGCGGCACGCAGCCCCGAGTCCAGGCGAGGGGCTTGTTTTTCCGGGGTTGGCCCGATCGCGCCACGCGTCGGCAAACCACGTTGCACCCACCGCGACATCAGCGCAGCGCGGCCGTCAGCTCCACCAGCCAGTCGATGAACACGCGCAGGCGCGCCGGCATCTGGCGCTGCTGCGGATACAGGATGGTCATCGGCAGCGAGGGCGGCGGAAACTCCGGCAGCAGTTCGCGCAAGTGGCCACGCTTGAGCTCGGCGGCGACGCGGTAGCGCGGGATCTGCGCGATGCCCAGGCCGGCCTCGCAACAGCGGTAATAGGCTTCGGCACTGCTGACGCTGACACAGCCGGGCAACGCGACTTCGCGGCGCTTGCGCCCGACCATGAACTCCAGCGGCTCGGCGCGGCGGGTGGTGGGCGAGATCCAGTTCACCGCCACATGGCCATCCTGCAACGCCGCGAGCGAGTCAGGCGCGGGGTGACGACGCAGGTAGGCACTGCTGGCCACGGTGGCCAGCTCGAAGCGGCCGACGCGGCGGCCGACCATGTCCGAATCGGCCAGTTCGCCGATGCGCAGCACGCAGTCCACGCCTTCGCGCACCAGGTCGACGAAGCGGTCGCCGGTGCCGATGTCCAGACCGATCTGCGGATAACGGGCGAAGAAATCGCGCAACGCGGGAATCACCAGCAGGCTGGCCAGCGAGGCGGGCAGGTCCACGCGCAGGCGTCCCTTCGGCTGCACGCGCGCCTCGCGAAAATCGGACTCCACCTCGTCGACGTCGGCAAGCAGCCGCACGCAATGGCGGTAGTAGGTCTCGCCATCGCGGGTCGCCTGCACGCGGCGGGTGGTCCGCAACAGCAGTTGCGCGCCGAGCCGCGCCTCCAGGCGCTTTATCGCGTGGGTGACGGTGGCACGCGGGAGATCCAAATCGCCCGCTGCGGCGGTAAAGCTGCCCAACTCGACGATCCGCGTGTACAACCGCATGGCCTGCAGCCGGTCCATCGCCATTGTTGTTGCTCATGGAATGATGATGGCCATTATTGAGTATTTATCGAAGCCCCGTCACGGCGCACCATGCGTCCACCCTCACCTGCCGGAGCAACCCGCATGCAGACCCGCACCCTCGGCCACGGCCCCCGCGTTTCCACCCTCGGCCTCGGCTGCATGGGCATGAGCGCGTTCTATGGCGCGCACGACGACGTCGAATCGATCGCCACCATCCACCACGCGCTGGAGCGCGGCCTCAACCTGCTCGACACCGCCGACATGTACGGCCCGCACACCAACGAGGTGTTGGTCGGCAAGGCCATCAAGGGGCGCCGCGAACAGGCCTTCGTGGCGACCAAGTTCGGCATCGTGCTGGACCCGGACAACCCGGCGGCGCGCGGCGTCAACGGCCGCCCGGAGTACGTGCGCGCGGCCTGCGACGCCAGCCTGAAGCGCCTGGGCGTCGACACCATCGACCTGTACTACCAGCACCGTGTCGACCCGAACGTGCCGATCGAGGAGACCGTGGGCGCGATGGCCGAACTGGTGGCTGCCGGCAAGGTGCGCTACCTGGGCCTGAGCGAGGCCTCCGGCGCTACCCTGGAGCGCGCCTGCAAGGTGCATCCGATCGCCGCGCTTCAAAGTGAATTCTCGCTGTGGACGCGCGACCCGCAAACCAACGGCATGCTCGCCGCCTGCCGCAAGCTCGGCGTGAGCCTGGTCGCCTACTCGCCGCTGGGCCGCGGCTTCCTCACCGGCGCGATCCGTTCGCCGGACGATTTCGAGGCCGACGATTACCGCCGCCACAGTCCGCGTTTCGTGGGCGAAAACTTTGCGCGCAACCTGCAGTTGGTCGAGCAGGTGAAAGCCATCGCCGCCGACAAGGGCTGCTCGCCGGCGCAACTGGCGCTGGCCTGGGTGCTGGCGCAGGGCGGGAACGTGCTGGCCATCCCCGGCACGCGCAAGCGCAGCCGGCTGGACGAGAACCTCGGCGCGCTCGACGTGCAGCTCGGCGCCGCGGAGCTGAAGGCGATCGACGCCGTGTTTCCGCCCGACGCTGCCAGCGGCACGCGCTACATCGAAGAGGGCATGCGGATGGTGAATGCGTAGGAGCCGGAATCGACAAAGCCTGCAGGAGTCCGCTCGCGGGCGATGCTTTTTGCTTTCGCGAGTCCCGAATCCCGGTTTCAAGAGCATCGCCCGCGAGCGGGCTCCTGCAAAGGTGGCGGGGTAAACTTGGGCGCATGAGCACCCCCGAACATTCCCCGCTGGGCAAGGACACCGTCTATGCCGACCGCTACGACCCCAGCCTGCTGTTTCCGATCCCGCGCGCGGACAAGCGCGCGGAGATCGGCGTGGCCGAGACGCTGCCGTTCCACGGCGTGGACATCTGGAACGCCTACGAGCTGTCCTGGCTCGACCCGCGCGGCAAGCCGCAGGTGGCGCTGGCCGAGTTCCGCGTGCCGGCGGCGTCGCCGCACATCATCGAATCGAAATCGTTCAAGTTGTACTTGAACGGTTTCGCGCAGGAGTCCTTCGCCGACATCGACGCGCTCGCCGAAACGCTGCGCCACGACCTCTCCGCCGCGGCCGGTGCCGTGGTCGGCGTGGAGCTGTCGCCGCTGCGCGCCGCGGCCTTGCCGGTGGTGGAACTGGAAGGCGAGCTGCTCGATGCGCAGGATCTCGCCATCGACCACTACGGTCCGCCGCGACCGGAATATCTGCGTGCGGATGCCACGGCGACCGCGGTGCAGGAAACGCTGGTCTCGCACCTGCTGCGCTCGAACTGCCCGGTGACCGGCCAGCCCGACTGGGGCAGCGTGCAGATCGCCTACCGCGGCGCCCCGATCGACCACGCCGGGCTGCTGCGCTACCTGGTCTCGTTCCGCACCCACAACGAGTTCCACGAGCAATGCGTGGAGCGCATCTTCGTCGATATCACCCGCCGCTGCGCGCCGCAACAGCTCAGCGTGCACGCGCGCTACACCCGACGCGGCGGGCTGGACATCAACCCGTTCCGCAGCAGCACGCCGGCCACGCCGGACAACCCGCGCACGGTGCGCCAGTAATCGCACCAACGCACTGTCGCCACCGCGTGAAAAGTTCGGCAGGGGCGCGCGGCCGCTAATCGGCGCTTCATTTGCGCGGCGCTAGCCTCCGCGGGTGGGTCATGCCGACCATTCGTCCGTGGAGCTCCGATGAAACGATCACGTGTCTTGATGGGCCTGTTGCAAGGTGCCGGCCTGGCCAGCCTGCTGCTGCTCGCCGCCTGCGGCAAGCACGATGAACCGGCCGCCCCTGCCGCGGCTCCCGCCAGCAGCGTCGCGCCCGCCGCGTCGGCGCTGCCGACGCCGGCGCCCGCGCATACGGCTGTCGCGGCGCCCCCTGCCAGCAGCGGCATCGCACCGGCAACCACGGTGGCCACGGCCGCCGCGCCGGCACCGCTGGCCTTTGCCAAGCTGACCGTGGGCGATGCGGTGGACAAGAGCCATCAGGTCACTCGTGCCGGCGAACGCTTCGACGCCGACGACCACACGCTCTACGCCAGCGTGGCGACCGTGGGCAGCAGCACCGACGCAACTATCGACGCCACCTGGCGCTACCTTGAAGGCCGCGGCCAACTGGTCAGCAAGATCAGCCAGTCGATCGCCACCGACGGCCCGGCGATCACCACCTTCCAGGTGCACAACCCCGACCTGTGGCCGGAAGGCAAGTACACGGTGGACATCACGGTCGACGGCAAGCCCGCCGCCAGCCAGGATTTCCGCATCGGCAAGGGCTGATCGAAAGAACTCCCCGGGTCGGGTTCGCCCCATGACCAATGGTGCAGGCGCGGCCCGATGGCCGCGTCTACACTGGGCGCCGGCCTTCCGCCCGGGGAATCCACATGCGCCTGCGCTACCTGTTGTGGCTGCTTTGCGGCCTGCTGCTGGCACCGTTGTCCACGCTGGCCGCCGGCGCGGTGGCCTTGTCGCAACCCTCGGTCTCGCCGGACGGCAGCCGGATCGCCTTCGTCGCCAACGGCGGCATCTGGAGCGTGCCCAGCCAGGGCGGCACCGCCCACCTGCTGGTGGCCGACGACGGCGGCAACGATTCGCGACCACTGTATTCGCCGGACGGCCGCCAGCTGGCGTTCCAGTCCAACGGCGGCAGCGAAGCCAGCGGCATCTACCTGCTCGACCTCGCCAGCGGCACGGTGCGCCGGCTGACCTGGGCCGACGGCGGCAATCAGCTCGATGCGTGGTCGCGCGACGGCCAGTGGATCTATTTCAGTTCCGCGCGCGACAACGTCGGCGGCATGGCCGGCGTCTATCGCGTGCGCGCCAGCGGCGGCACGCCGATGCCGGTGTCGCTGGAGCGCTACCGCCACGAGTCGATGGCCGCGCCCTCGCCCGACGGCGCCTCGCTGGCCGTGGTCGGCGGCGGCATGGGCGAGTGGCAGTGGTGGCGCCACGGCCGCAGCCACATCGACGAAGGCGCGGTGTGGCTGCTGCGCGACGACGGCAGCCACACCTACCGCCGGCTGACCGCGGACGACGCGCGCGCCGAATGGCCGATGTGGTCACCCGGCGGCGACACGCTTTACTACATGAGCGACCGCAGCGGCGCGGAGAACATCTGGCGCGTGCCGCTGGCCGGCGGCCCCGAGTCGGCGCTGACCGCGTTCACCGACGGCCGCGTGCTGTGGCCGAGCATCGCGACCAACGGCAAGCTGCTGGCGTTCGAGCGCGACTTCGGCATCTGGACGCTGGACCTGGCCAGCGGCCACGCCGCGCCGCTGGCGATCACCCTGGCCGGCGCGATCCGCGGCCCGCAGCCGGAGCACCAGGAGCTCACCCGCGGCTACAGCCAGATCGCGCTGTCGCCGGACGGCAAGAAGCTGGCGTTGATCGCGCATGGCGAGGTGTTCGCCACCGACGCGGCCAAGGGCGGCCACGCGCGCCGCCTCACCCGCACCGCGGCGGAGGAGTACGACCTGGCCTGGGCGCCGGACAGCCGTCGGCTGGTCTACGGCTCCAGCCGCGACGGCCACGGCCAGCTCTACCTGTACGACTTCGCCAGCGGCAAGGAAACCGCGCTGACCTCCACCACCGGCAGCGACACCGCGCCGCGCTTCTCGCCCGACGGCAAGCAGCTGGCCTTCCTGCGCAACGACCGCGAGCTGTGCGTGCTCGACATCGCCAGCGGCAAGCTGCGCCGCGTGGTGAAGGCGCGCATCGACCTGCCCCGCCCGCTCGATTCCGCCGCGCCGTTCGCCTGGTCGCCGGACGGCCGCTGGCTGGCCTACCTCGACTTCGGCCCGCGCATGTTCCGCAACGTGCATGCGGTATCGCTGGCCGACGGCAGGCAGCTGGTGCTGAGTTCGCTGGCCAACACCGACGCGGACAACGTGTCGTGGAGCGCCGACGGGCGCAGCGTGCTGTTCACCACCGGCCAGCGCACCGAGGAGGGCCAGGTCGCGCAGGTCGACCTGCTGCCGCGCACGCCGGTGTTCCGCGAGGACCGCTTCCAGGATCTGTTCAAGGCCAAGGCGGACGACGACAAGCACCAGGGCAAATCCGGCGACGCCGACGACAAGCCCGCGGTGAAGCCCGTGCGCATCGACACCGACGGCATCCGCGAGCGGCTGAGCCTGCTGCCGGTGGGCCTGGACGTCGGCGCCGCGCAGATCAGCCCGGACGGCAAATCCCTGCTGCTCACCGCCCAGGTCGCCGGTACGACGAACCTCTACAGCTGGTCGCTCGACCCGCTGGCGAAGGAGCCGCCGGTGGCGCGCCAGCTCACGCATACGCCGGGCGACAAGCAGGACGCGCAGTTCAGCGCGGACGGCAAGCAGGTGTTCTACCTCGACGCCGGCAAGATCCAGTCGCTCAAGCTGGACGACAAGGGTGACGCCAAGCCCGAGGCGCTGGCCGTCGACGCCGCGATGGAGGTGGATTTCGACAGCGAAAAGCGGGTGGTGTTCGAGCAGGCCTGGCGCTGGCTGCGCGACGCCTTCCACGACCCGGCGATGCATGGCGTGGACTGGAACGCGGTGCACACCACCTACGCGCCGCTGGTCGCCAACGCGGCCACCCCCGCGGCGCTGTACCGGCTGCTCAACCTGATGGTGGGCGAACTCGACGCCTCGCACTCCGGCGCGCGCGCGCCGCAGAAGCGCGAGTCGATCACCGGTCGGCTCGGCCTGATGTTCGACCGCGCCGAATACGAACAGCACGGCCGCCTGCGCATCGCCAGCGTGCTGCCGCTGTCGCCCGCCGCCGTCGCCGGCGGCATCGACGCCGGCGACTACCTGCTGGCGATCGACGACGAGCCGCTGGACGCGCACGCCAACCTGGCCCAGCGCCTCGCCCACCGCATCGGCGACAAGGTCGACCTGCGCCTCGCCGACAACGCCGCCGGCAAGGGCGCGCGCGACGTGGCGGTCAAGCCGATCGACTCCAAGGATCTCTCCGAACTGGTCTACCGCGCCTGGACCGCGGACAACCGCGCCTACGTGGCCAAGGCCAGCGGCGGGCGCCTGGGCTACGTGCACCTGCGCGACATGTCCTACGCCTCGCTGCAGGATTTCTACAAGGACCTGGACGCGCAGAACGCCACCCGCGACGGCGTGGTGATCGACATCCGCAACAACTTCGGCGGCTTCGTCAACGCCTACGCGCTGGACGTGCTCGCGCGCCGGCCCTACCTCAACATGACCTTCCGCGGCTTCGACCAGGCCGAACCGGCGCGCAGCATCCTCGGCCAGCGCGCGCTGGAGCGCCCCACCGTGCTGATCACCAACCGCGTCACCCTCTCCGACGGCGAAGACTTCTCCGAAGGCTACCGCGCGCTCGGCCTGGGCAAGATCGTCGGCGAACCCACCGCCGGCTGGATCATCTACACCTCCGCCGGCAAGCTGATCGACGGCGGCACCGTGCGCCTGCCCTTCATCACCATCACCGACAATCACGGCCAACCGATGGAAAACCACCCCCGCCCGGTCGACATCCCGGTCAGCCGCGCACTGGGCGAGTCGTACCAGGGCAAGGACAGCGAACTGGATGCGGCGGTGCGGAGTTTGCTGGGGACGGTGGGTGGGGCCGCCAGAAGTTGACGCGAGGGAGGTGGCCGGACCCGCCGAACATCCGCGGACAGCGCTTCGCTTCGCATCCTCCCATCCACCGAGCGGTCGTTCGATTGGGCAAATCCCGAATAGCCGTCCCTGCCGGTAGGCACAAAGTGTCGAAGACCGGCCGTGACAACGGGGTGGAACCCCTCCCCCGGAGGGCCGGCCTCCGCCTCACGCAGGAAGCCGATGACGTGTTCTTCGGGAAGCCGCTCCTTTACGTCCAATCTCCTCCGGAAGGGGATTGAACTCCAAACTGCGGTGCTACCCAAGCGTGGGGGGATGTTATGCGGGAGGACGGAAAATGGTGCGCCCGGCGGGATTCGAACCCACGACCACCGCCTTCGGAGGGCGGTACTCTATCCAGCTGAGCTACAGGCGCATTGTGTGGCCGCGCGCGGATGGCCGGTGGCCGGTCCGCGGGGAGCGGCAGTATAGCCGAGTTGGTTGGGCGGCGGCATCCGGGCCGGCCGGAACCGCAGGAGCGCGCTTGCGCGCGATGCCTTCCGTCACGCGACGAGAGCGGGGGTCCGGGGCGAGCACCGTCCCCTCACCTCAATCCTCTCCCCCGGAGGGGAGAGGAGGCGAAGGCAAGAAGCGCGCTGCCTGATTAAAGCGGTTTCAGCAGCTCGGCCAGGGTGTCGGGCTTGCCGGTGTCGCGGACCAGGCGCGGATACTTCAAGCCGTCGTGGTAGGCAATGCGCACGGTCTTGTATTCGTCGAAGTTCTTCACCAGCAGCTCGATGACGGCGTTCTGGTCCTTGGACGCGGCGGTGACGGCGTCCTTGAGATCGTCGGCGTCGTAGTCGTGGCCGTTGACGGCGATCACGCTCATGCCGGGGGAAACGCCGGCCTTGAACGCGGGGCCGTCCCACAGCACGTCGGCGATGCTGCCGTCGTTGCCGATCGACAGGCCCAGCGAGTAGGTCAAGTCGGCCATGTGGCGGCGTTTCTCGGCGGCCTTGACCGCGTCGGTGGGCTGGTCGGTGTAGACCAGTTTCCAGCCGTGCGATTCGATGCCGCCGGTCAGCGGGCCGTGGCCGTCCAGGCGCGTGCGCAGGTAGCCGGCCCAGTCGAACGGCGCGACGCCATTCAAGGTCCTGACCACGTCCTCGAAGGTGTAGGTGTTGACGTTCCACTGGCCGTTGTCCATGCCGAAGAAGGCACGGGCAAAATCGTCGATGGAACGTTTGCCGTGGCTGAGTTCGCGCAGCTTGCCGTCGACGTCGAGCCAGATCATCTCGCCGGCGGAGTAGTAATCCTCGCTGGCCTGGTAGTTGCGGTACGGCAGCGGCGCGCGCTGGGCGATCACCGGATCGTTGGTGGTGTCCTGCACGTTGCGCCAACTGGCCAGGCCGGGGCGGCCCTTGTCGTAGGTGGCGGCGACGTAGGCCAGCGTGTCGCGGGTGTGCTCCTCGCTCCACAGGCCCGAGCGCGCGGCCATCACCTGGCCCCAGAACTGGGTCTGGCCCTCGTACACCCACAGCAGGCTGTCGCCCATCGGCACGTTGAAGGTCGGCGTGTAGAGGTCCGCGCCGCGGCGGTACTTGCCGTTCCACGAATGGTTGAACTCGTGCGAGAACAGGTCGCGCGCGGCGACGTTCTTCTTCCACTCGGTGAAGAAATCGGCCGAGGTGCCGTCCTCGCTGGAGCGGTGGTGCTCCAGCCCGATGCCGCTCATCTTGTCGCTGAGCGAGACCAGGAAATCGTAATGGTCGTAGTGGTGCGCGCCGTACAGCTTGTACATCTGCTGCACCAGGTTGCGGAATGCCTTGAGCTGCTCCGGTTTCACCTCGAGGTACTTTGCGGCGTCGGCGACGAGGTCCATGTGCACCGGCGCCTTGGCGCCCGGATCGAGGTCGAGACGCTTGAAGTGCTTGCCGGCGAAGATCGGCGAGTCGACCAGGTTCTCGTAGTCGATCGGCTTGAAGTGGATGGTGTCGCCCTCGCGCGAGGCGACCTCCAGCGCGGTGCCGGCTTGCCAGCCGGCGGGCAGTTTCACGCTGGCCTGGGCGGGGATCTGGCGCGTGTGGTAGCCGGCCGGGTAGAGCGACACCGCGTTCCACTGCAGGTTGAGCATTTCCGGCGTCATCACCACGCGGCCCTGGCGACGGTCCTGCGGCGACAGGAACTGGAACTGCGCCTCCACCTGGGTCGTCCCTTCGGGCACCACCACGTGGAAGGCGTAGACATCCAGCGAATCGCGCGTCCACGGCAGGGTCTTGCCGTTGGCGGTGACCACCAGTCCGGCCAGCTTGTCGATCGGACCGGTGGGCGAGTGGTTGCCGGGCAGCCATTGCGGATAAAGCAGGGTCAGCGGACCGGGCTGCGCCGGGATCACCTCGTGCACGCGGAAGATGCGACGGGCCACGTCGCTGGCGTCCACGCTGATCTTCAGGCTGCCCTGATAGGGCACATTCTGCGCGGCCGGGACATCGGCGATGGCGCCGAAACTGGCCAGCGCCAGGGCACTGGCGGCAACGGCGGCGGCGAGGCGGGCAAATTTCAAGGGCGGCTCCGGGATGATGGAATGAGGCGGCGCCGGCCTCGCCGGGCGCGCGGGAAAGCGGCCGGCATGGGCTGGCGACCGGGAAGAACGCGGGCCTTCGATGCTAGTGCGCGCTGCCGGCGACCACCCCTGCCGAAGGTCACGATCGCCGCGCCGGCATGGCCGTGAGGCGCATCCTGGGGTTGGCATTCATCGTGCTTTGCTCCGCGGCAAACCACTCCGGATGTCCCGACCGCCGCCATGCCCACCCCTGCCGTCCAGCCGTCATCCAGCGAAGACGCCGCGTTCCGTCGCGACTACGCCGGCTACCTGGCGCAGCGCATGGGGCCGATGATCCATGCGCTGATGGCGGTGGCCTTGTGCGCCTACCTGATGGCAGTGGTGGTGCGCGGCCTGCTTGGTGCCGCGCCGAACGAGCTGCTGTGGCAGCTGATCCCGGCCCCGCCGATGCTGCTGGTGGTGATCGCCGCGCGGCAGTGCCGCGAGCCGCTGACCCTGCGCATGCTCGCCCTGCTGTGCGTGGTGCTGCTGCAGATCGGCATCAACCTCACCGGGTTCGGCAGCGCGACCGGCGTGCGCCAGCCACTGCCGGGGCTGCTGCTGCCGGTGGCCTCGTCGGTGATCTGGTTCGGCCGCTGGGATTTCCTGATCGCGATGGCGCTGTGCGCCCTGGGGCCGCTGCCGATGCTGCTGCACCTGGGCGACGGCGAGCGGACCTTGCAGTACTCGGTGTACATGGCCATTTCGGTGTCGCTGGCGACGGTGTTGCGCGCGTTCATGGCGCGCACCCTGCTCGAACAGTTCAAGCTGGAGCGCCTGCTGCGCGAACGCGCCGAGACCGACGGCCTCACCGGCGTGCTGCTGCGCAACCGCTTCCTCGACCTGGGCCGCATCGCGCTGCACGAGACGCAGCAACTGCGCCAGCCGATGGCGATGCTGTTTCTCGATGCCGACCACTTCAAGCGGATCAACGACGAACATGGCCACGCCGCCGGCGACGCCGCACTGGTGGCGCTGGCCTCGCGCTTGCGCACGCAGGCTCGCCGCCATGACCTGATCGGCCGCATCGGCGGCGAGGAATTCGCCATGCTGCTGCCCGGCGTGGACCTGGGGCAGGCGCTGCTGCGCGCCGAGCAACTGCGCCTGGCGGTGGCCGCCAGTCATCACCCGGGCGGACACCTGAGCGCCAGCATCGGCGTGGCGGTGTGCATGCCCGGTTGCTGCGACAGCGTCGAGAGCCTGCTGGCCCGCGCCGACCTGGCGATGCGCCAGGCCAAACGCGACGGCCGCGATCGGGTGGTCCCGGCCCTCGCCAGCGCCTGAGAGGTTGTGATTCTTCAACCTCTCAGGCCGGCCATGGCGAGGGCATGGATGCCCGAGTTGAGGCAACGCAGGAGCAGTTGCCCGATGGCCGGACATGAAGCATGCCACGCAAGTGACTGGTTCATGTGAGCGAGTCCGGGCATGTACCGGACTCGCGATAGAAGAAAACCACAGGAAGGGGTTTTCTTCACAGACCCTGAAGCGGGTCAGGCCTTGCCGGTGGCCAGCTTGCTGTGCCGCATGCCGTAGAAGAAGTAGATCGCCAGGCCGATCGCCATCCAGATCACGAAGCGCCACATGGTGAGCACGTCCAGCCCGCCGATCAGGTGGAACCTGCCGTCGGTGACCCACGGCCAGCCGATGATCAGGAACAGCGAGAACACGATGCCCAGCGGCGCCAGCAGCCACAATGCCGGCGTGCGGAAGCGCCGTTCCAGCTCCGGCTGGCGGATGCGCAGGATCAGCACCGAAGCGCAGATCACGATGAACGCGGACAAGGTGCCGATGTTCACCAGCTCGGCCAGTTCGCGGATCGGCAGCAGCCCCGCCGCCAGCGCGGTGAACACGCCCAGCATCAGGGTCGGGCGATGCGGCGTGCCGTACTTCGGATGCGACTTGGCGAACCATGCCGGCAACAGGCCGTCGCGCGACAACGCGAACCAGATGCGCGCCGCGCCGAGCATGAAGGCGAACACCACGCTGGCGATGCCGCATACCGCAGCGATGTTGATGATGCCGCTGATCCAGTGCAGGTCGCGCGCGGCGAACACCGCGCTGACCGGCGCCGAACTGGCCAGGATCATCTCCGAGCACTGGCCGGGCACCTGCGAGGGATCCACGCAGCCGTTGTACGGCACCATGCCGGTGAGCACCAGCGAGATGGCCAGGTACATCGCCATCGCCACGCCCAGCGAGGCGATCACCGCCAGCGGCAGGTCGCGTTGCGGGTTCTTCGACTCCTCCGCCGCGGTGGTCAGGGTGTCGTAGCCGAACACCGCGAAGAACACGATGCTGGCCGCGGCCAGCATGCCGCCCACGCCGTAGCGGGTGCCGCCGGTGGCCGCCGCGTCGTGCACCAGCGGCGGGATGAATGGAGTCCAGTTGGCCGTGTTCACGTAGAACGCGCCCACCACCACCACCACGATCACGCCCAGCACCTTGAGCGTCACCACCACCGTGTTGAAGCGCGCCCCGACCTCGGTACGCGCCACCTGCAGCGCGGCCACGCCCAGCGCCACCAGCATCGCGATCAGGTTGATGCCGCGCCCGCTGTCCGGATGCGCCGGATCGTAGGCCGCCTGCAGGAACACCGGCAGGTGCAGGCCGGTGATCTGGGCGATCAGCGACTGCAGGTAGTTCGAGGTACCCGCCGCGACTACGCCCACGATCAAGGCGTACTCCACCAGCAGATCCCAGCCGATGATCCACGCGGGCAATTCGCCCAGCACCGCATAGCCGTAGGTGTAGGCGCTGCCGGTGACCGGGATCATGCCGGCGAACTCGGCATAGGACAGCGCCGCGCAGGCGCTGCCGATGCCCGCCACCAGGAAGCTGAGGATGATCGCCGGGCCGGCATTCAGCGCCGCCTCGTTCGGCGCCAGCACGAACACGCCCACACCCACGATCGCGCCCACGCCGATCGCGGTGAGCTGCCACACGCCCATGGTGCGGCGGAAATCCCGGCTGGCGCCGGCCTCGGCCTGCAGTTGCGCGACCGACTTGCTGCGTACCAGTTTGCTGAAGAAACCCATAGGGCACTCCCCTTGAAATCAGCGCACAGCATAACAAGTCGCGAGTGTCTGGCCAGGCGGTGGGTTGGCGCTGTGGCGTTTGGATGGCCAAATGAGTGGCGCGCGTACGCACACTCCTGCATCGGCCACGGGCGCTTCGACGCGTAGAGCGGACACCGCCCGCCGCGCTTCGCCGCAAGCGGAGAAACGCCGGCGGGCAGTGCCCGCCTACGGGTTGGGAGCGGCGTGCAGGGGTTCGGGCGGGCGCAGGCCGGCCAGCCAGGGCAGCGCGATGGCGCTGGCGCCGAACAGCACGGCGATCGCCGCGGCGGCGCGCTGGTCGAGCGGGTCGACGCCGAACCAGCGACCCAGCAGCAGCGGCAGCACCGCGGTCAACACGGCGCGCAGGCCTTCCAGCCAGAACGCGCCGCGGCGGCCCTCCATCAGCGCACCGATCACGCACAGGCTGGCCACCATGTACAGCCCGTAGCCGAGCAAGGTGCTGAAGCCCGCGTGCGCGGTGAGCCCCAGGAAATGCGTGGCCATGCCCAGCAGCAGGGCGAACTGCAACAGGCAGTACGCAACCATCGCCGGCGCCATCGGCGGGTCGTAGACGGTGCGGTGGATGTCGTACGCGGGCTTGGGGAAGCGCGCTGCCACGTCGGCCGGGCGCCAGCCCGGCGGGCGGAACCACACCTGCAACTTGTCGCGCCAGCGCCGCGCATGCCACGCGTCCACCGCCGTGGCCCAGTACACCTCGGCGTTCGCCCACAGCGGGTTCCAGCTGCGCAGCGGCGAGCGGGTGCCGTAGACCGGCTTGTCGGCATCGTCCTCCTCGACGAAGGTGCCGAACAGGCGATCCCACAGGATCAGGATGCCGCCGTAGTTGTGGTCGAGGTAACGGTCGTTGGTGGCGTGGTGCGCGCGATGGTTGGACGGCGAACAGAACACGCGGTCGAACCAGCCGAGCTTGCCGACCTGCTCGGTATGCACCCAGAACTGGTACAGCAGGTCGATCAGGGCGACGGCCACGAACACTTCCAGCGGATAGCCGAGCAGCGCCATCGGCAGGTAGAAGATCCAGCCGAGCAGGCCGCCGGTGCTGGTCTGGCGCAGTGCGGTGGAAAGGTTGTACTGCTCGCTCTGGTGGTGCACCACGTGCGCCGCCCACAGGATGTTCACCTCGTGCCCCATCCGGTGCAGCCAGTAATAGAGCAGGTCGTAAAGCAGCAGCGCGCTGATCCACACCCACAGGCTGTTCGCCGGCAGCGCGAACAAGGCCAGGTGGTCGACGCACCACGCATAGATGCCGATGGTGAGCAGCTTGGTGAACACTCCGGCGATCTGCGACATCATGCCCAGGCCGATGCTGTTGATGGCGTCGTTGCTGCGGTACGCGTGACGCCCGCGCACGCGCGCCACGACGAGTTCCAGCGCGATCAGCGCGAAGAAGAACGGCGTCGCCCAGGTGATGATGAGCTCGGAGGTATTCATGTCGTCGATGCCTGCATCGCATCCGTCGCCGCGACGCCCTCGTCGCGCGCCACCGAGCGGGCGATGAACCACACCGCCGCGTAGTAGCTGCCGAGGATCCATACGGCGGCCAGCGGCAGCGCGCCGTGGAAGCGGTCCCAGGCGAGCAGGCTGTCGCCGAGCATGAACAGCAGCCCGCCGATCGCCGCGCGCCGCGCGGGGCGCGCCAGCGCATCGCCCGCGTGCACCGATGCCCGCCCCAGCGCCAGCGCCGCCATCGCGGCCAGCACCAGCGCATAGGCCACCACCGCCACGCGCAGCGCCGGCGGTATGGATGGCCAAAGCCACGCGAGGTTCAGCGTCGCCAGCAACAAACAGCCGAACCAGGCCAGCGGGCGGGCGCCCAGGCGACTGTCGCCGAGAAAGCCGCCGATGAAGGACAGGTGCGCGATGAGGAACGCCACCAGGCCGGCCACGAACAGGTCTCCCGGCCACATCAGCAGTACGTCGCCGACCAGCGAGCAGGCCAGCCCCGTCACGACCCGGCGCCGATAGCGCGAGGTGATCGGCGGCCACGCCAGCGCCGCGACGATCACCAGCACGGTGGCCAGTGGCTTGGTCATCCAGTGCAGCCATTGCCAAGCGCTCGCGCCCTCGCCCAGCACGCCGCCGAGCATGGCGGCGAGCGCGGCGCACGCGACCATCGGCGCGAGGGCGCGGCGAAACGCGGGAGGCAGGCTGGCGACGGTGGACATGGGCGACGGGCGTCGTGGCGACGACGCGATCATAGCGAGCTTTCGCCTTGCGAGCCCCGCCCGCGCGCGTCGACCGCCTGCCGTCCGCTGGCCGGATCGTCGGTGAAGAAGGCATCGATGCCGGCGTCGAGGTAGGCGCCGATCTGCGCGACCAGACCGGCGCGGTTCGCTGCCTGCGGATCGCCGTGGCGGAACACCGGGGCGAGGAACGCGTTCTCCGGGCGGAAGGTCCACGGATGCACTTCCAGCCCGACCGCATGCGCGTCGGGCACCAGGCGCGTCGGCGGATCAAGATGGCCGTCGGCATTCCACGGGATGATCGCGCGCAACTCCGGGCCGATCGCATCGGCGTAGCCGGCAACCTCGCGCAAGCCCTCCGCGGTCATCATCCGTGCGTAATCGAGCGTGCCGCCGGCGACGGCCATGTCGTACGGCTGCGCCGGCGGCGCGTCGAGCAGCTGCAGCAGGCGGATGTTCGGGTGCGCCGCACCGATCTGGTCGCGCAGGTAGCGCAGGTTGCCGATCTCGAAGGACTGGATCTCGACCGTCGCCGTGCGCGTGTATGCATGACCGGCGAGCGTCGCCAGCAGCAGATCTTCCATCGGCAGGCCGAGCGCGCGGAAATGGGTGCCGTGCTTGATCTCCGGCACGAGGCCGATGCGCCGTCCGCAGGCGGCGGATTCGGCAGCGGCGAAGTCGATCACCTCTTGCAGCGTGACGATCGGCCAGCGGCCGTCATGCGCGGTGGAGCGCCACTGCGGCAGGCGTTCGCGCGCACGCAGGGTCTTCAGCTCGGCCAGGGTGAAGTCCTCGGTGAACCAGCCGGTCACCGCCACGCCGTCGACGTGGCGGGTTGCGCGGCGCGCGGCGAACTCGCGCCGCTCCGCCACGTCGGTGGTGCCGCCGATCTCGTTCTCGTGGCGCACCATCAGCACGCCGTCGCGGCTCATCACTAGGTCCGGCTCGATGAAATCCGCGCCGTCGGCGATCGCGCGCGCGTACGAGGCAAGCGTGTGCTCGGGCTGCCACGCCGGCGCGCCGCGATGGCCGATCACGCCGACCCGGGCGGCCAACGGCTTTTCGCGAGGCAAGGGGGCAGCCGGCACGGCGCACTCCGCGGCAGATCGGGAGGCCAGCATAGCCGCGCGCAGCGGCAAGCTCAGTCCGGCCGATACATCTGCTTGTACACGCGGCTCACCTGCTGCTGCAGGTCGCCCGACTGCCGCGCCTCGTCGAACGCATCGTTGATCCGCCGTTCGCTCTGGTGCAGCGTGCGCAGGAACAGGCGCTCCTCCGGCGACAGCCCCAGCTCGTCCATCTGCCGCTCCAGCGCAGCGGCGGCGCACATGGCGGCGTCGCTCGGCGGGGGCGTAACGGAATCGGGAAGGTGGCGAGTCATGTCCATGGCGAAGCAAGACACTTGCCAGCAGGCCGCCAATCGCGCCAACGCAGGGCTGGCGCGTGGTGCGGGTCACCCGGCCGGCGCGTGCAACTGCCCCCACGCGACAACCGCGAACCCCTGCCTGCCGCCCACCGTCATCACGAAGCTGAACGCGATGACTCACTCGTAAACGTGCAGCCGGTCGAACACCCACGCGTAATAGGACGGCAGCAGGCCCGGCACGGCGCAGTCGTCGTAGCGGCCCGCGCAACGATCGCGCAGCTGGCTGGAGGCGGCGAAGTACGCATCCTGCGGCAGGCCCGCCGCCTGCAGCACCATGCCGGGCAGGAACGCGATGTCGAGCATCGGGTAGCGCGGCAGCGGCGGCCCGGCGAAGTTGCTCTTGACCATGTAGTAGGTGAGGTAGTCGCGATACGGCTGCAGCGCCGGCGGCAGCGTGCGCGGCAGGTCGCGAATCATGCCGCCGAAGGACGGCTGGTGGTCGCCGAAATGCATCAGCACGGTCGGCTGCGGACGATCGAGGAAGTCGTGCTCCAGCGCGCGCATGGCCAGGTCCGAATCGTGCAGGCGCGCCAGGTAGGTGTCGAAGTTGAGCGCCACCGCCGGCTTCAGCCCGGGCAGCAGGTGGCGGAACGCCGGCGGCAGCGAGGACATCGGGTCTTCGTCGTGCGGCCCGTGCTGGTTCAGGGTGAGGATCATCATGAACACCGGCTGCCCCGGCCGCTTCACCTTGTCGTAGATGCGCCGCGCCGCGGCGAACATCTGGCTGTCGCTCTCCTCCCACTCGACCAGGCCCAGCTCGTTGACGTCGTAGAGATGGTCGAAACCGTAGTCGCGATACGCGTTGCGGCCATTGATGAAACTGCCGACGGTGGGATAGATCGCGATGGTGCGGTAGCCCAGCCGGCGCAGCATTTGCGGCAGCGTGTCGCGCACGTGCGGCGCCAGCACGTAGGGTGCGTACATGCCGCCGGGGCCGAAGATGTCCTGCGGCATGCCGGTCAGGCTGGCAAACTCGCTGACCCAGGTGCCGCCACCGAACGTATGCGTGCGCAGCACGCCGTTGCCGCGGGTGCGCGCATCGGGCTGGAACATCGCCGCGCGGCAGGCCGGCACGCGGCAGTCGGTGAAGTTGGCCGGGTCGAACGTGCTCTCCTCCAGTACCTGCACAATGTCCGGGTACGGCGGCGGACGGCTGGACGGCCGTCCCGGCGCGGTTGCGCCCCACGCCTGCTGCGCCAGCCCGTCGCCGCTCATCGACGGCAGGTGCACCGCCGCGTCGCCGAAGCTGACGAAGAAGTTGGTCAGGTGCGCGTCGTCGGACAGCTTCTCCCAGGTGTTGCGCGCGTGCACGGCGGCGAACGGGCCGCTCGGCAGCATGCACCACCACCACGCCAGCGCGCCCAGCAGCAGGCCCGCGCCGCGCAACAGCCATGCCGGCCGCGCGCGAAAGGCGGAGAACACGCGCCAGTCCCAGCGCCAGGTGAGGTAGAGCAGCGGCGGCAACAGCACCAGCAGGCCGATGCCGAGCAGGTACAGATGCGGATAGTGGCGCAAGGTATCGAGCAGGCTGCTGCGCACGTAGTAGACGAAGTCCGCCGGCATCAGCTGCTCGTCGAGGTAGCGCAGCTTCATCACCGCGATGAACTTCAGCGCGACGAACAAGCCGCCGGCAAGCAGCAGCGCACTGGCGAAGCGCGCCAGCACGGCCATCAGCACCACGGTGCCGCACAGCATCAGCGCGGCGACGAACACACGCTGCAGGGGAAGCGGCTCGCGCCAGGCCGTGCCTGCCACGCACAGCACGAACAGCAGCGCGGCCGCTGCGCACACCGCCGGGCCGCGGACGCGGCGCCATGGAATCGAACGCATGAGCTGCACCATCCCCCCCGCAGAACCAAGCCTGCGACTGCATCTTACGACCTCGCCGGGCGTCGCGGCAGCCGTCCGATCTGCTAGCGTTGGCTGTCCCTCAGCGTCCGTTCCCGGAACCTTCATGTCTGTCCGATCCGCCCCGTTTGCCCTTCCCCTGCTGGCGCTGGCCGCGCTGGCGCTGGCCGGCTGCTCCGCGCTGCCGTGGCGCGCCGGCCGGGTGCCCGACGGCGCGCGCGCCAAGGTGGCGATCCTGGAAACCACCGACATCCACGCCAACGTGCTCGGCTACGACTACTACCGGCTGAAGGACGACCCCACGGTGGGCTTCGAGCGCACCGCCACGCTGATCCGGCGCGCCCGCGCCGAATACCCGAACCATTTCCTGTTCGATTCGGGCGACACCATCCAGGGCAGCGTGCTGGCCGACTACCAGGCCCTGGTCAAGCCGGTGGCCTGCGACCAGGAACTGGCGGTGTACCGCGCCATGGACGCGATCGGCTACGACGGCGGCACCCCCGGCAACCACGAGTTCAACTATGGCCTGGGCTATCTGTCGCAGGTCACCGGCACGCCGATGAACGTCGACGGCGGCCGCCACACGCATTGCGCCGGGCCGCATTTCCCGCTGGTGCTGGCCAACGTCTACAGCGCGCGCGACGGCGCGCCGATCTTCAAGCCGTGGACGATCGTGGAAAAGACCATCGACGCCTACACGCCAGACGGCAGCCACATCCGCGTGCGGCTGAAGGTCGGCATCATCGGCTTCACGCCGCCGCCGATCATGCAGTGGGACCAGCACCACCTGGCCGGCAAGGTCACCGTCGCCGGCGTGGTCGAGGCCGCGCACAAATACCTGCCCGAGCTGCAGGCGCAACACCCGGACCTGATCGTGGCCCTGCTGCACGGCGGCCTCGACACCCACCCCTACACCAGCGACATGGAAAACGCCGGTTGGTACCTGGCCGGCGTACCCGGCATCGACGTGCTGCTGCTCGGCCACTCGCACACGCAGTTCCCCGGTCCGCGCTATGCCGGCATGAAGGACGTCGACGCCCGCCGCGGCTTCGTGCGCAACGTGCCGGCGGTGATGGGCGGCTTTTTCGGCAAGGACCTGGGCGTGGTCGCGCTGGTGCTCAACCGCAAGGACGGCCGCTGGGTGGTCGACCTGGACAACAGCCACAGCGAGGTGCGGCCGATCTGCAAGGACAAGCACGACTGCGTCCCGGCCGATCCGGCGATCGCGCCGCTGGTGGCGGACGTGCAGGGGGCCGCGATCGCCTACGTCAATACGCCGATCGGCGAGAGCACGCTGCGCATGAGCAGCTACTTCGCCGACGAGGGCAACATGAGCGCGCTGGCGCCGGTCAACGCCGCGCAGATCGACTATGTGCGCCGCGAACTGCCGCTCACCCACCCCGAGCTGGCCGACGTGCCGGTGCTCGGGGCCGCCGCCGCGTTCCGCACCGGCTTCGGCGGCCCCGCCGACTACACCGACGTGGCCGCCGGCCCGCTGACCCTGCGCAGCGCCGCCGACCTGTACTTCTATCCCAACACGCTGGCCGCGGTGAAGATCGACGGCGCCGGCCTCAAGGCCTGGCTGGAACAGTCCGCCCGCCGCTTCAACCGCATCGACCCGGAGCAGACCGGCGAGCAGGCGCTGATCAACAGCCGCTACACCGGCTACAACTTCGACCAGATCCAGGGCGGCATCCACTACGTGATCGACGTGTCCAAACCGGCGGGCGAGCGCATCACCACGCTCTCCTTCCAGGGCAAGCCGGTGACGCCGACGCAGCCGTTCGTCGTGGTCACCAACAACTACCGCGCCAGCGGCGGCGGCCACTTCCCCGGCCTGGACGGCAGCAACATCGTGCTGGCCGCGCCCGACGGCACGCGCGAGATCCTGGCCCGCTGGATCGAGCGCAAGCAGCACCTGGGCGCGGCCGACCTCGAAGCCACCTCGTGGCGCTTTGCCCCGCTGAAGACGCGCGGCCCGGTGACGTTCACCGGCGCGGCCGACAAGCTCGACGTGGCCAAGGCCGCGGGGCTGGAGCACATCCGCCAGCTCAAGGACAACGGCGACGGCACCGCCGTCTACGCGATCGACCTGTCGCACTGAAACGACCAGGCCCGTTGCCTCGAGGCAACGGGCTTGCGCGCCGCGCCACGCTGCTCCAATGTGCGCGGATGATCGAACGCCCTTCCCCAGCCGCGTGCGCAAGTTCCTGCTGAATCACCGCAAGTTCCTCGGCCTCGCCCTGCTGCTGATGCTGGCGCAGGCGGCTGGCGCGCAACCGCCCACGGTGCAGTTGCAGGAGTTGACCTGGACCGAGCTGCGCGCGCGCATCGACGCCGGCAGCACCACCGTCATCATCCCGATCGGCGGCACCGAACAGAGCGGGCCCTACATCGCGCTGGGCAAGCACAACGCGCGCGCCGCGGCACTGGCCGAGCGCATCGCGCGCGCGCTGGGCAACGCGCTGGTGGCGCCGGTGGTGGCCTACGTGCCCGAGGGCAGCATCACGCCGCCGAGCGGACACATGCGTTTCCCCGGCACCATCAGCGTGCCCGATGCCGCGTTCGAGCAGATGCTGGCGTCAGCGGCCGAAAGCCTGGCCGCGCACGGCTTCCGCCACGTCGTGCTGCTCGGCGACCACGGCGGCTACCAGCACGACCTGCGTCGCGTGGTGGACCGGCTCAACCAGCACTGGGCCGGCTCGCCGAAGCGCGCATTCGCGCCGCCGGCGTACTATGCCGCCAGCTCCACCGGCTACGCCGCGCTGCTGCGCCGGCACGGCCACCGCGACGACGAGATCGGCACCCACGCCGCGCTTGCCGACACCTCGCTTCAGCTGGCGGTCGCGCCGTCGATGGTGCGCGCCGATACACTGCGCCACGCGAGCGCGCCGGGCGCGGCCGACGGCGTCTACGGCGGCGATCCGCGTCGCGCCACCGCCGCGCTGGGCCAGCTCGGCGTGGACCTGATCGTGGCGCAGACGGTCGAGGCGATCCGCAAGGACGTCGCCGGACACTGAGCTGCCCGCACCCCCCAACCGACACCCGTGGACCGGACATGCTGCCGAGGACTTTCCCCATCAACGCGCACACCTCTCACCCGCCGCGCCGCCGCGCCGGCTTCGCCCTGCTCGCCTGGCTCGCCAGCGGCGCAGCGTTCGCCGGCGGCGTGCCGACCATCGCCGGCATGCCGCCGGTGACCGATCCGGCCAACCTCTACGGTGACGCCGGCGCCGACATGCTCAGTCCCGCGGTGGCCGGCGCACTGCCGCGCGTCTACGTGCCCAACCTGCGCTCGGACAGCGTCAGCGTGATCGACCCGGCGACATTCAAGGTGGTCGACACCTTCAAGGTCGGCCGCAGCCCGCAGCACGTGGTGCCGGCCTACGACCTGCGCACGCTGTGGGTCACCAACAATGCCGAGGACCGCCCCGACGGCAGCCTCACCCCGATCGACCCGACCACCGGCAAGCCCGGCCGGGCGGTGGCGGTCGACGACCCGTACAACATGTACTTCAGCCCCGACGGCAAGTCCGCCATCGTGGTGGCCGAGGAAGACGCCCGGCTCGATTTCCGCGACCCGCACACCATGGCGCTGCAGTTCCGCCTGCCGGTGCCCGGCTGCAAGGGCATCAACCACGCCGACTTCTCCATCGACGGGCGCTACGCGATCTTCACCTGCGAATTCGGCGGCAAGCTGGCCAAGATCGACATGGTCGCGCACAAGGTGCTCGGCTACCTGAAGCTGAAGCGCCACGGCATGCCGCAGGACATCCGCGTGTCGCCCGACGGCAAGGTGTTCTACGTGGCCGACATGATGGCCGACGGCGTCTACCTGATCGACGGCGACAGCTTCACGAAAATCGGCTTCATCGCCACCGGCACCGGCACCCACGGCCTCTACCCCAGCCGCGACGGCAGGCGCCTGTACGTGGCCAACCGCGGCACGCACAAGATCCACGGCCCACGCAAGGGCAAGGGCAGCGTCTCGGTGATCGACTTCGCCACCCGCCAGGTCGTCGCCACCTGGCCGATCCCTCACGGCGGCAGCCCCGACATGGGCAACGTCAGCGCCGACGGCCGCCTGCTGTGGCTCTCCGGCCGCTTCGACGACGTCGTCTACGCCATCGACACCAGCACCGGCAAGGTGCGCAAGATCAAGGTCGGCATGGAACCGCATGGCCTCACCGTGTGGCCGCAACCGGGGCGGTATTCGTTGGGGCATACGGGGATCATGCGGTAGGGGGCCCCTTGCTCGTCATTCCAGCGAACGCTGGAATCCAGCGCCGTCAACCAAGTGCCACAACACTGCGTGCCGTCCTTCGCCGGAATGACGGGTATTCAGCTCCCTTACTCGTGCCCATGAACTTGCGAGTGTTCGCAGGCTCTGCTCCTGCTGGTTGCTCCGTTCAATCCATGGCATTCGAAGCGAAGAGCGGTCGATCGCCTTCGGCGACCGAGTTACTTTCTCTTTGCGTGGCCAAAGAGAAAGTAACCAAAGAGAAAGGCCACCCCGCTTGGCGCTTGCCGGGCATCCTGCCCGGCAAGTCCGTGAGCCGGGGCCGGGCTTTTCGCCAGGGCATCCTGCCCTGGCGAAAAGGAGCCGACATCCCTGTCGACTCCCGCTGCGCGGCCTGTCGTCCCCGACTCACCGCCGCACAGGGGCCCCGGGTAGAGCAGCGGGCCATCCTGGCCCGCACTTTTCAGAAGAGCCAGAGCAGAGCCGGCGCAACGCGCCAGCCGCTACAGCGAAGGTCGCCACAATCCGAACCACTAACGGTGCAGTAGAACTGGGTGAAAGGGCCCAGGCGCGGCAGATCAGCACAGTGAATGCCAAGATCTCATTGGGAGACGGCAGCGTCGTTGAGGGGAAGGTCAGCACCTCCAATGGAAGTGTCGTGCTTTCGCCCGGAGCAGTAGTGCAGGGCGAAGTGAGTACGGTTCATGGGTCGATCGAATTGAATGCGGCTCACGTCACTGGCGGCATCCACACCACCAGCGCAAACATCACGATCGGAGCCAACTCTCGTGTAGAGGGCGGCATCAGCGTAGGCAAGCAGGAAAGCTTTCTCCAGTGGGGACACCCGACCGTCATCATTGGTCCTCACGCAATCGTCCAGGGCCCGCTGGAGTTTGGGCAGGAAGTCGATCTGAGAGTGAGCGAGAGCGCAAAGATCGGACACGTCGCAGGCGCGGAGCCTCAGCTGTTCACAGGCGATGTTCCAAAGGCGGCACGTCAGCGGCGTTGAACCGGACAAGCATTTGGCAGACGCGAGTCGACGGCGGAGACGAAACCGGGATCGACGAAACCGAACGGAGGAAGTTAAGTAGAGAAGGTGGCGTCCAGCTTGCTGCTCCCGCTCTGCTTTGGCTCTTCTGAGAAGTGCGGGCCACGATGGCCCGCTGCTCTACCCGGGGCCCCTGTGCGGCGGTGAGTCGGGGTCGACAGGCCGCGCAGCGGGAGCCGACAGGGATGTCGGCTCCTTTTCGCCAGGGCAGGATGCCCTGTCGAAAAGCCCGGCCCCGGCTCACGGACTTGCCGGGCAGGAGCCCGGCAAGCGCCAAGCGGGGTGGCCTTCTCTTTTGGTTACTTTTCTCTTGGCCACGCAAGAGAAAAGTGACTCGGTCGCCAAAGGCGATCGACCGCTCTTGCCTTTGAATGTACCCGCGCCAAGAGCAAAGGCATCGCGCACAAAGTGCGCTCCTACAGGTGGTCGAGGCAGCCTGCGCACGCGGACAGACCACTCAATCGCCAAGACTTCCCACGCTTTTCCGAACCACGCACCGAGCTTCGGTACGACGGTGTATTCAAGGCAACAACACAAACACCGTCACGATCAGCAGCAACGCCAGCGGATACAAGCTGGAGCGATCGAACAGCCACGCAGCCGCGCGACCCTCGCGAGTCACCGCCAGCCGCACCGCCGGCACCACCAGCAGCACCACCCCAGCCAGCAGCACGACGAGCTGGAACGGCCAGCCCAGCGCCAGCGGCGAGAGCCGCGCCAGCAGCAGGCTGCCGGCCACGACGAGGCCGAGCAGCGCGAGCACCAGCCAACCCGCGACGCGCAGGCCGAACACCAGCGGGATGGTGCGCGCGCCGATGGCGCGATCCTCCTCGAGGTCGTTCCAGTCGGCGGGGATGTTCTGGCCGCCGACTTCCCACAGCATCAGCCAGCCCAGCATCAGGGCCAGCCCCGCCAGCGAGGGTGACGGCACCACGGCGAACACGGCGGCGACGGGGCCGGCGGATTTCACCAGGCCGCTGACCACGGTGCGCCACCAGGTGACCTTGAGCAGTTTCACGTAGGCCACTTCCAGCAGCGCTGCGGCGAGCAGGATGACGAGGATCCACGGGTTGAGCAGCCAGATGCCGAGCACGGCCAGCGCGAACCACAGGCCGAACCAGGCCAGCGCGCCCTTCATGCTGACCAGGTTCTGCGCCAGCGGGTAGCGCATGGCGGAGGCTTCCACGGCGTAGCCGGGAGTGAGCCCGCCGGCCAGTTTCTGCTTGTCGTCCTTGACGCCGACCAGGTCGTTCAGCGCATAGATCGCGGTGTAGCCGGCCAGCGCGGTACCCAGGCAGATCGCCAGCACTTGCCAGTCGGGGAAGCGGCCCAGCCACAGCAGGGCGACGAAACCGGGCATGGCGATGTCGAGCACGCCGTGCAGGGAGCGCGAGAGAGCGAGGAAGCGGCGCATGCGTTCAACCTCGGTTCGTGAAGCTCGCCATGTAGTTGATGTCCTCGCGCCCCGGCGCCACGCGGAAGCTGCGCTTGAGCGGGTGGTACATGAGGCTGGCCACCGCGTTGAACTGCAGCCCCGCCGCGCTTGCCCACGCGCGCATCTCGGTCGGGCGGATCAGCTTGCGGTAGCTGTGGGTGCCGCGCGGCAGCAGGCCGAGGATGTACTCGCCGGCCACGATGGCGAAGGCGAACGCCTTGAGGTTGCGGTTGATGGTGGAGAAGAAGGCCACGCCGCCGGGCCTGAGCAACTGCGCGCAGGCGGCGATCGCGCGCGCGGGCTCGGGCACGTGTTCGAGCATCTCCATGCAGGTCACCGCGTCGAAGCTGCCGGCCTCCTCGCGCGCCAGCGTTTCCACGTCGATCTCGCGGTAGTCGATGGCCAGGGCGCCGCGTTCGGCATGCTGGCGCGCCACGTTCAGCGACAGCGTGGAGAGGTCGATGCCGGTGACTCGCGCGCCGTGTTTCGCCAGCGCCTCGGTGAGGATGCCGCCGCCGCAGCCCACGTCCACGACGCGCGGCGCGGCGCCGGTCAGGCGGTCGGTGATGAAGCGCAGGCGCAGGCCGTTGATGGCGTGCAGCTGGCCCATCTTGCCGTGCGGGTCCCACCACAGTCGGGCGATGCGGTTGAAGTGCGCGATCTCCGCGGCGTCAACATTCGGCGATTCGGTCATGGGTGGGGCGAGTCCAGCATTGCAAGGTGGCGATGGCGTCGGCGAGTTCGCCGCGGCGGATGTCGTTGACGAACACCCCGGTACCCACGGCGGTGGGGAGCGGCACGCGCTGGGCGCCGTTGCGATGCTCGACGCGGTCCAGCAGCGACTGCCACATCAGCGTGGCGTCGAGCAGTTCCAGCGGCGGCGCCAGGCCCAGGCGTTCGACCAGGGCGAGGATGCGTGCGGCGGCCGCATCGGCGAGCAGGCCGCGGCCGTGGGCGATGGCGACGGAGACCAGGATGTCCAGCAGCACCGCCTCGCCGTGCAACAGGTGGTCCTCGTGTCGCGTTTCCAGGCCGTAGCTGAAGGTGTGGCCGAAATCCGCCACGCGCGCCAGCTCGTCCTCGAACAGGTTGGGTGCCAGCTCCTGCAGCATGTCGTCGATGGCGCGGTCGAGGATCGCGCCGCCAGCCTCGCCCTGGAACGCGCCGGCGATGCTGGCGGCGCCGTGGCGTTCCAGCAGGATGAACAGCGCGGCGTCCTTGATTACCGCGAGCTTGACGATCTCGCACACGCCGTTGCGCAGATGCCGCGGCGGCAGGGTACGCAGCAGGCGGCGATCGAGCAGTACGCGCCGCGGCGGCTCGAAGCTGCCGAGGCGGTTCTTGCGGCCGTTGAAGTTGATGCCGTTCTTGATTCCCACCGCCGCGTCCACGTAGCCCATCAAGGTGGTGGGCACCTTGATGTGCGGCACGCCGCGGCGGTAGCTGGAGGCCGCGAAGCCGACCACGTCGGTGAGCACACCGCCGCCGATGGCGAGGATGGGCTCGTCGCGGCGATGGATGGGGAATTCGTCGAGCGTACGCAGCAGACCCTGCCACGCCTCCATCGTCTTGCCGCGCTCGCCGCCGGGCAGCGCGACGATGCGCGCGTCGATGCCGTGGTGCGCGAAGTAAGCGGCGAGACGTGCGCCGTGATGGGCCAGCACCACCTCGTCCACCACCACGAAGCGCCGGCCGCCGGCGATGCGACCATCGGCCAGCAAGACATCGCTGGCCGGGTCGAACACGTCGGCCACGTTGCACAACTCGTACTCGATGCGCCGCGTCTCGCTGACCCGCCAGCGCATGGCCGCTGCGTTCATGCGATCTCCCGCCACGCCGCGCGGCGTGCCAGCACTCCGCGCGCCACGCCCTGCGCCGCGGCGAGATCGTGCTGGCGCCAGTGGCCGCACTGCCCGATGTTCGCGTAGGGCACGGCGGTGGCGGTGAGCACGCCGCGCAGGACGGCCTCCAGCGTCTGCTCGATCACCTCGCGGCGACCCTCGTTCAGCAGCGTGAGGTAGAAGCCGGTGCGGCAACCCATCACGCCCACGCCGATGAAATGCGCGGGCAGCAGGCGGCCGAAGCCTTCGAGCAGGAAATGTTCCAGCGAATGCAGCGCGGCGCTGTCCATGCAGACGCCGGCGTTGGGCAGGCGCCAGCGCAGGTCGACGGTGTAGACCACGTCGCCGTGCGATCCGACGTGCGCGCCGCGCAGCTTCACGCTGGGCGCCTTCAACCGGCGGTGATCCAGCTCGCCGATGGTGTCGGCGGCCCAGCCCAGGGTTTCCGGATCGACCACGGCGTTCATCGCTGCGCAATGGCCGCGAGGTGGCGGTGGCTGGCGTCCAGCGCCTGCTGCCAGCCGTCCACGTGGTGGTACAGCTCCACCGCGCCGTAGCCGCGGAAGCCGTGGTCGTTGAGCGCGGCGAAGCTGGCTGCCAGGTCCAGCGTGCCTTCGCCGGGGATCTCGTGGAAATGCACGATGCCGGTGCGCGTGTTGGCCACCATCTTGTCCACCAGCGCGGGCCCGCGCGCGCCGCGCAGCCAGGCGAGGACGGGGTGGGCGCGCTCCAACGCATCGAAGCTGAGCCCGGGCACCGAGATCAGGTAGGTGAAGAGCTCGTCGTCCAGCGGCGAGGCGCCGGCGTACAGGCTGCCGTAGTCCACCCAGCGTGCCGCCTGCACGAGACCGGCGCGCGCGAGCAGGACGTCGATGCGCCGCTGCCGCGCGGCATCCGGCGCGCGATCGGCGAAGTACAGCGGATGGCTGCCGTCCAGCAGCAGGTAGTCGGCACCGTCGGGGAAATACACCAGCGTGCTGGCGTGGTCGAGGTTGAGGGCGAGCGCGTCGCTGTCTTCCGCGATCTTCAGGTTCCAGCCCGCGCGCGCGTCGGAGATGTGCAGGTAACGCGCCTGCGGCGCGGCCTGCGCCAGCGCGGCGAGGTAGTCGGACTCGGAGCAGTACGCATGGCACAGGTCGATGTGCAGCGCGAAGCGCGGCGAGCCCACTGCGGCGATCAGCGCCTGGCCTTGCGCGAGCGTCTCGATCGCCATGCCCGGCTCGGGTTCGATCAGCAGGGTGATGTCTTCGTCATCACGGATCTCGGTGAGGCATTCGCGGATGGATTCGGCCAGCACGTCGAGCGGATCCACCTGCGGCTGGCGCATGTGTTCCTCGCGCACGAAGCCGCTGCCGCAGGTGACCAGGTTCGTGCCCAGTCGGCGCGCCACGCGGATGCCGCGCTTGACCAGGTCGATGCGCCGCTTGCGCCCGGCCGTGTCCAGCGACATCAGCGAGGGCTCGTGCGGGCGCGACGGCGTGAAGAAGTGCGAAGCGGTGGCCACGCAGGCCGGCGCGATGCCGGCGCGCGCCAGTCGGCGCTTCACTGCGTCGAGATCGTCGTCGCCGAGGTCGAACGGATTGAAGTGATCGCGATGGAAGGCGATTTCCATCCCGGCGTAGCCCGCGCGCGCCACCGCGTCGATGGCGTCGAGGAAGGGCAAGCGGGTGAGTCCGAAGCTGCTGTACGCGAGGTCGATCATGCGCCGGGCCGGGCGCGAGCCCGGGGTGGACAAAGTGGCGCAAGCGTGTCGGCGCGGCGGCGGGACCGCCTTGACTCAAGTCAACGCGGGCGGCGACGGCGCGCCGCCGCGACAATACGCGCCGAGGCCGCCGGCTGCCGTCGCGCGATGCGCGACCGCGCCGGCGCGACGCTCAATCGACCGGCGTATGCCGCGACCGACTCACCTCGGCGGGCGTCACCGCGCTGGCCTTGTTCGACCATGACTGGCGGATGTAGCTGACCACTGCGGCGACGTCCTCGTCGTTGAGCTGCTGCGCGAACGGCGGCATCGAATATGGCCGCGGGTTGGCCGCGGTGGCCGGGGCGAAGCCGCCGAGCAGCACGCTGCGGATCGCGTTGACGCTGGTCGGCCCCGTTACTGAAGTGTTGCCGTCCAGCGGCGGGTAGACACCGGCCGCCCCCTGGCCGTTGTCGCCGTGACAGTCGGCGCAGTGCTTCGCGTAGAGCTTGCCGCCCTGTTCGTGGCTGGACGCCTGCTGGAACGCGCTGGCAACCGGCGCGCGCGGCGGCAGCGATTGCAGGTAAGTCGCCACCGCCCGCAGGTCGGCGTCAGTCAGGTGCTGGGTGCTCAGCCGCACCACATCGGCCATCGGCCCGAACGCGCTGCCCTTGGACGACTGGCCGGTCTTCAGCAAGTCGACCACGTCCTGCGCGCTCCAGCCTTCCAGGCCGCCGCCGGTGCGCGTGCTGAGGTCGGGCGCGTACCAGTCCAGCTGCGGGATCTGGCCGCCGGTGAGGTGCTGGTTCTGCTCGATGCCGCCGAGCGAATCGCGCGGCGCATGGCATTCGTTGCAGTGGCCCAGCCCCTGCACCAGGTAGGCGCCGCGATTCCATTGCGGCGACTGCGCGGGGTCGGGCTCGTACACGCCCGGCTTGAAGTACAGCGCGCGCCACGCCACCAGGCTGCTGCGCACGTTGTAGGGAAACTCCAGGCCGGTCGGCTGCGCCGGCCGGTTCACCGGCGGCAGCGATTTCAGATAGGCGAAGATCGACAGCGCATCGTCGCGCGTGACCCTGGTGAACGAGGTGTAGGAGAACACCGGATACAGCAGCTGACCATGCCGGCCCTTGCCCAGGTGCAACGCGGCCCAGAACTCGTCGAAGCTCCACTGGCCGATGCCGGTATCCGCATCCGGCGTGATGTTCGGCGCCGGCACGTCGCCGAACGGCGTGGCCAGCGAACGGCCGCCGGCATACGGCTGGCCGCCGCGCGCGGTGTGGCAGGCGGCGCAATCGCCGGCGGTGGCGAGGTACTTGCCCTGCTCGATCCGCGCCGGATCCGCCAGCGCGGCCGCCTCGGCCTCGCGCTGGACCGGCGTGGACGGCGCACTGCGGTCGCGCGCCAGAGACCACCACGCGGCCGCGCCGATCAGCAGCAGCACCACCAGCAAGCCGGCACCGCGTCGCAACCACTTCATGGATTCACCTCGCTATGGCCCATCACGCACCAGCCCGGCAGCGGCGTCGTCTGCGCCGCGGCGGGCTGGGGGTGCATGTCCGCCGGCGGCGCGTGGCTGGCCAGCCACGCGGATACCGCGACGATGTCCGACTCGCGCATGCGATTGGCCACCACGCCCATGCAGTACGGCCCTTCCGCCGCGCGGGTATGCGTGCGCCACGACACCAGCTGGTTGCTGATGTAGCCGGAGGAGAGGCCGACCAGGCCCGGCATCATCGGCTCGAAGCCGGTGAGCTTGTCGCCGTGGCAGCTCACGCACGAAGGCACGGCGCGGGACGGATCGCCATGCAGCACCACCTGCTCGCCGCGGCGCAGCACCTCGGCCGGCACCGCCGGCTGCGGCCAGCGCCGGTAGGGCAGATCCTGCGCGGCGAAGTAGCCGGCGATCTGCCGCAGGTACGGCTGGCTCAGCTGGCGCACCACGTATTCCATCGGCGCGTGCCGGCGCTGGCCGGACTGGAAATACTCCAGCTGCTGCAGCAGGTAGCCGGCCGGCTTGCCGGCCAGGCGCGGCGCCTGCACGCCGTCGGGCGAGCCCTCGCCGCGCGCGCCGTGGCAACTGGTGCACGCGGCCACGCGCTGTTCCAGGGTGTCGGGCGTGGTGGCGGCCAGGGCGGCCGTGGCGCTGCAAAACGCAAGCAGCGCGACCGCCGCGCGCAGCGGCGAGCGTCGGAAACGAGGAGGGATCATCCGCCTATGGTAATCCCGCGCGCCGGGTCGCCGACGACTCGCGACAACCTGCCGCACTGCGCAGCCCGCGGCACGGCGGTCATGGTTGCCAGACTTTTCGTGCGCACCACGAGCACGGCAAGGCGCGAAAAGTTGCAGATGAATCTGTTGACCGCAGCGCAACATTGCTCGTAAGGTCGATCCATGTCGTCGATTTTCCGCCCAGCACGCCCACTCGCCGCCCCGGTCTGCACCGGTGCCGCCGCCGCGCGCACGGGCATCGCCGCCATGACTACGCGCACGATTACCACCGGTACCACTCGTCCCGGGCGGAGCGTCGTGCGCAGCTGAAGTTTTCCACGCAACGGCCCGCTCTCGACGAGGCGGGCCGGCTGATACCGACACGCCAGCGAGCACGGGCCTCCACCGGAGAGGCCGCCGTGATCACCTGTGCACCCGAGCAAGCCCAGCAAGTTCCATTGCCGCCGCTGTCGCCGCACACCACCGGCGCGCGCCGGCAGCGTACGCTGGCAGTGGGCGTGATCGGTCCGGGCCGCGTAGGCAGCGCCCTGCTGCAGCAACTGCGCGCGGCGCAATCGCGGCTGGCGCGCAGCTTCGGCCTGGACCTGCGCCTGTGCGGCGTGGTGGCCAGCAAGCGCATGTGGCTGGACTGCGACGACGCCGAACTCAACGACCGCCACGGCGGCGCGCAGACCTGGCGACCGAACGACCTGGACGCGTTCGCCCAGCATGTGCGCGGCGACGACGGCCGCCATGCGCTGCTGGTCGACTGCAGCGCCAGCGACGAGGTGGCCGCGCATTACCCGTGCTGGCTCGGCGCCGGCCTGCATGTGGTCACGCCGAACAAGCTGGCCGGCAGCGGCCCGCTGGAACGCTGGCAGGCGATCCGCGCCGCCTGCGCCGGCGGCGCGCGTTTCCGCTGCGAGGCCACCGTCTGCGCCGGCCTGCCGGTGGTGCAGACCCTGCGCGACCTGCTCGACACCGGCGACGAGCTGCTCGCGGTGGAGGGCATGTTCTCCGGCACGCTGGCCTGGCTGTGCAACCGCCACGACGGGCAGCAGCCGTTCTCCGCGCTGGTGCGCGAGGCGCACGCGCTGGGCTATACCGAGCCCGACCCGCGGGACGATCTTTCCGGCCTGGACGTGGCGCGCAAGCTGGTGATCCTGGCGCGCGAGGCGGGCTGGCCTCTGTCGCTGGAAGATGTCGACCTGGAGAGCCTGGTGCCGCCCGCGCTGGCCGCGCTGCCACGCGACGTGTTCCTGCAGCGACTCGACGAACTCGATGCACCGATGGCGGCAAAACTGGCCCGGGCGCGCGCTGACGGCGGCGTGCTGCGCCACGTCGCTCAACTCGACCGCCACGGCCGCGCCAGCGTGCGGCTGCGGGTGCTGCCGACCAGCCACGCCTTTGCGCACACCCGGCTCACCGACAACATCGTGCAGTTCAGCACGCGCCGCTACTGCGATAATCCGCTGATCGTGCAAGGCCCCGGCGCCGGTCCCGAGGTGACCGCCGCCGGCGTGTTCGCCGACCTGCTGCGCATTGCCGAGTCGCTGGAGGCGCGCGCATGAACTCCCTGCTGCTGGAATCCGCCATGGCTGCACCGCACCGCGCCCATCTACCGCTATCCGCCCGTGCCTTCGCCCCGGCCAGCGTCGGCAACGTCGGCGTCGGCTTCGACCTGCTCGGCCACAGCGTGGCCGGCGCCGGCGACCGCGCCGAAGTGCGCCGCATCGACGAACCGGTGGTGCGCATCGCCGCGATCCGCGGTTGCGTGGAGGGCCTGCCGCTCGATCCGCTGCGCAACACCGCCGGCACGGCGCTGTTGTCGCTTCGGCAATCGCTGGCGCTGCCGTTCGGTTTCGAGCTGGTGCTGCACAAGGGCATCGCGCTGGGCTCGGGCATGGGCGGCTCGGCGGCCTCGTGCGTGGCCGCGCTGGTCGCCGCCAACGCCTTGCTGGAACAACCGCTGTCGCGCGAGGCGCTGTACCCGTTCGCGCTCGATGGCGAGGCGGTGGCCAGCGGCAGCCGCCACGGCGACAACCTCGGCTCGATGCTGCTCGGGGGCCTGGTGCTGGCCACCCACGAGCGCCTGCTGCGCATCGCGGTGCCGGCGGCCTGGCATTGCGCGCTGGTGCATCCGCACGTGGTGCTGGAGACGCGCCGCGCGCGCGCCGCGCTGGCCGGCCACTACGAGCTGGGCGAGTTCGTGGCGCAGAGTTCGAACCTCGCCCTGGTGCTGACCGGCTGCCAACGCGGCGACGCGACGCTGGTTCGCGAAGGCCTCAAGGACGTGCTGGTGGAGCCGCGCCGCGCCCCATTGATCCCGCACTTCGCGCGGGTGAAACAGGCCGCACTCGACCACCACGCGCTCGGCGCCAGCATCTCCGGCGCCGGTCCCAGCGTATTCGGCTGGTACGACAACCGCGCCGACGCCGAAGCGGCGAGCGTGGCGATGCGCTCCGCCTTCGCCGACGGCGGACTCGACAGCGACGCCTGGGTGTCGCCGATCGAGGGGCCGGCTGCCACGTTGATCGATTCTCTCGACGAGACCCTGTCATGACCCGGCGCCCCACTTGCAGGAGCCCGCTCGCGGGCGATGCTCCGACGGATCCCGAATCCCGGCTTCAAGAGCATCGCCCGCAAGCGAGCTCCTACGCGAGCACACGCGGAGCGGCGCCGGCCGTACCGATCGGCGAGGCGATCGCCGCCGGCCTCGCTCCCGACGGCGGCCTGTACGTGCCCGAACAGCTGCCGCGGCTCGACCCCGCAACGTTCGACCCGCGCGGCACGCTGGCTGACACCGCCACCACCTTGCTGGCCCCGTTCTTCGCCGGCGATGCCCTGGCCGCCGAACTGCCCGCCATCTGTGCCGAAGCCTTCACCTTCGACGCACCGCTGCGCGCGCTGCCCGCCCATCCGCACACGCTGATGCTGGAGCTGTTCCACGGCCCCACCTCCGCCTTCAAGGATTTCGGCGCGCGCTTTCTCGCCGCCTGCCTGCGCCGGTTGCCGCGCGCCGATGCGCGGCCGCTGACCATCCTCGTTGCCACCTCCGGCGACACCGGCGCGGCGGTGGCCGCCGCGTTCCATCGCCAGTCGAACATCCGCGTGGTGATCCTCTACCCCGACGGCCTGGTCTCGCCACGCCAGGCACACCAGCTCGGCTGCTTCGGCGACAACGTGACCGCGCTGCGCGTGGCCGGTCGCTTCGACGATTGCCAGCGCATGGTCAAGGCCGCACTCAACGACGCGGCGCTGCAGGCGGACGTACCGCTGTCCTCGGCCAACAGCATCAGCCTCGGCCGCCTGCTGCCGCAGATGAGCTACTACGCCCACGCGGCGCTGGGCTGGTGGCGCGCACACGGCAAGCCGCTCAACTTCGTCATCCCCACCGGCAACCTCGGCAACGCCATGGCCTGCCTGTGGGCGCGCGAAATCGGCCTGCCGATCGGCGACGTGAGCCTGGCCTGCAACGCCAACGCCACCCTGCCCGACTACTTCGCCGGCGCCGACTACGCGCCACGCGAAGCGATCGCCACCATCGCCAACGCGATGGACGTCGGCGCACCCAGCAACTTCGAGCGCCTGCGCTGGACGTTCCCGGATGAGGCTCGCCTGCGTCGCCTGCTGCACGTCCGCAGCGTCGACGACGCCATCATCCGCCACACCATCGCCCTGCACGCGCGCGAACACGGCGAGGTGTTCTGCCCGCACACCGCTACGGCCATGCACCAACTCGATCGCCTGCGCGAAGCGGGCGACGCATCTGCGTGGGCCGTCGTCGCCACTGCGCACCCGGCCAAGTTCGAAAGCGTGGTGGAGCCATTGATCGCGGCGCAGGTGGCAACTCCTGCTGCCCTGACCGCGATGCTGGAACGCGCCGCCCACGCCGAACCCATGGCCGCCGACGACAGGTCTCTCGGCGCACGATTGCGTCACCCCGCGAAATACTCCGATTGACCGCGACCAGTCGCACAGCGCTGCGCTTCCGCGACCTTCGTGGCCAACGCCGTGGCGCCGCTCGCGGTGACGGCGCGGCGCTCTGCAAGGGCGGGCAGGGGCAGCGGGAGAACGTGCAAGCCGAGTGGATCGGCCGGATCGTCACGCGATGGTTTCATCTGTATCCATTTGGACGCATAGCCGTCCAAACGCCCGCTGCGGCGCCTTAGAAGCAATCGTCATGAAGATTTTTGTTGACAGGTCCGGCAGCATCGCTTAGGGTCAATCGCATGTCGCAGCGCAACAGCCATGGCCGCACCGCCGAAATGAACCGTCTCGCGACGGTCGACGGTCTGCTGCTGGCTGGCGGCACGCTCCTTCTTGCTCTCGTACTCGTACTCCTCATTACCAACGGAGGTGCGGGCTGAGGGCATGTGTCCAGGTAGCTAGAAAACAAACCTGAAGACTCCCGAAGAACCCCGCACCGGCAACGGCGCGGGGTTTTTTGTTGCCCTCGGCATCGCATCCCGATCGGAGCGAAGCCATGAAAACCCGGCAGCACGACGAACAACACGCGGTCGGCGACGTAGCCGCCGACCGCGTGCGCATCTTCGACACCACCTTGCGCGACGGCGAGCAGACGCCCGGCTTCTCGATGGACCGGCGCGCCAAGCTGCGCATGGCGCAGATGCTCGAATCGCTCGGCGTGGACGTGCTCGAGGCGGGTTTTCCGCAGGCCTCGCCGGATGATTTTGCCGCGGTGGCGCAGATCGCCGGGTCGCTGACATCCACCACCGTGTGCGCGCTGGCGCGTTGCCAGGCCGGCGACATCGACAGCGCCGCCCGCGCGCTGGAGAGGGCGCATCGCTCGCGCATCCACGTGTTCATCTCCACCAGCCCGCTGCATCGCGAACACAAGCTGGGCATGAGCAAGGCGCAGGTACTGGAGGCCGCGGTGGCTGCGGTGGAGCTGGCGCGCGAGCGCTGCCACGAGGTGGAGTTCTCCGCCGAGGACGCCATGCGTACCGAACCGGAGTTCCTCGCCGAGGTGTTCGCCGCCGCCATCGCGGCCGGTGCCGCCACGCTGAACGCGCCGGACACGGTCGGCTACATGACGCCGGCCGAGATCGCCGAACGTTTCGCCTGGCTGCGCACCCACGTCGCCGGCGCCGAGCGCGTGGTGTTCTCCAGTCATTGCCACAACGACCTCGGCCTGGCGGTGGCCAACAGCCTGGCCGCGGTGGAGGCCGGCGCGCGGCAGGTGGAATGCACCGTCAACGGCATTGGCGAGCGCGCCGGCAATGCCGCGCTGGAGGAGATCGTGATGGCACTGAAGGTGCGCGGCGTCCATTTCGGCGCGGACACCCGCATCGACACCCGCAAGCTCTACCCCGCCTCGCGCCTGCTGTCCCAGCTCACTGGCCAGAACGTGCAGCGCAACAAGGCGATCGTCGGCGCGAACGCGTTCGCGCACGAGTCGGGCATCCACCAGCACGGCATGCTCAAGCATCGCGGCACCTACGAGATCATGCGCCCGCAGGACGTGGGCCTGGCCGAGACGAAACTGGTGCTGGGCAAGCACTCCGGCCGCGCCGCACTGCGCCAGCGCCTGCAGGCGCTGGGTCACGCGCCGGAAGAAGCGGCGCTGGACGCGATCTTCGCGCGCTTCAAGACGCTGGCCGACAAGAAGCGCGAAGTGCACGACGAGGATCTGGAAGCACTGGCGCTGGGCCAGGACCCCGACGCGCTGGGTCCGTGGCGACTGTTGCGGCTGGACACCAGCACGCACCTGGGCGCCGGCGCCTCGGCCGCGGTGAAACTGCGCCACGACGATGGCCGCGAGGCGGCGGAGGCGGCGATCGGCGACGGCCCGGTCGACGCGGTGCTGCGCGCGATCGAACGCGCCACCGACAGCGACCTGCGCCTGGCCGATTTCCAGGTGCGCGCGGTGAGCGAAGGCGGCGACGCGCAGGGCCAGGCACGGCTGGTCGCCCATCACGCCGGCCGCCAGTGGAACGGCGCGGGCGTCAGCACCGACATCGTCGAAGCCACTGCGCAAGCCGCGCTGGCCATCGTCAATCGCATCGAACGCCAGGCGGCGTCGAATCCGCCGGGTGCTGCACCCGTGCACACACGCGCGCACAAGGAGACCGCTGCATGAGTACGCCCTTCGTCTGGCACAACGGCCGCATCAAGCCGTGGGCCGAAGCCACCACCCACGTCAGCGCACACGCGCTGCACTACGGCTCCTCCGTGTTCGAGGGCGAGCGCGTCTACGCCACGCCGCGCGGCCCGGCCTACTTCCGCCTGGCCGACCACACCCGCCGCCTGTTCGAATCGGCCCGCGTCTACGAGATCGACGTCGGCTACAGCGAGGACGAGATCAACGCCGCCTGCCTGGAGCTGATCCGCGCCAACGCGATGCCGTCGGCCTACGTGCGGCCGATCGTGTTCCGCGGCGCCGGCGGGCTCGGCGTGCTGGCGAAGGACGGCGCGCCGGTCGAGGTGGCGATCATGGCGATGGCCTGGGGCGCGTACCTGGGCGAGGCAGCCGAACGCGGCGCCGACATCTGCGTGTCGTCCTGGCACCGCCCCGCGCCGAACACCTTGCCGAGCTGGGCCAAGGCCGGCGGCAATTACCTGTCGAGCCAGCTGATCGGGCTGGAGGCGCGCCGCAACGGCTACGACGAGGGCATCGCGCTGGGCGTGAACGGCCTGCTCAGCGAAGGCGCCGGCGAGAACGTCTTCCTGGTCAAGCGCGGCAAGCTGCTCACGCCGCCGTCCAGCGCCGGCATCCTGGCCGGCATCACCCGCGACAGCGTGCTGGCGCTGGCCGCCGACCTCGGCCTCGAAACGGAAGAGCGCGAGCTGCCGCGCGAGGCGCTGTACTCGGCCGACGAAGTGTTCATGACCGGCACCGCCGCCGAGATCACCCCGGTGCGCTCGGTCGACCGCAAGGCGATCGGCCAGGGTGCGCCCGGACCGGTCACGCAGCGGCTGCGGCAGGCGTTCTTCGGCCTGTTCGACGGACGCACCGAGGATCGCCACGGCTGGTTGAGTTTGGTGCATGGCGAAGCGGCGACGCAGGAGGCGGCGTGATGGCCAGGACGCTGTTCGAGAAAATCTGGGACGCCCACGTGGTCGCCGCCGAAACCGCCGACACCCCGGCGATCCTCTACGTCGACCTGCACCTGGTGCACGAGGTCACCTCGCCGCAGGCCTTCAGCGAACTGCGCGAGCGCGGCCTGACGCTGCGCCGGCCCGACCGCATGCTGGCCACGCTGGACCATTCCACGCCGACCCTGCCGCCGAATGCCGACGGCAGCCGCTCCTACGCGAACGCCGAGGCGCAGGCGCAGGTGGCGCAGCTGGAGAGCAACTGCCGCGAGTTCGGCGTCGAGCTGCACGGCTGGGACAGCGCCGAGCGCGGCATCGTGCACGTGATCGGCCCCGAGCTGGGCGCGACGCAACCGGGCATGACCATCGTCTGCGGCGACAGCCACACCTCCACCCACGGCGCATTCGGCGCGCTCGCGTTCGGCATCGGCACCACCGAGGTCGGCCACGTGATGGCCACGCAGTGCCTGCTGCAGCGCAAGCCGAAGACCATGGCGATCCACGTCGATGGCCAACTGCCCGCCGGCGTCGGCGCGAAGGACCTGATCCTGCACATCATCGGCAGCATCGGCGTCGATGGCGGCACCGGCCACGTGCTGGAGTACCGCGGCGCGGCGATCGAGGCGCTGTCGATGGACGAGCGCATGACCGTGTGCAACATGTCGATCGAGGCCGGCGCGCGTGCCGGGTTGATCGCGCCGGACGAGACCACGTTCGAATGGCTGCAGGGTCGTCCGCGCGTGCCGCAGGGCGCGGCGTGGGACGCGGCGGTGGCGCAGTGGCGCGCGCTGAAGAGCGACGACGGCGCACGCTACGACCGCGAGGTGCGCATCGACGCCGCCGCGGTGAAACCCACCGTCACCTATGGCACCCACCCGGGCATGGCGATCGCCATGGACGCGCCGGTGCCGGCAGCGACGAATGCGCAGGAACGCCGCGCGCTCGACTACATGCAGAGCAGACCCGGCCAGCCGATGCAGGGTACGCCGGTGGACGTGGTGTTCATCGGCAGCTGCACCAACTCGCGCCTGTCCGACCTGCGCGAGGTCGCCCGCGTGCTGCACGGCCGGCACGTTGCCGCCGGCGTGCGCATGCTGGTGGTGCCCGGCTCCGAGGCGGTGCGCCGCGACGCCGAGCGCGAAGGCCTGCACCGGGTGTTTCTCGCCGCCGGCGCCGAGTGGCGCGTGCCCGGCTGCTCGATGTGCATCGCGATGAACGGCGACCTGGCGCAGCCCGGGCAACTGGTGGTCTCCACCTCCAACCGCAACTTCGAAGGCCGCCAGGGCAAGGGCGCACGCACCGTGCTGGCCAGCCCGGCCACCGCCGCCGCGAGCGCCATCGCCGGGCGCATCGCCGATCCGCGCGAGTACGCGACGCAGGAGCAAGCCGCATGAAACCCGTCATCCGCCTCCACTCCCGCACCGCCGTGCTGGGCGACGAGAACATCGACACCGACCGCATCATCCCGGCGCGCTTCCTGACCACCACCACCCGCGACGGATTGGGCAAGTTGTGCTTCCACGACTGGCGCTACCAGGCCGACGGCAGCGACAACCCGGCGTTCCCGCTCAACCGGCCGGAAGCGCGCGGCTGCTCCATCCTGGTCGCCGGACGAAACTTCGGCTGCGGCTCCTCGCGCGAACACGCGCCGTGGGCCCTGCTCGACTACGGCATCCGGGCCGTGCTGTGCAGCGAGATCGCGGACATCTTCCGCGGCAATGCGCTGAAGAACGGCTTGCTGGCCATCGTCATCAGCGAAGCCGAACACCGCTGGCTGCTCGATCACCCCGGCATCGAGCTGGCGATCGACGTGCGCGAGCAGTTCATCGCGCTGCCCGACGGTGGCCGCATCCCGTTCGCGCTGGAACCGTTCGCACGGCACTGCCTGCTCCACGGCGTCGACCAGCTCGGCTACCTCTTGCAGAACGAAACAGCGATCGCTCATTACGAACAACGGGAGCAAGCCGCATGAAGGCCCATATCGTCACCCTGCCCGGCGATGGCGTCGGCCCCGAGGTCACTGCCGCCGCGATGGCCGTGTTGAAAACCGTGGCCGCGCGCTACGAGCACGTGTTCGCGTTCGATGAGCAGCCGATCGGCGGCGCCGCGATCGACGCCTGCGGCGAGCCGCTGCCGGCCGCGACACTGGCTGCCTGCCAGGTCGCGGACGCCGTGTTGCTCGGCGCCGTGGGCGGGCCGAAGTGGTCCGATCCGAATGCGCCGGTGCGGCCCGAACAGGGACTGCTGGCGTTGCGTGCCGCGCTTGGCGTGTACGCGAACCTGCGCCCGCTGCAAGTGCACCCGGCGCTGGCCGAGCTGTCGCCGCTGAAGAACGACCGGTTGAAGGACGTCGACGTGCTGTTCGTGCGCGAGCTCACCGGCGGCATGTACTTCGGCGCGCGTACGCGCACGGCCGATGCCGCCACCGACGAGTGCAAGTACAGCGTGGCCGAGATCGAGCGCGTGGTACGCCGCGCGTTCGCGCTGGCGCGCGCCCGCCGCCAGCACCTCACCTCGGTGGACAAGGCCAACGTGCTGGAGACCTCGCGGCTGTGGCGCAGCACGGTGCAGCGCGTCGCCGCCGAGTATCCCGACGTGAAGCTCGAGCACCAGCTGGTCGACTCGATGGCGATGCTGCTGCTGACCCAGCCGAACCGCTACGACGTGGTGGTCACCGAAAACCTGTTCGGCGACATCCTCTCCGACGAAGCCGCTGCGCTGGCCGGCTCGCTCGGCCTGCTGCCCTCGGCCTCGCTGGGCGAGGGTCGGCGCGGGCTGTACGAGCCGATCCACGGCTCGGCGCCGGACATTGCCGGACAAGGCGTGGCCAACCCGGTCGGCGCGATCCTCTCCGCCGCGCTGCTGCTGCGCCACTCGCTGGGCCTGGAGGCCGAGGCCGTCGCGGTGGAGGCGGCGGTGGAGCAGGTGTTGCGCCACGGTCCGCACAGCCGCGACATCGGCGGCAGCGCCGGCACCGACGAGGTACGCGATGCGGTGATCGCGGCGATCGACGATCACGCCGACAACGCCGCCGCGTTCTTCGCCGGAGCGCGCGCATGCGGCTGATCCGGCCAGCTTTCCCCGGCGGGCACAGGGACGTGTCCGCACTTTTTGCCGCCCCCTGCGTGTCTTCGGCGCCGGACGGTTCGTGCCCGCCGCGATGGCGCCGACCCCCGCTCCGTCCCGCCACCTCCCTTGCACGCAGGGGGCGCTTTTCTTCCCTCACCCAGCGGAATCACCATGCGCAGTGACCTGATCAAGAGCGGCCCCGACCGCGCTCCCGCCCGCGCCATGCTGCGCGCCACCGGCCTGGACGATGCCGCGCTATCGAAGCCGCTGGTGGCGGTGGTGCACACCTGGTCGGACGTCTCGCCGTGCAACCTCAACCTGCGCGAGCTGGCGCAGGCGGCGATGGCCGGCGTGCGCGCCGCCGGCGGCACGCCGGTGGAGTTCAACACCATCGCGGTCACCGACGGCATTGCCATGGGCACGCCGGGCATGCGCTATTCGCTGGTCAGCCGCGAGGTGATCACTGACTCGATCGAGGCCGCGGTGGAAGGCCACCTGTGCGACGCCATGGTGGTGCTGTGCGGCTGCGACAAGACGATTCCCGCCGCGGCGATGGCGATGGCGCGGCTGGACATCCCCGCGGTGGCGCTGTACGGCGGCACCATCGCGCACGGCCTGCACCGGAACCGGCCGATCACCATCCAGCAGGTATTCGAGGCGGTGGGTGCGCACGGCGCGGGCAAGATCGACGACGCGGAACTGCGCGCGGTGGAATGCGACGCCTGTGGCGGCGCCGGCGCCTGCGGCGGCCAGTTCACCGCCAACACCATGGCGATGGTGCTGACCACGCTGGGGCTGTCGCCGCTGGGCCTGAACGACATCCCCGCCACGCATCCGGACAAGATCAAGGCTGCGCGCCGCTGTGGCGAGCTGGTGATGGACTGCCTGCGCGCGGGGCGCACGCCGCGCGCGCTGATCAACCGCAGCTCGCTAGCCAACGTCGCGCGCATGGTGGCGGCCACCGCCGGCTCCACCAACGCGGTGCTGCACACCCTGGCGATCGCGCGCGAGGCCGGCGCCGAGTGGTCGCTGGAGGATTTCCAGCCGGCCACCGAGGCCACCCCGGTGATCGCCGACCTGCTGCCCTCCGGCCGCTACACCGCGGTGGAGATGTTCGACGCCGGCGGTGCCGCGCGCGTGGCGCAGGAGCTGATCGAGGCCGGCATGCTGCAGGACGCACCCACCGTCACCGGCCGCAGCCTGTTCGCGGAAGCCGCCGCCGCGCCGCGCTTCGCCGATCAATCGGTGATCGCGTCGGTAAGCGCACCGCTGAAACCGCACGGCGGCTATTCCATCCTGTACGGCAACCTGGCGCCGGACGGCTGCATCCTGAAGATCCCCGGCAAGCACGGCCCCGGCCACGGCGGCACCCGTTTCGAAGGCCACGCGCGCGTGTTCGAGAGCGAGGAAGCCGCCTTCGCCGCCGTACAGGAAGGCCGCATCGCGAAGGGCGACGTGGTGGTGATCCGCAACGAGGGCCCGGCCGGCGGCCCCGGCATGCGCGAGATGCTCGGCGTCACCGCCGCGCTGATCGGCCGCGGCCTCGGCGACGACGTGGCGCTGATCACCGACGGGCGCTTTTCCGGCGCCACCCACGGCTTCATGGTCGGGCATATCGCGCCAGAGGCCGCGCGTGGCGGCCCGATCGCCCTGCTCGCCGACGGCGACCGCATCCGCATCGACGCGCTGACCCGCGAGATCTCCACCGACGCCGACCTCGCCGAACGCCGCAAGCGCTGGGTACCGCCCGCACCCAGGGTGACGCGCGGCGTACTGGCCAAGTTCGCCCTGCTGGTGGGCTCGGCCTCCGACGGCGCCTGCACCTCGCCCACCACCACACCCGCATCCCACACCACCGCATCCAACCAGGGAGTCACCGCATGAGCAGCCACAACCCTCTCGCTTCATCCCGCATCGCCGTGCTCGGCTACGGCAGCCAGGGCCGCGCGCATGCGCTGAACCTGCGCGATTCCGGCCTCGACGTGGTGGTCGGCCTGCGCCCTAACGGCCCGACCTGGCACAAGGCCAAGGCCGACGGCTTCAAGGTCGCCGAACCCGCCGAGGCAGTGAAAGGCGCCGACCTGGTCGCCGTGCTCACCCCCGACATGGTGCAGCCGGCGCTGTACAAGGAAGCGATCGAGCCGAACCTCAAGCCCGGGGCCGCGCTCCTGTTCGCGCACGGCTTCAACGTGCACTTCAAGCAGATCGAACCGCGCGACGACATCGACGTGATCCTGGTCGCGCCCAAAGGCCCCGGCGCGCTGGTGCGCAGCGAGTACGAGCGCGGCCGCGGCGTGCCGTGCATCTGGGCGGTGCACCAGGACGTCAGCGGCCACGCCGAGGCGAAGACGAAGGGCTACGCCGACGGCATCGGCGGTGGCCGCGCCCTGCTCATCCGCACCGACTTCAAGGAAGAGACCGAGACCGACCTGTTCGGCGAGCAGGCGGTGCTGTGCGGCGGCGCCAGCGAACTGGTGACCAAGGGCTTCGAAACCCTGGTCGAGGCCGGCTACCAGCCGGAGATCGCCTACTACGAGGTGATGCACGAGCTGAAGCTGATCGTCGACCTGTTCTACGAAGGCGGCCTGGCCAAGATGCTGCAGTTCGTCTCCGAGACTGCACAGTACGGCGACTACGTCAGCGGCCCGCGCGTGGTCGACGCCGGCGTGAAGGCACGCATGAAGGAGGTGCTCGCCGACATCCAGGACGGCACCTTCGCGCGCAACTGGACGGCCGAATACAAGGCCGGCCTGCCGAACTACAAGCGGCTCAAGCAGGCCGACCTCGAGCATCCGATCGAGCAGGTCGGCGCGAAGCTGCGTGCACGGATGCCGTGGCTGCAGCCGAGCGCACCGAAGGCGGCCGTCGAGCCGCTGAAGAAGGCCGGTTGACTCCAGCCGGGCCGCCGGCGTGACGCCGGCGGCCCCCATCACTTGTCCACACACCACGAGGTTCGCCATGAAACGCTTCCATATCGCCCTGGCCGTCGCCGACCTGGACGCTTCCGTCGCCGATTACAGCGCCCGCCTGGGCCAGCCGCCGCACGCGCTGGTGCCCGGCAGCTACGCCCTGTGGCGTACCGACCAGCTCAATTTCTCGATCAGCCGCGAACCTGCGCACGCCGGGCAGTTGCGCCACGTGGGTTTCGAGGACGACGACGCGCGCGGCTTCACCTGCGAGGCCGACGTCAACGGCATCGCATGGGAGAACTTCTCCGCCGTGGCGCAGGAGCTGCGGATCATCTCGACCTACGGCGTGCCCGTGCACCAGGGTGCCGCGGAAGAACTGATCCGCAACTGAGCCGCCGCCTTTCGACCCGCCGGCAAGGCCGGCGCCGCCAGGAATCCTCGTGACCACCTCTTCCCCGTCCGCCAGCGCAGCCGTCGCCCATCCTTCACCCGTCGCGGTGCCGAACAGCGGTGCCGAGGCGATCGTGCAAGTGCTCGCCGACGAGGGCGTGGCGGTGATCTTCGGCTACTCCGGCGGCGCGATCCTGCCGGTGTACGACGCGGTGTTCCGCCACAACGCGCTGCACCCGCGCGACGACGGCAGCGACTCCATGCCGCTGGTGGTGCCGGCCAACGAGCAGGGCGCCGGGTTCATGGCGGCCGGTTACGCGCGCGCCTCGGGCAAGGTCGGCGTGGCGATCGTCACCTCCGGCCCGGGCGCCACCAACATGGTCACGCCGGTGCGCGACTCGATGGCCGACTCGGTGCCGCTGGTGGTGATCTGCGGCCAGGTCGGTACCGCGGCGATCGGCAGCGACGCGTTCCAGGAGGCGCCGGTCAGCAACATCATGGGCGCCTGCGCCAAGCACGTGTTCCTGGTCACCGACGCCGCGCAGCTGGAAACGACCGTGCGCACCGCGTTCACCCTCGCGCGCAGCGGCCGCCCCGGCCCGGTGGTGGTGGACGTGCCCAAGGACGTGCAGAACGCCGCGATCGCCTGGCGCGGCAGCGGCGAGCTGTTGCTCGGCGGCTATCGCTCGCGGCTGCGCACGGTGGAACAGGCCAGCCTGTCCGACGCGGATTGCGCGGCGTTCTTCGCCGCGCTGGCGCAGGCGCGGCGACCGCTGATCTACGCCGGCGGCGGGGTGATCGCGGCCGATGCCAGCGCGGCGCTGCGCGCCTTCGTGGACGCCTTCGCTCTGCCGGTCACCACCACCCTGATGGGCCTGGGCGCGTTCGACAGCACCGCCCCGCTGGCGCTGCACATGCTCGGCATGCACGGCACCGCCTACGCGAATTACGCCGTGGAGGATTGCGACTTCGTGCTGGCGCTGGGCGCGCGCTTCGACGATCGCGTGGCCGGCGTGCCGGACAAGTTCGCGCCGCGCGCAAAGTTCATCGCGCAGGTCGACATCGACCCGGCCGAGATCGGCAAGGTCAAGCGCGTGGACTGGCACCATGTCGGTCCCCTCGGGCGCGCGCTGGAACGACTCACCGCGTACGGTCGCGCGCACGCCATCAAGCCGCCGCTCGCCGCCTGGCATGCACACGTGGCCGAACTCAAGCGCACGCACGCGATGGACTACGACCGCGCCAGCGCGCTGATCCAGCCGCATGCGGTGATCGAGGCGCTCAACCGCCACACGCAAGGCCGCGCGATCATCAGCACCGGCGTCGGCCAGCACCAGATGTGGGCGGCGCAGTACTTCGATTTCCGGGCGCCACGGCATTGGCTCACCTCCGGCTCGATGGGCACGATGGGCTTCGGCCTGCCCGCGGCGATCGGCGCGCAGTTCGCGCACCCGGGCAAGCTCGTGATCGACATCGACGGCGACGCCAGCATCCGCATGAACATCGGCGAGCTGGAAACCGTCACCACCTACGGCCTGCCGCTGAAGGTCGTGGTGCTCAACAACAGCGGCGACGGCATGGTGCGGCAGTGGCAGAAGCTGTACTTCAAGAGCCGCTTCGCAGCTTCGGACAAGAGCCTGCACACCAAGGATTTCGTGCTCGCCGCGCAGGCCGACGGTTTTGCCTGGGCGCGACGGCTCGACGATCCGGCCGCCCTGGAAGCGACCGTCGCCGACTTCCTCGCCTTCGCCGGCCCGGCCTTCCTCGAAGTGGTGATCGACCCGGACGCCGGCGTGTACCCGATGGTCGGCCCCGGCGCCAGCTACGCGCAGATGATCACCGGCGATTTCATTGCCTCGCGCAAGGCGACGGCCGAGGCAGGCGCCGCCGAGGCGACGTCGATGTTCTGAAAGAACCGCTCGCGCCGAGCGCAGTTTGCGCGAGCAAACGGAGTCGAAGCGTTGCGCCTCGTGCGAACGCCCGGTTCCATCCATGAAAGTCTGCGGAGAATTGCCATGAACCAAACCCTGTCCATCCTGCTGCAGAACGAAGCCGGCGCGCTGGTGCGCGTGGCCGGGCTGTTCGCCGCACGCGGCTACAACATCGACACGCTGACCGTCGGCCCCACCCACGACCCGGCGGTCTCGCGGCTGGTCCTCACCGTGCAGTGCGACGAGGCCGGACTGGGCCGGATCATGCAGCAGACGCGCAAGCTGGTCGACGTACTGCAGGTGGCGCAACCGGCCACCGCACTCGCCGCGTGAATGCAGCCACGCCCCTGCCGCTCGACGGCGACGACGCGCTGCTCGCGCAGATCCGCGCCGCGCGCGTGGGCGAGGTGGCGCGCGAATCGGCGCTGAACGAAGCGCCGCTGCTCGGCGCGCGACTGGGCCGGCGCGTGCTGCTCAAGCGCGAGGACCAGCAACCGGTGTTCTCGTTCAAGCTGCGCGGCGCGTACAACCGCATGGTGCAGCTGGACGCCGCGCAGCGCGCGCGCGGCGTGGTGGCCGCCTCGGCCGGCAACCACGCGCAGGGCGTCGCGCTGGCCGCGGCCAAGCTGGGCATCCGCGCCACCATCGTGATGCCGGTGACCGCGCCGCAGCTGAAGGTGGACGCGGTGCGTCGCTTCGGCGGCGCGATGGTGGAGGTGCTGCTGGCGGGCGACTCCTACAGCGACGCCCAAGCCGCCGCCGCGCAGCTGCAGGCGGAACGCGGCGCGGTGTTCGTGCATCCGTTCGACGACCCGGCGGTGATCGCCGGCCAGGGCACCATCGCGCTTGAGATCCTGCGCCAGCACCCCGGCCCGCTGCAGGCGGTGTTCGTGCCGGTCGGCGGCGGCGGCCTGCTCGCCGGCGTGGCCGCATGCATCAAGGCGTTGCGGCCCGCGGTGCAGGTGATCGGCGTGCAGGCGGCGGACTCGGACGCGATGGCGCGCTCGCTGGAACGCGGCGAGCGCGTGGTGCTGGACGAAGTCGGCCTGTTCGCCGACGGCACCGCGGTGAAGCAGGTCGGGGCGCTGACCTTCGCGCTGTGCCGGCAGCACGTCGACGCCATGCTGCGGGTGGATGCCGACGCCATCTGCGCGGCGATCCGCGACATCTACCACGACACCCGCAGCGTGCCCGAACCCGCCGGTGCGCTCGCGCTGGCCGGCCTGAAGCAATACGCCGCCGCGCATCCCGCCGACGAGGACGCACTGGTGGCGATCGTCTCCGGCGCCAACATGAACTTCGACCGCCTGCGCTTCGTCGCCGAACGCGCCGAGCTGGGCGAGCAGCGCGAGGCCGTGTTCGCGGTGACCATCCCGGAGGAGCGCGGCAGCTTCCGCCGCTTCTGCGCCACGCTGGGCCGGCACCAGATCACCGAGTTCAACTACCGCATCGGCGACACGCGCAGCGCACACATCTTCGTCGGCGTGCAGATCGCCAGCCGCGCCGAACGCGAGGCCCTGGCCGCCGCCTTCCGCGCGCAGGCCTTCGGCGTGCTCGACCTCACCGACGACGAGCTGGCCAAGCTGCACCTGCGCCACATGGTCGGCGGCCGCTCGCCGCTGGCCCGCGACGAACTGCTGTACCGCTTCGAGTTCCCCGAACGCCCCGGCGCGCTGGTGCACTTCCTCGACCAGCTGCACCCGGACTGGAACGTCAGCCTGTTCCATTACCGCAACCACGGCGCCGACCACGGCCGGATCCTGGTCGGCCTGCAGGTGCCGGCCGCCGAACATGCCCTGTTCGCGCGGTTCCTCGCCACGCTCGGTTACCCGTACGTGGACGACAGCGCGCACCCGGCCTACCGCTTGCTGCTGCGCAGCTGAAGGGCAACCGCCTGGCCGGCGAGCACGGGAGAAAGGTTAGAACAGGTCGATGCTGCCGACGGCGTGGCCGCGGCCGAGTGCGCCGCAGGCGCCGAGTTCCTCGTAGCCGCGCACGCCGTCGCGACCGTGCTGCTTGACGAAGTACAGCGCCTGGTCGGCGCGGTCGAGCGCCACGGCGGGGTAGTCGTGCACGCCGATGCGCGAGTAGCCGATGCTGATGGTGACGTGGCCGACCAGCGGAAACGCGAAGCGGGCGACATGCGCGCGAAAGCGTTCCAGCACGCCGTGCACGGTGGCCTCGTCGGTGGCGCTGAACAGCGCCACGAACTCCTCGCCCCCGAAGCGGAACAGCACGTCGCCGCGGCGGAAACAGGCGCGCATCTGCTGCGCCAGCAACAGGATCACCTCGTCGCCGTAGACATGGCCGAAGTTGTCGTTGATGTGCTTGAAATGGTCGATGTCCACGATCGCCAGCCACACCTGCGCCGCCTCGCCGGCCGGCGCCGCACGCTGCTCCCGCGCGGGCGGAACGGCAAGCGGATAAGGTCGCAGCGGCGTGTCGCGCAGTTGCAGCATGCGCTGCAGCTGGCGCTCGAGGCTGCGCCGGTTGTAGAGGCCGGTCAGCTTGTCGTGCTCGCTCTCGTGCAGCAGCGCGGTGTAATTGGCATAGATGCGCGCGAAACCGTCGATCAGCGATCGGCTGCGCAGCGGCGCCAGCGCGCTGTCCAGTTGCAGCGCGCCGATCGCGTGCCCTTCGCGCACGATCGGCACCAGCTGGCGATGCAGGCCGTTACGGGTCTCGGTCTGGGCCTCCATCTCCTGCAGGCAGCGATGGATCGGGCCCAGCGCCGCGCCCAGCCGTTCCGGTTCCAGCGGATGCACCTGATACGCGCCGCGGTTGTCGGGCGAGCAGCACACCACGCTTTCCAGCACGCTGTCCTCCGGAAAGCACTTGGCCAGGGTCACGCGACGGGCGCCGGTCAGTTCGGCCAGGGTCAGCACCAGGCTGTGGTCGAGCGCGTCGAGGTCGCGATGGTGGGTGAGCGCCGCCAGCGAATCGAGCACGCGCCATTCGTCGGGCGCCTCGACGGCCGCCGGCCGTGCCGTCAGCACCTCGCTGCACGGGTCGGCCAGCTCCAGGCTGTCTTCCTCGATGAATTCGTGCTCGATCACGGACACTCCCGGCGCCGCGCGCCCGGACTTGGTTGGCGGAGACCCGCTGGGGCCTCCAGTGTCGGTATCGGCCGCGCGGCGGCAGCCTTTAGCGCGGAATCAGGCCATCCCGCCGTTCACCCCGATCACCTGGCCGTTGATGTAGCCGGCTGCGTCCGAGCACAAGAACGCGACCAGGGCTGCGACGTCCTGCGGCGTGCCGGCGCGCTGGGCCGGCACCAGTTCGCGGATGCGTTCGGGCGGGAACGCCGCCTCGGCCATGCGCCCCTCGATTACCCCCGGCGCGACCACGTTGACGGTGATCCCGCGCGAGGCCATCTCGCGCGCCAGCGACTTGCTGGCGCCGTGCAGCGCAGCCTTGGCGGCGGCGTAGTTGGTCTGGCCCCGATTGCCCAGCAGCGCCGCGACCGAGCCGATCGACACGATGCGACCGAAGCGCGCGCGGGCCATCGGCAGCAGCAGCGGCTGGGTGACGTTGAAGAAGCCGTGCAGGCTCACGTCGATCACCCGGTGCCATTGCTCGGCGCTCATCCCGGCCATCGGCGCGTCGTCGTGGATGCCGGCGTTGTTGATCACGGCGTGGATGCAGCCTTCGCCGAGCAGCACGTCCAGCGCCGCGCGGGTGACCTCGGCGTCGCCCACGTCGAAGGCGGTGGCCTGCGCGCTGCCGCCGCCGGTGATGATTTCGCCGACCACCGCCTCGGCGCGATGCAGGCTGTGGTTGGCGTGCACGATGACGTGGTAGCCGTCGCCGGCCAGCGCGTGGGCGATCGCGCCGCCGAGCTCGCCGCTGCCGCCGGTGACCAGGGCGCGTCGCAGGGAGATGGAAGCTGGCATGGGCGACCTCGAATCAGGGTTGGGGGTGGATCACCGCGGCGCGGCCGCTGCACAGCAGCCGGCCGCGGTGCTCGACGCGAAACGCATACTGGGCGCCGCCGTCGTCGGCGTAAAGGCATTCGGCATGGACGTCCAGATGGCCATCCAGATGATCGACGTATTCCTCGGACAACGCCACGTCGCGCAGGCTGACCAGCCGCCCGGGCCGTGCCACCTCACTGCCGCGGGCGCGCGCAAGCAGGCCACCATGCACGGCCATCGCCTGCGCGCCGTACTCGGCCAGGTGCACCGCATGCAGACCGTGCTCGCCACGCAGCGGGTTGTCCCTCCGCGCGTGGCCGGCGCTGATGGCGTGGATACTGCGCTCGTCCCACGCCAGCACCGCATCGAGCAGGCACATCGTGCCGGCGTGCGGGATGAGATGGGCCCAGTCAGTCTTGAGGAGCCTGTCAGGCCTTGGCCGGCCGGGCTGCGAATCCGTCTGTGGGGTCCATATTCCTGCCGCTTCTTGATCCATGGAACCACCATGGATCGGCAAAGCGGCAGCAATCTGTCCTCCCACAGCCGCCTTCTCGCCTCGACCGCCAAGGCCCGACAGGCTCCTGGCATGCGGCGCCATCAGGATCGACAGGCAGAAATGGAAGGCCACGCCCAGGCTCACGGTGAGCCCGATCGCGCGCAGCACGGGAATCGTCGCCCACGCCAGCATGCCGAACACCAGCAGCGCGGACAGCACGCAGACCAGGGTGGCGTGCAGGGTGCGCCGCTGCTCGGCCGGGTCGCCGGTATCGCGCTCGAAGAACAGCGCGTAATGCAATCCCAACCCGCCGGCGAGGATCAGCGCGACCAGGTGGAACAGCGAGATCTCGATGCCGGCCACGCGCTCGACCGCCAGCACCAGGAAGGTGGCCAGGGTCATCGGCGCCAGCACGTGCCAGGCACGGCGCGCGCTGCGCAGGGCGACCGAAATCGTCACCACCAGCAGCAGGCCGGCCGCCAGCAGCGCCTGCAGGATGCGCGTGCGGTAGGCGGCCACCAGCGATTCGGAGGCGGCCTTGAGATCGAGCAGATGTACCGCGCCGCCGCGCGCCGCGCCCAGCGTCTGCAGCGCCGCCACGTCATGCACGCCGCTGACCGTGGCCAGGCCCAGCCAATGGCCATCGCGCTGCACCAGCATGGCGGCCAGACGCTGGCCCAGCGGTGTCTGCGCGTAGCGCTCGGGCGTCAGCGGCGGCAGCGCGCGTGCGGTCTCCACGTCTTCGACGAAGGGCTGGAACAGGTCGGCGCGGAACGGCAGGCCCTGCAGCGCGCCGGCCAGCGCCTGTTCGAGCGTGGCCCGATCGGGCAACTTCTGCTGCCGCGCGCGCTGCTGCGCGACGGTGGGCAGGTAGCGCGAGGGCAGCTCGATCGCGTCGACCGCGTGCCGCGCCACCAGCGCGTCGGCCTGCGGCTGCAGCGATTGCGACAGCGCCAGCACGCCCTGCTCGGTGGGTGCCTGCAGCAACAGCAGGTAACGCACGTCCGGCGCACCCAGCGCTTCGCGCAGGCGTGCATCGTGCTGCAGCAGCACGGTCGGCACGGGCGTCAGCGCGGCCAGGTTGTTCTGCCAGAACGGACCCGGCGCCAGCGCCAGCATCGCGGCGATCGCCAGCGCCACCAGCAGCGGAATCCAGCGCGGGCGCGGCAGCCGATCCAGCCACCCGCGCGCGCGGATCAGCCAGCCCATCGCCGCCACGTCGCGCACCCGTCGCGGCAACAGGTGTGGCAAGAGGTAACGCGTGCTCAGACCCGCAACCAGCAGGCCGACGATGGTGAACACCGCCAACTGCTGCAACCCGACGACGCCGGAGGCGTAGAACGCCAGATAGGCGATGCAGGCCGAGGCGATCGCGGTGAGCAGCAGCGGCCACAGGTCGCGTACGCTTTGCAGCGCGTCCTCGCCGGCGCGGCGGTGGCTGAGCACGCGGATCGGGTATTCCTGCGCCACGCCGAGCAGGGTGAAGCCGAACGCCAGGGTGATGCCGTGCACTTCGCTGAAGACGAGGGTGAGCGCGGCGATGCCGGCCAGTGCGGCGCTGGCGATCGGCAGCGCGGACAGCAGCAGCGAACTCACGCTGCGATAGGCCAGCAGCAGCAGCGCGATGAAGCCGATCGTGGAGATGCGCCCGATCCAGTCCGCCTGGTGCCGCGTCTGCGCGCCGATCAGCACGCTGAAATAGCCGGGGCCGCTCAGTTCCAGTCGCGCATCGGCGCTGCCGGGCAACGCGTGGAACGTCTGGCGAATACCCTCGATCGCCTGCTCCTGCGCGCCGGGGTCGAAGCCGGCGGCGACGGTCTGCACCAGCAGCAGCGCCTCGTGCTGCGGGGTGAACCACACGCCATCGCGCAGCTCCGGCGATTTCGCCGGCGCCCACCGCTCGGCCAGCTTCAGCGTCTCCAGCGTGGGGTCGCGCGGCAGCAGGTTCTTCAGCAGACTGGCGGCCGGCGAGGAGAGGTCATCGAGCCGCTGCTGCAACTGGTCGGCGAGATAGGCCTCGTCCAGCGGCTGCGTGTCCAACGTGGGCGAGAGCAGGTAGCGGTACGGCAGCAGCTGCGGATCGAGCGAGGACAGATCGAAGCTGCCGTTGAGCACCTGGCTGTAGTGCGCGTCCTTCTTCAGCGCGGCGGCGAGGCCCTGGCTCAAGCTGGCCAGTTGTCCGTCGGAAGCACCGGAGATCGACAGCAGCAGCAGACGCGAACCCGGCCCCTCACCCACCTGTTCCATCAGCAGGCGTTGGTCCGGCGTGGTCGGTGCGGGCATGAAACTGCGCAGGTCGCTGCTGACGTGCAGGCGCTGGCTCACCATCCAGCCGAGCCCGGCCAGCGCCAGCAGCCAGGCGGCCAGCAGCGTGGCGCGGGCGCCCCGGCGCATGCTCAGGGCGAACCCGCGCACAAGGCCTGCAGCTCCGCGCGGGTCGGTTCGGCCGGCATTTTTTCGGCGAGCGGCCCGAGCAGGTCGACCGCCAGATCGCCGTCGGCCTCCTGCATGTGCATGCAGCGCGACTGGTCGCCGATGCCGTCGATGCGGATGCGCGCGACCGTCTTCGCCACGCGCGCGTCGCGCGGCACCAGGGTCAGCGTCCACGCCCCGGCGGCCTCGCCTTCGCGCTGGATCTCGAAGGCCTGTTGCAATCGGGCGGCGTCGCCGCTGAGCAAGGCGACGAAACTGTCCAGCAGCACCTGCAGCTGCGGCGCACGCTTGAGCGAGAAGTGCCTCGCCGGTTTGCCGTCGCGCTGCTGGGTCACCTCGCCGTCGGCGATCATGGCGGTCTCCGCACGCGGTTGCTCGACGCGCCGCTGCAGGCGGTCGCCGCCCAGCCAGGACAGTTGCCCGGAGACCACCAGCGGGCGATCCAGCATGTTGAGGAAACGCGCCTCGGCAAATGCGGTGTGCGCCGGAGCCGGCTGGCGCAAGGCGGCGATCACCGCCTGAGCCGACGTGGCCGCGCCCGCCGGCTCAGACGCCCACGCGGTGGCCGCCCAGCACGGCAGCAGCAGGCTCAGCAGCAGGCGGGTCTTGCCAGAAATCATAGAAGTTGAACCAGTTGTAGGGGGCGACGCGGATGTAGTGCTCCAGCCGTTTCGCGTAGCGTTCAAGCAGGGCGTCCAGCGCCGGTCCCCGATCGTGGCGGGGAATCTCCACCCGTTCGCTGAACGGCTCGAACACCAGCCGGTAGCGGTTGCCGCCGAGGTAAAGCCCGAAGCACAGTACCACCGGCACCTTGAGCGTATGCGCCAGCAACCACGGGCTGACCGGGAACGGCGCCGGCGAACCCAGCAAGTCGACGCGGCGCAACATCTCGTGGCCGCGACCACGGTCGGCCAGCATCGCCACCAGCGCGCCGCGCTGGCAGGCCTCGGCCATGGCCAGGGCGATCGAGGTGCCGTCCTGGGCCGCGTCGATCACGCAGGCACCCACTTCCGGAGCCAGCGCTTCGAGCAGTTCGGTCATCGCCGGGGTCTTCTGCTTGTCCAGCACCACCCGCAGCGGCAGCTCGGGCCGGCGCGCGCCGATCGCGCGCAGTGCCTCGAAGCTGCCCTGGTGCGAACCCAGCAGCAGCACGCCGCGACCCAGCGCCGCGCGCTGTTCCAGCAGGTCCAGGCCCTGCGTCTCGAACTGGAACGGCTGCTCGCCGTGGGCGAGCAGGAAGATCCGGTCCATGATCGTGGCGGCGAAACAGTGGATGTGCTTCAACACCTGCCATGGCGTGGCCGGACGGCCGAACACCCGCTGCAGGTAGCGCGCCGAGGCCCGTCGTTCCGGCCCGCGGCGGCAGTAGAAATACAGCGTGATCGGGTACAGGCAGCAGCGGCCCAGCCGGCGGCCACCATACAGGGCGATGGTGCGGATCAGCCACAACGCGAAGCGGCCGCCGCCTTCGGGCCGGCTCTGCCAGTGCTCGCTGTCGCTCATGCCTCGCCCTCGATGACGCCCCGCGCCAGCAGCATGCCGTCGCGCTCGATGCGGAAATGGACCCGCGAGGGCGACGCGGCAGTCGACGTCAGCTGCAGTTGCGCCGCCTCGCCGGGCAGCAACGGCGCGACGAACTTCGCCTCCGGCACGCGCACCAGCCGCTGGCCGCGCCATGCGCGCAGGGCCAGCGCCAGCTGTTCCAGCAGCAACACGCCGGGCACCAGCGGCTGCCCCGGGAAGTGCCCGGGCAGCGCCGGATGGCCGGCATCGAACCGCAGCGCCTGCGAGAACCCGTTCATGGCGTGATGCCGCCGTTGCCGTGCAGCAGCTGCGGCCAGCGCATGGCCAGCTTGAGCAACATGTCGTGCAGGCCGGGATGGCTGAGATGGCGCAGGCGCCAGCGCCGCCAGGCGTACTCCAGCAGGAATGCCGCGCCCAGCAGCAGGTAGCAGCCCACGTGCAGCCACGCCGACGCCCAGTGCTCGGACACCTGCCATGGCGACGTCACGCCGAGGCGCAGCAGCAACCCGTGGTGAGCGGCGAACAGCAGCAGGCCGCTCAACAGCAGCGCCTGCGCCGCCAGCAGCACGGTCCAGAACCAGGTGATCTGCCGCGCGTAGCTTGCCACGCCGGGCTCGCGCAGCCGCTCGGGGCCCTCGATCGCCACCACGAAACGTGCCACCAGCGGCTCGCCACCGGCCAGGCTGCGGCCGAACCAGCAAGCCAGCGCCACGTTGATCAGGATCGGCACCGCTTCCAGCAACAGGTCGGCGAGTCCGAGTCGTGACAGCAGCCACACGCCGGCGAGCATCAGCAGCCACAGCAACCACGGCAGCGGCCGGCGCGACTGCAGCCGCGGCAGCATCAGCACGCTGGCCAGCGCCGCCAGCGCCAGCAGCGCAAAGATCGGCCGATGAGTGATTACTCCGGCGATGGCGCACACCGGATAGACCAGCAGTAACCACAGGGCGTGGCGCCGCGAGGCCGGGGCATGGGTGGGTGCAGCAGGCTTCATGCGCGATTCCGCGACGACTCGGTCGGCAACGGCAGCTTGCCACGCGTGGCGCAGCGTGGCGTGACGAAAGCGGGAACCACGGCGCCATGCGGTGTCAAGGCGTCCACCCCGCGGCGCGCGACAACGGCGCGCGTGATCGTGCCGTCCAGCCCAAGACCGTTCAGGCGCGGTGCTGTTCGACGTGGCTGGACAGGTTGCGCAGACTGGCGAAGATCTGCCGGTTTTCCGGATTGTCCGAGCGCAGCTGGAAGCCGTAGCGCTTGGAGACGGCCAGGGCGATCTCCAAAGCATCGATGGAATCGAGTCCCAGCTCGCCGCCGAACAGCGGTGCATCCGGATCGATCTGCGCGGCGCTGACGTCCTCGAGGTTGAGGCATTCCACCACCAGGGTGGCCAACTCGTGCTGTGCCTCGGTCTGTTCCGCCATGCTCGATTCCGTACGCCAGATGCATTGCCTCCCCCCGGTGGCAGTGGCCGCAGAGTGTAACATAGCGGCCTTGTCGCTCCGGTTGGCCAGCATGATCCAGGGATGTGAAAACCCGCAAGTGGAAGCCCGGGCGCGGCGGGCGCCGCGGGTGTCCTATCGCATGGCGGAGGCTGCCACCTTGCTGGAGGCGCCGGGCACGCTGGCGGTGTTCGGTTTCGACCCGTCCGCACCCGCGGGCGACGATCCGCGCCATCTGCAGGTGGCGCTTGCCAGCACCGATGCTCCCGCTCCGCTGGAACTGTGGCAGGTGGACGGGCCGGTGCGCTGCGGCATGGAAGGCGCGTTGCGCTGGTCGAGCGGCGGCGGCTGGCTGTTCGCCGCGGTCGAACTGGACGAACGCGAACACGGCGGCACCCGTGCCACCGCAAAACAGGCGTACGACATGCTGCACCGGTTCGTCGGCGGCCGCGAGGCACGGCACGTGCTGCGGGTGTGGAACTACATCGGCGCGATCAACGATGGCGAAGGCGACGCGGAACGCTACAAGCGCTTCTGCGAAGGCCGCGCCGCCGGCATGGGCGATTTCTTCGCCGAGGGTTTCCCCGCCGCCACCGCGATCGGCCACCTCGCGGCGGAACACCGCCTGCAAGTCTACCTGCTGGCCGGCGAGCAGGGCGGCCACCGGGTCGAGAACCCGCGCCAGGTGAGCGCATGGCGCTACCCGCGGCAATATGGGCCCACCCCGCCCAGCTTCGCGCGCGCGATGGTCATGCCGGCCCGCGACACACTGGCCATTTCCGGCACCGCCGCGGTCGTGGGCCACGCCTCCGCCCACCACGACGACCTCGACGCACAGCTCGAGGAAACCCTGACCAACCTGGACGCGCTGCTGGCCAGCGCCGACATGCGCGCCGGCTTCGACGCGCACTCACCGCTCAAGGTCTACCTGCGCCACGGCAGCGACGCGCCGCGCGTGCGCGACGCGCTGCAACAGCGCCTGCCGGGCGTACCCCTGCTGCTGCTGCACGGCGACATCTGTCGCCGCGAGCTGCTGGTCGAGATCGATGGCTGGCGCTACGTCTAGCGATGCACGGATCTCGTCAGGAGTGTTTCGCGGGTGGCCCCAGTGAATCCAGCAGATCGATCACCTGGGAACGGACGTAGGGGTTGGCCGTTTTTCCGTGATCCGCGTTTTGCTGCTTTCGCAGCGGCGAACGCATGAGCAATTTTCCGGTAGCCGCCTGGAAAACCGAGACCACGGCCTTGTAGCCGACCGTCGGCGCGAAGGACTCGCCGGACTGCTTGTACGAAGTCGCCGAGAAACCGGCCACCACCGAGGGGCGGTAGTCGATGGCCACCCGGTACGGCAAGGCGATTTCCGTGACGCGCGATGCAGCGGCGGTGAAGGCCGGGTCGCCGGCATCCACGATGTGGGCGGTCACGTCGTGAGCGCGAGCCCAGGCGAAGACCGCATTGCCGACATTGACGCAATTGACGCTGTCGCTGGTGCACGCCACGTACAGCGAGAAGCGCGGGGCGTCGTCCGCGGCGAACAGCTGCAGCGACTGCAATTGTCGTTGCTGGATGCCGCTTGTCGTCGAGCCGGCGCCGGCGCATCCGTAGAGCGCGATCGACGAAACCACCATCATGCCATGCAGCCATTTCTTCATCGCAATCATCCTTCTTTGCCGAGAGGCGTAGTCGAAACCGGCACAAGTTCGTCAAGGGTGCGCGGGTCGCAAGGGGCTGGAAAAGGTCAAACTGCCCTTCAGCTTTCGCTCCTCATCCCTGCTTCACCGGCCGCCGCCAGCCCGGCAGCGTGGCCTGCCGGCCGCGCGCCACGGTGAGTTCGCCCGCGGGCGCATCCTTGGTGATCACCGAGCCGGCGCCGATGGTAGCTTGCTCGCCGATGGTCACCGGAGCGACCAGCGCGCTGTTGGAACCGATGAAGGCGCCGTCGCCGATGCGGGTGACGAACTTGTTCACGCCGTCGTAGTTGCAGGTGATGGTGCCGGCGCCCACGTTGACGCCGCGACCGACCACGGTGTCGCCAAGGTAGGTGAGATGGTTGGCCTTGCTGCCCTCGCCGAGGCGGGTTTTCTTGGTCTCGACGAAGTTGCCCACGTGCACGCCGGCGTCCAGTTCGGTGCCCGGACGCAGCCGAGCGAACGGGCCGATCGTGCACGGGCCGTGGGTGACCACGCCGTCGAGATCGCAATGCGGAAGCAGCACCGTGCCGGAGGCCAGCTGCACGTCCTTCAGCCGCGTGAACGGGCCGATGCTGACGTTCTCGCCGAGCACCACGCGGCCTTCCAGAATCACGTCGATGTCGAGTTCGACGTCGCGGCCGGCCTCGACCGTGCCGCGCACGTCCACGCGCAACGGATCGGCCATGCGCACGCCCTCGCGCAGCAACGCGTGCGCGGCGCGGCGACGCCAGGCGGCTTCCAGTTCGGCCAGCTGCACGGGGTCGTTGGCGCCGGCGGCCTCCACCGGATCGGCGCATTCGACGCTGAGCGCGCCACGGCCCTCGGCGGCGGCCATCGCGAAGATGTCGGTGAGGTAGTACTCGCCCTGCGCGTTGTCGCGATCGAGTTGCTTGAGCCAGCCGCGCAAGGCCAGCGCATCGGCCAGCAGGATGCCGGTGTTGACCAGGGTGACCGCGCGCTGGCCGGCGTCGGCGTCCTTCTCCTCGACCACTTCGCGCACATGGCCGTTGCCGTCGCACAGTACGCGCCCGTAGCCGGTCGGATCGGCCAGCCGCGTGGTGAGCAGACTGAAGCTGGCATCGGCGTCCAGCAGCTGCCGCAGCGTTTCGGCGCGGGTCAGCGGCACGTCGCCGTACAGCACCAGCACACGCGCCGCGCGGGGCACACCGGCAATCGCCTGTTCTACCGCGTGACCGGTGCCGAGCCGTTCGGCCTGCAGCACCCAACGCAATTCCTCTTGCCCGGCGAACGCCGTGCGCACCTGCTCGCCGCAATGGCCGTAAACGATGTGGATGGCGGCGGGCTGCAGGGTTCGCGCAGTGGCGATCACGTGCGCCAGCAGCGGCTTGCCGGCCAGCGGCATCAGCACCTTGGCGCGGTTCGACTTCATCCGCGTGCCGGCACCGGCCGCCAGGATGATCACGTGCAGCGGCGTTGTATCCATGGGTTGCGACCCTGTTCCGAGCGAAGCAAAAGCATAGCAGCCGACGCCGCCCATCCGCTGCGGCGAAGCCCTTGATGCGGCTTGCGAAGCCACCTACAAAAACGCAACGATCGCCGTGACAGACTGGTATCCGTGGGCAGCAAACAGACGAGGTGCAGCATGAGGCGCATGACCGGAATCCATTCGTGCAGTTTCGTGGCCCTGCTTGCCTTGGCCGCGGCCGGGGGGTCGGCACCGGCGATGGCCGCGGCCGCGCCACCGCCGACGATCGCCGTGGGCGAACCGGTCCCCGGCGCGCGGGTCACCGTCAATTACGTCAACCCGGAGGAGTTCAGCGAGGCCCGGCAATACGGCCTGCAGGACCGCTTCAACGGAAGGAACTACCTGGAGCCGCTGAAGGCCCACCTGATCGAGCGCGCCACGAAGATGTTGCCGGCCGGCGATCGGCTGCAGGTCAACATCACCGACATCAAGCTGGCCGGCGGCTACGAGCCCTGGCATGGTCCGCAGCTCAGCTACGTGCGCTTCATGAAGGACGTCTACCCGCCGCGCATCGATCTCGACTTCAAGCTGACCGACAGCAGCGGCAAGGTGGTGCGCGAGGGGTCGCGGAAGCTGCGCAACCTGGGCTACCTGCAGAGCGGCGCCGCACGCGTCGGCGACACTGACCCTTTGCGTTACGACAAGGCCTTGATCGACAGCTGGTTGCGCCGGGAGCTGGAAAACCTCTAGCGGCGGGAACCCCGCCGCGGCGCCTCAGTGCTTGAGGTTCTTGCGCAGCCGCTCCAGCGCCTGCAGCTGGGCCATCGCCTCGGTGAGACGGGTCTGCGCCTCGGCCAGTTCGATCGCGTCGGTGCGATTGGCCAGCGCTTCGCGCGCTTCCTTCATGGCACGCTCGGCCGAGGCCTGGTCGAGATCCGCCGCCCGCGCGGCGGTATCGGCCAGCACGGTGACTACTTGCGGCTGCACTTCGAGAATGCCGCCGGAGACGTAGAACTGCTGGCGCTCGCCGCTTTCCAGCAGCACGTCGACATGACCGGGCTTGAGCCGGGTGATGAGCGGCGCGTGCCGCGGCGTGATGCCCAGCTCGCCCTGGTCACCGGTCGCCACGACCATGCTCGCCTCGCCGGAAAAGATCTCGGCTTCGGCACTGACGATGTCGACTCGGATGGTTGTCATGGGGTCTCTCTCACTGCGTTCGTTCGACGGGAATAGGGGAATAAGGAATAGGGAATGGTGAAAGCCGAACAGTGCGGGACGGAGCGGCTTTATGCTTTTGCCTTTCCTATTCTCTATTCCCTACTCCTCATTCCCTGAAAGCCGCCTCAGGCGGCTTTCTTCGCCCCCATCTCCTCGCCCTTCTTGATCGCCTCGTCGATGCCGCCGACCATGTAGAACGCCTGCTCGGGCAGGTGGTCCACGTCGCCGTCGACGATCATCTTGAAGCCGCGGATGGTTTCGGCCAGCGACACGTACTTGCCCGGTGAGCCGGTGAACACTTCGGCCACGTGGAACGGCTGCGAGAAGAAGCGCTCGCACTTGCGCGCGCGGTACACGGCCTGCTTGTCCTCTTCGGACAGCTCGTCCATGCCGAGAATCGCGATGATGTCCTTCAGCTCCTTGTAGCGCTGCAGCGTGCCCTGCACGCGGCGGGCCACGTCGTAGTGCTCGGCGCCGACCACGTTCGGATCGAGCTGGCGGCTGGTCGAATCGAGCGGGTCCACCGCCGGGTAGATGCCGCGCGAGGCGATGTCGCGCGACAGCGTCACGGTGGAGTCCAGATGCGCGAAGGTGGTCGCCGGCGACGGATCGGTCAAGTCGTCTGCGGGCACGTAGACGGCCTGGATCGAGGTGATCGAGCCGGTCTTGGTCGAGGTGATGCGCTCCTGCAGCACGCCCATTTCCTCGGCCAGCGTGGGCTGGTAGCCCACCGCCGACGGCATGCGGCCGAGCAGCGCGGACACCTCGGTACCGGCCAGCGTGTAGCGATAGATGTTGTCGACGAAGAACAGCACGTCCTTGCCCTTGCCGCTCTCGTCCTTCTCGTCGCGGAAGTACTCGGCCATGGTCAGGCCGGTCAGGGCCACGCGCAGGCGGTTGCCCGGCGGCTCGTTCATCTGGCCGTAGACCATCGCCACCTTGGATTCCGGCAGGTTGTCGATCTTGACGACGCCCGCCTCCTGCATCTCGTGGTAGAAGTCGTTGCCCTCGCGGGTGCGCTCGCCGACGCCGGCGAACACCGACAGGCCCGAGTGCTGGGTCGCGATGTTGTTGATCAGCTCCAGCATGTTCACCGTCTTGCCCACGCCGGCGCCGCCGAACAGGCCGACCTTGCCGCCCTTGGCGAACGGGCAGACCAGGTCGATCACCTTGATGCCGGTTTCCAGCAGGTCATTGGACGCGGCCTGCTCGTCGTAGCTGGGCGCCTCGCGGTGGATCACCCAGTGATCCTTGGCCTCGATCGGACCGACCTCGTCGATCGGATTGCCGAGCACGTCCATGATGCGGCCCAGGGTTTCCTTGCCGACCGGCACCTTGATGCCTTCGCCGGTGTTGCGCGCCATCAGGCCGCGCTTCAGGCCCTCGGTGGAGCCGAGCGCGATCGCGCGCACGATGCCGTCGCCGAGCTGCTGCTGCACTTCCAGCGTGATGTCGGTGCCGTCGATCTTGAGTGCGTCGTACACCTGCGGCACCTGGTCGCGCGCGAACTCCACGTCGACGACCGCGCCGATGATCTGAACAACTTTGCCCTGGCTCATGCTGATAGCTCCGGATGAATCTTTCTAAGGTTTTGTTTTGTACAAAGCGCCAATGAAACGTCGCTCTTACCAGGAGTGCGGCCAAGGATGGCCGCCTTTTGATCTTGCTTCGCGATCAGGGACGATCGCACTCATACAGCCGCGGCGCCGCCGACGATCTCCGAGATTTCCTGCGTGATCGCCGCCTGGCGCGCCTTGTTGTAGGTCAGCGTCAGCGTGTCGATCACCTTGTTCGCGTTGTCCGACGCGGCCTTCATCGCGACCATGCGGGCAGCGTGTTCGCTGGCCAGATTCTCCAGCGTGGCCTGGTACACCACCGACTCGATGTAGCGGCCCAGCACGTGTTCCAGCACGGTCTGCGCGTCGGGCTCGTAGAGGTAATCCCAGTCGTGCCCGGCTTCCAGCTTCACGCCGGCATAGGCCGATTCGCCCGCATCCTCGTGCGCCTCCAGCTCGGCCGCCACCAGCGGCAGCGGCAGCAGCGCGTCGATGGTCGGCTTCTGCGTCATGGTGTTGACGAAGTCGCTGTAGGCGAGGAACACGCGATCGAGGCCGTTGGCCGCATAGGCGTCCATCATCACCTTGATCACGCCGACCAGCTGCTCCAGCCGCGGTTTCTCGCCCAGGTGGCTCACCGTGCCGACCAGGTTGACCCCCTTGATGCGGCGGAAGAACGAGATCGCCTTCTGGCCGATCGCCACCACGTCGACCTGGACGCCCTGCTTCTGCCACTCGGCGATCGCCGGCAGCAGGCGGCGGAACAGGTTGGAGTTGAGGCCACCGCACAGGCCGCGATCGGTCGACACCACGATGTAGCCGACCCGGGCCACGCTGTCGCGCTCGACCAGGAACGGATGGCTGAAATCGGTGCTGGCCTGCGCCACGTGCGCGATCACCTTGCGCATCAGCCGCGCATACGGACGCGAGGCCCGCATCAGATCCTGCGCACGACGGATCTTGGCCGCCGAGACCATCTCGAGCGCGCGCGTCACCTTGCGCATGTTCTGCGTGCTCTTGATCTTGGTTTTGATTTCGCGTCCGCTGGCCATGGGTTCTCGCTCGCTTTGCTCACTTCAAGGGAATAGGGAGTAGGGAATCGGGAATAGTGAAAGCCGCGCCATGCTGCTCTTCCTATTCTCTATTCCCCATTCTCGATTCCCGGCTTACCAGCTGCCGGTCTTCTTGTACTCGTCCAGCGAGGTCTTGAAGGTGGCTTCGATGTCGCTGTCCCACGCACCGGTGGCGACGATCTTCTTCATCAGTTCCTCGTGGTTCTGATGCATGAAGGCGTGCAGGCCCTTCTCGAACGCCAGCACCTTGTTCACCGGCAGGTCGTCGAGGTAGCCCTTTTCGGCCGCGTACACCGACAGCGCCAGCTCGGCGATCGACAGCGGCGAGTACTGCTTCTGCTTCATCAATTCGGTGACGCGCTGGCCGCGGTCGAGCTGGGCGCGCGTGGCCGGGTCCAGATCCGAGGCGAACTGCGCGAAGGCGGCCAGTTCGCGGAACTGCGCCAGCGCGAGCTTGACGCCGCCGGAGAGCTTCTTGACGATCTTGGTCTGCGCCGAACCACCCACGCGCGACACCGAGATGCCGGCGTTCACGGCCGGGCGGATGCCGGCGTTGAACAGGTCGGTTTCCAGGAAGATCTGGCCGTCGGTGATCGAAATCACGTTGGTCGGCACGAACGCGGAGACGTCGCCGCCCTGGGTCTCGATGATCGGCAGCGCGGTCAGCGAACCGGTCTTGCCCTTCACTTCGCCGTTGGTGAACTTCTCGACGTAGGCCTCGGACACGCGCGAGGCGCGCTCGAGCAGACGCGAGTGGAGATAGAACACGTCGCCCGGGTACGCCTCGCGACCCGGCGGGCGCTTCAGCAGCAGCGAGATCTGGCGGTAGGCCACGGCCTGCTTGGAGAGGTCGTCGTAGACGATCAGCGCGTCCTGGCCGCGGTCGCGGAAGTACTCGCCCATGGCGCAGCCGGAATAGGGCGCCACGTACTGCAGCGCAGCCGATTCGGACGCCGAGGCGACCACCACGATGGTGTTGGCCAGCGCGCCGTTCTCTTCCAGTTTGCGCACCACGTTGGCGATCGACGAACGCTTCTGGCCGATCGCCACGTAGATGCATTTGATGCCCGAATCGCGCTGGGCGATGATCGCGTCGATGGCCAGCGCGGTCTTGCCGGTCTGGCGGTCGCCGATGATCAGCTCGCGCTGGCCGCGGCCGACCGGGATCATGGCATCGACCGACTTGTAGCCGGTCTGCAGCGGCTGGTCGACCGACTTGCGCCAGATCACGCCCGGCGCGACCTTCTCCACCGGTGCGGTGAGCTTGGCGTTGAGCGGACCCTTGCCGTCGATCGGGTTGCCCAGCGCGTCGACCACGCGGCCGAGCAGCTCCGGGCCGATCGGCACTTCGAGGATGCGGCCGGTGGTCTTGGCGGTGTCGCCCTCGCGCAGGTGCTGGTACTCGCCCAGCACCACCGCGCCGACCGAGTCGCGCTCCAGGTTCAGCGCCAGCGCAAACGCGTTGCCCGGCAGCTCGATCATTTCGCCCTGCATCGCGTCGGCCAGGCCGTGGATGCGCACGATGCCGTCGGACACGCTGATGATCGTGCCCTCGTTGCGTGCCTCGGCGCCGAGCTTGAACTGCTCGATGCGGCTCTTGATCAGTTCGCTGATCTCGGACGGATTCAGTGTGCTGCTGGACATGGGTTCTTATCCTGAAATTTTGTAAACGCGATGCTTTCTTTGAGAGTCCGGCATGGATGCCGGGGTTTGCTCTCCGCGAAATGGATTTCGCGTGAAACTAATTACTCAGCGCGCCGGCCAGCTTGGCCAGCCTGCCGCGCGCGGAGCCGTCGATCACTTCGCTGCCGGTATCGATCACCGCGCCAGCGAGCAACGAGGCATCAACCTGGGTGTCCAATTCGATCTCGCGCTTGAAGCGGCGCTTCAGCGAGGCTCTGAGCTGCTCGGCCTGCGCCGCGTCCAGCGCCATCGCGCTGGTCACCTTGACCAGCAATTGAGACTCGGACTCGCGCTTGAACGTCTCGTACAACTGGGCCACTTCCGGCAGCAACGCCAGGCGGCGCTGCTCGGCCATCTCGGCGAGGAACTGCCCGAACGGCGCGTCGGCAGCGATGCCGGCCGGCAGATGCAGCGCGACGAGTTGCGCCGGCACCACCCGCGGATCGTTGCCGAGACCGGCCACGCGCGGATCGGTCGCGACCGCGGCAGCGAAGGCCAGGGCCTGCGACCAGGCGTCCAGCGAACCGGCTGCATGCGCCACTTCAAACGCGGCGCGGGCGTAAGGACGGGCGAGGGTGATTGCCTGGGCCATCGATCAGATCTCGGCCGCGAGTTGGTCGAGCAGCGCCTTGTGCGTGGAGGCATCCACCTCGCGCTGCACGATCTTGCTGGCGCCGGCCACGGCCAGCGCACCGACCTGCTCGCGCAACTGGTCGCGCGCGCGCTGGGCCATCGAGGCGATGTCGTCCTGGGCCGAAGCCTTCAGGCGGTTGATCTCGCTCACTGCCTCGCCACGGGCCTTCTCGATGATCTGGTTGGCCTGCTGCTGCGCCTTGTCGATGATCTCCGACGCCTGCAGGCGGGCCTGCTTGATCTCGGCCTGCACCTTGGAGTCGGCATCCTTCAGCTCGGCATGCGCGCGCTCGGCCGCATTCAGGCCTTCGGCGATCTTGAGCTGGCGTTCCTCGATGGCCTTGTTGAGATACGGCCAGATGAAGTGCACACAGAACCAGATCAGGATGGCGAACGAAATCATTTCGCCAATCAAGGTCGCGTTGAAATCCATCGCTGCGTTACCTGCAAATACGGGTTGAACCGAACCCGGGCGTCAGGACGCCCGGGTCGAAACGGCGGCGCCGCGCGCCGCCACGTGACTCAGGCGCCAGCGAGCTTGGACAGCAGCGGGTTGGCCACGGCGAAATACATGGCCAGCGCCACGCCGATCAGGAACGCCGCGTCGATCAGGCCGGCCAGCAGGAACATGCGGCCCTGCAGCAGCGGCACCAGTTCCGGCTGACGCGCAGCCGCTTCGAGGAACTTCGAGCCCATGACGCCGATGCCGATACAGGCACCCAGTGCACCGAGGCCGATGATCAGGCCCAGCGCGATGGCGGTGAAGGACTGCACTTGAGCAATTTGAGTGATGAGTTCCACGACGGTCTCCTGAGAAAAGCAAACTTGGGAAAAGCAAAACGGATGAAACGAGGGATTCGACAACAGCCAATCAGTGGTGATCGTGCGCCATCGAGATGTACACGATCGTCAGCACCATGAAGATGAAGGCCTGGATCGAGATGATCAGGATGTGGAAGATGCCCCACACCGTGTAGCCGATGATGCCGGCCCCGTACAGCGCCCAGCCGGCCAGGCCCGCGCCGGCGCTGAACAGGCCGGCGATCAGCATGAACACCAGCTCGCCGGCGTACATGTTGCCGAACAGTCGCATCGCCAGGCTCACCGGCTTGGAGAGCAGCTCGACCACGTTGAGCAGGAAGTTGGGCAGCCACAGGAACGGGCTGGAGCCGAACGGCGCGGTGAACAGCTCGCGCATGTAGCCGCCGGCACCCTTGGCCTTGAAGCTGTAGAAGATGATCAGCACGAACACCGTCAGCGACATCGCGAAGGTCATGTTGATGTCGGCGGTCGGCACGGCGCGGAAGTGGCCGACGCCGAATTTCTCGGTGATCCACGGCAGCAGGTCCACCGGCAGCAGATCCATCGCGTTCATCAGGAACACCCAGACGAACACGGTCAGCGCCAGCGGGCCCAGCACGCGGCGATCGCCGTGGAACACGTCCTTGACCTGGCCATCGACGAATTCGAGGATGATCTCGACGAAGGCCTGGCCCTTGCCCGGCACGCCGGCGGTGGCCTTGCGAGCCTTCAGCCAGAACCACAGGCAGAACAGCACACCGAGCGCCAGCGACACGGTGACCGAGTCGAGATGCACCGCCCAGAAGCCTTCCTTGCTCGCATGCGGAACAAGATGCTGCAGGTGGTGCTGGATGTATTCGGTAAGCCCGCCCGACTCGCTTGCCATGCTTCAACCCTTGAATCTGAACGCCAGCAGATAGACCGCGTAGGCAGCCACCAACCCCGTGATGGCGGCCAGTGGCGGCAACTTGAATTGGAACAGGATCACGACCAGCCCTCCGACGATCACGACCCATTTCAGGAGCATGCCCGCCAGCAGCCGACCCAGCGCCAGACCCGCGCCGCCGATGCCGCTGAACATCCGCGCCGACATCACCGCGGTGCCCAGTGCCACCACCACCGCGCCTGCCGCGGCCGACGCCGCTTCACGACGCCCCAGCGCAAGGAAGGCCCCACCCACCAGCGGAGCCACCGCGAACTGCAGCAGCACGATGCGCAAGGCGAGACGCCGACCCGAGGCCAGGTTGTTGAGCAAGTGACGTCTCCGCGCGGCCCTTGTCAGGCGGCGCCGATCCAGTCACCCGCCACGATCCGAATCCGTAAAAGTATATCAGTGCGCCGATTGCCCGGACAAGCCGCAAACCCGGCGAACTCCCGCGCTGCACGCACAGACGCGTACCTGCCTGGCACCTGCGACGATCCGCCGCAACCGCAGGATCCTGCGCACAAAAGAAGGCCGGACATCCTTGTCCGGCCTTCTCGGGGGTGTTGCAACCGTTGACCGCGCGTTTACTTGGCGGCGGCCTTCTTGCCGGCGACCGGCGCGGCCACCGCGTCGTTCGCCGCCTGGCGCTGCTCCTGCACCAGCGCGTTCAGCGACTCGGCGGTCTTCTGGGTGATCGCCAGCACTTCCTGCGACACCGCCACGGCACGCTCGGCGTTCTCGCGGCTCAGGCTGCTGCCCTTTTCCCACAGGCTGCGCAGGCCGTCGACGTCACGGGTTTCCATCACTTCGGTGACGAACTCGGCGGAGACCTTGGTCTGCTCCTCGAGCGCCTTGAGCTGCAGCTCGGCGACCTTCTCCAGGCCCTTCAGGGCCAGCGAGTGCGCCTTGAACGCGCTGTCGGTGAACTGCTTGGTGAAAGCAAAAAGCTGGTTGTTGAACTGCTGGGTCATGGCGTGCTCCTCGGGTGGAGGTGGGTTAGTGGCAGCCACTCTAGCAAGACCTCTGTTGCGTTGCAACATGAATCTGCGGAAATTGCCAGACCAGTCGGCGAATATTCAGATTAAACGCTTAGTTGCGGAGGCCATTCGGATAACGCAACGCATCAGAAATCGGACCGACTGCAGCTTGCCCCCGACGTGCAGGTCTCGTGCACCACGACCTTGTCCAGCCCCGTCAGGCATGGCTGCAGCCGCCGCCAGATCCACCGCGCGAGCATCTCGCTGGTGGGATTCTCCAACCCTTCGATGTCGTTGAGATAGTGGTGGTCGAGCTGGTCATACAGCGGCTGGAAAGCCGTCTTCAGGTCGGCAAAGTCCATCACCCAGCCCAATTGCGGATCCGGTTCGCCGGAAACGTGGATCTCGACCCGGAACGAGTGCCCGTGGAGCCGCGCGCACTTGTGACCTTCCGGCACGTGCGGCAGGCGGTGGGCTGCTTCGAGCTGAAACACCTTGAAGATGTGCATGGCGACGTCCGCGCGGATGGATACGTCGGCGGGAACAGACACGCACGACACGTTTGGTGGCTATGGGTGGACTCGAACCACCGACCCCAGCATTATGAGTGCTGTGCTCTAACCAGCTGAGCTACATAGCCATCGGGAGGCCGCCGCGGGCCGATCGCCGGCGGGGCGCGGAAGTGTAGTGGGCATGGCGCGTTCGTTCAAGTCGACAGCTTGCCGCTGCTTCGCGGGCTGTGGTTGAATCGGGGCAGGACCGCGCGGCCATTTTGCCGCCGGTTCGCGGGGCCAAGCCCCGGGAGGCGACGCATGATTGATGTAGATGGCTACCGTCCGAACGTGGGGATCGTGCTGCTCAATGCAGACGGCCAGCTGTTCTGGGCGCGCCGGGTCAATCGTGACGGCTGGCAGTTCCCGCAGGGTGGCATGCGCACCGACGAAACCCCGCTGGAGGCGATGTACCGCGAGCTGGAAGAGGAAACCGGCCTGGCGGCGCATCACGTGGAAGTGATCACCGCCACCCACGGCTGGCTGCGCTACCGGCTCCCGGAGCGCTACGTGCGCCGGCACCAGCGGCCGACCTGCATCGGGCAGAAACAGGTGTGGTTCCTGCTCAAGCTGGTCGGCGGCGAGGAGGCATTGAAGCTCGACGCCAACGAGAAGCCGGAGTTCGACATCTGGCGCTGGGTGGATTTCTGGTACCCGGCCGCGCACGTGGTGAACTTCAAGCGCGACGTGTATGCACGCGCGCTGCGCCATTTCGCGCCGCTGGTGGAGGAGTTGTTCGGCGTGGAAATCGGCACCACGCCGCCCCGTGGCGAGGCCGACGCCCCGGTCGGCGGTCCAGGCACGGGTCGCGCCGCGGCCTGAGCGGCCGAACCTCTCCGCGTGTAGCGGTTCCCTGACGAACAACAGCGGGACTGAACGCCCGACAGCTCGCGAGCCGGGTTGTTGACAATCGTTCGCATTCGCGTTCTCATACGCGCCATGTACGTTTGCCTGTGCAACGCCGTCACCGATCACGACATCCGCCGCGAGGCGGCCGATGGCGTGCAGACCTTTGCCGAATTGCAGGCCCGCACCGGGTGTTCCGACTGTTGCGGCTGCTGCGGCGACGAAGCCCGCGCCACCTTCGAGCAGGCCCGCCAGCAGGTGCTCTGCCCGCTTCCGCTCGTCGCCGCCTGAGCCGACCTCGGGCTTCGCGCCCGGCGACAAACCATTGGCATTCTCATTTCCTCCCGACCGTCGCGGAGTTTGTATAGTCCGTGGGTCCGTCGCGAGGGAGGAAAGGCCATGAAGGGTGACGCCAAGGTCATCGAGTTTCTCAACAAGGTGCTCTACAACGAGCTGACCGCGATCAACCAGTATTTCCTGCACGCCCGCATGTACAGGAACTGGGGCTACACCGAGCTGGCCGAGCACGAATACAAGGAGTCGATAGACGAGATGAAGCACGCCGATCGGCTGATCGAGCGCATCCTGTTCCTCGACGGTCTGCCCAACCTGCAGCGACTGGGCAAGCTGCGCATCGGCGAGCATCCGGTGGAAGCATTGCAAGGCGACCTGGACCTGGAACTGGCGGCCACCGTCGACCTGCGCGAAGCGATCGCCTACAGCGAAGGCATCGCCGACTACATCAGCCGTGATCTGTTCAAGCACATCCTGCACGACGAGGAAGAGCACATCGACTGGCTGGAAACCCAGTTCAACCTGATCAAGGACATCGGCGCGGAACGCTATTTGCAAAGCAAGATGCAGAGCTGAAGCCGGTCACGGAGCGCGCACGCCGCCACGGTGGGTCTGCGCGGGCGTGCGTCCGTTCCTTGACGCTTTCGTCACGCCCGGGCTATACCTCGGGTTTTCCGGAACCGTCCTCCCCATGGGTTCACGACCACCCCCGCGCCTCGTGGTGCGCAGGCATGACGACGTCAGCCATCGCTGGCGCCGCCTGTGGTGGGGTCTGGCATGGTTGGCCAGCCTGCTGGCGGTGGGCGCGGCGGTGCACCTGCTGGGTGGACACGGCACGCCGGCCGTGCCCAATCCCAGGCAGCAGCGCGCGCTGCTGGCCGAGGTCGATGCGCTCAAGCAGCAGGTGGCGAACCTGCAACGCGCCGGCCAGGTCAACGAGGTGGCTACCAGCGCCTTGCGCGGCACCTTGGCGCAGCGCGAAAAGGAATTGAGCGCGCTTCGTTCGGACCTCGGGTTCTATTCGCGCCTGGTCGCCGGCAACGGCCAGCGCCAGGGCCTCAAGCTGCAGGAGGTGAAGCTGCAACCCATCACCGGTTCGCGCGGTTGGACGCTGATCCTCAGCCTCACCCAGAACGCCAAGCGCGGCGACGAAATCAGCGGCCACGTCGTGGTCAGCGTGGAGGGCATGCGCAAGGACAAGGTCGTCACGCTCGACTGGTCCGCACTCGGCGACGGCGCGCAGAAGGACGGCCTGCCGTTTCGCTTCACCTATTTCCAGCAGTTGCAGGGCACCATCGTGCTGCCCGCGGATTTCCGGCCGACGCGGCTGCGCATCCGCGTCGATCCGGCCAGCGGCGAGCATTTCAACCGCACCGTGGCGTGGAGCGCCGCCCTGTCCGGCAACATCACCACCGCCGAGGGAGACCGAGATGCTCAACCGTAGACGCAGCGACCGCAACCGCGGCAGTTCCGAAACCAGCCTGATCGCCCGCGGCACGGTGATTCGCGGCGATTTGCGCTTCAGCGGCGCCTTGCACCTGGACGGGCGCATCGAGGGCACCGTGCTGGCCGAAGGCGACGACGCCATGTTCACCCTCAGCGAGCACGGCGAGGTGCAAGGCGAGGTGCGCGTGCCGCAGGCGGTGATCAACGGACACATCACTGGCGACGTGCATGTCAGCGTGCGGCTTGAGCTGGCGCCGCTGGCGCGCATCGATGGCGACCTGCGCTACCACACGCTGGAAATGGCCGCCGGCGCCCAGGTCAACGGGCGCATGGCTCGCCAGGCCGAACCGGCGCAGCGCGCGCTGGCGGCGCCGGAAGCCGACGCCACCGGCAGCGACGAGGAAGCCTTGCCGGCCTGACGCGGTATGCTTGCGTCTGTCCGCCTCCATCCCCATTCAGATCGCCATGGAAACCATCGTCGCCATCCCCGATTACCGCAGCGGCGGAGCCCCGCTGGAATTCACCGCGGCCGCCGCGCACAAGGTGCATGAGCTGATTGCCGAGGAAGGTAATCCGGAACTCAAGCTGCGCGTGTACATCTCCGGCGGCGGCTGTTCCGGTTTCCAGTACGGTTTCACCTTCGACGAGGCCCAGGCCGAGGACGACCTGGCGGTCGAGCGCGAGGGCGTCACCCTGCTGTGCGATCCGCTGTCGCTGCAATACCTCACCGGCGCACAGATCGACTACGCCGAAAACCTCAGCGGCGCGCAGTTCGTGATCAGCAATCCGAACGCGAAGACCACCTGCGGCTGCGGCTCCTCCTTCACCGCCTGACGCCCTCGCCATGGATCAGGCCAGGCTGCCGCGCCCCAACACCTTCGCCGGCCTGAGCCTGGTGCTCGATCGCATGGCCGAGCATCGCGACGAGGCGACGTGGGTGGCCGCGCAGGCCCACGCGGACGCCGCACGCTACCTGCTGCTGGATGCCACCGGCGAGGCCTACCTCCGCCGCGACGGCGACGCGCTGCGCTGGCTCACCGCCACCGAGCGCACGCAATGGCTGGCCGACACGCGCGCCACCTTGCTCGGCATCGCGCACAAGCGGCCACGCTTCCTGCTGGTGGTGGACGATCACGGGCAGGCGCAGGCGCTGGAGGCCGCGCTCGATGCGCGCCGGATGAGCCTGCGCGGCGCCGGGTTGCTGCTGGCGGCGGACGAGGCCGGCTTGTTCGCCTACGCCAAGGGATTGTCGCACTGGCAACGCGAGACGCGGTTCTGCGCGTACTGCGGCGGGCCGTTGCAACTGGTGGCCTCCGGGCATCGCGCGCAATGCCGCAACGCGGATTGCGCGCGCCTGCATTTCCCGCGCACCGATGCGGCGGTGATCATGCTGGTGGAACACGATGGCGCCTGCCTGCTCGGCCGCCAGCCGGGCTGGCCGCCGCACCGCTATTCCACCCTGGCCGGCTTCGTCGAGCCGGGCGAGGCGCTGGAAGACGCGGTACGCCGCGAGGTGGCCGAGGAGTCGGGCGTGATCGTGGACGAGGTGCACTACCACTCCTCGCAGCCGTGGCCGATGCCGGCATCGCTGATGGTCGGCTTCATCGCCACCGCGGTGTCGCGCGAGATCCGCATGCGCGACCTGGAACTGGAAGACGCGCGCTGGTTCACGCCGAAGCAGATCGTCGACGGCATCGCCGACGGCAGCTTCCTGCCGTCCACGCGCTTGTCGGTGTCCAACCGGTTGCTGGCGCACTGGCTGCAGACACGCGCGGGACTCGACCTGGACGCGCTGACCGCGGTCACCTCGGCCGCCTGATCCGCCGGCACGTCCGGCCGGATGCCCGTCAGCGAGCCGTGGACGCGCTCGTTACAATGCGGCCATCGTCCGGGAGTTCGTCGCCATGGCCATCCGTCTGCTTGTCGCCCTGATTGCCCTGGGCTTGCTGCATGTCGCGCCACAGCTGGCCAGCTGGCGCCGTGACGGCCTGTTCCGGCGCTGGGTGGCGCAGCTGTCCGATACCAGCGGCGCCGGCCGCGTGCTGCTGGCGCTGGCGCCGCCAGTGCTGCTGTGCGCGCTGCTGGCCTGGCTGTTCGGCCACACCGTGCTGGGCGAGTTGCTGCCGCTGCTGTTCGCCGTGGTGGTGCTGATCTACTGCTTCGGTCCGCGCGAGTTCGAGCGCGACCTGGAGGACATCCTGGCCGCGCCCGACAGCGTCAGCCGCGAGGCCGCGGCGCAGCGTCTCTCCGACGACGGCCGCCCGGTGCGCTGGCACGCGCCGGCACTGGGCGAGGCGATCGTCTACGCCGCCTTGCGCCGGCGCTTCGCCGTGCTGCTCTGGTTCTTCCTGCTCGGCCCGGTCGGTGCGCTGCTGTACCGACTGGCGCAGACGCTGGGACGTGACGACTCGCTGGCGCTCGACGGCGACAGCCAGCATGTCGCCCGCTACCTGGCCAACGCGCTGGACTGGCTGCCGGCGCAGGTGCTGACCTTCACCCTGGCCGTGGTCGGCCACTGGGATGCGGTCATCGGAGCATGGCGACGCTGGCACACCCAGGCCGCGCCCACCAGCTGGTACCAGCGCGGCCCGGGCTTCCTCGGCGCCGCGGCGCAAGCCGACGTGCGCATCGACATCGAGGCCGGCGACGGCTATGCCGAGGAACACAGCGATCCGCTGGACGAACTGCGCCGCCTGCGCAGTGCCCTGCTGCGCGCACTGCTGGCATGGCTCAGCGTGGTGGCCTTGCTGGTGATCGGCAGCTGGATGCGTTGAAGTCGACGCTCAGGCAAGTTGCCCGCGCAACTCGCGAACCCTGGCTTCCAGCGATGCGGCGCTGGCCGCCTGCGGCGGCACCGACGCGTCGACGACCAGTTCCACGCGCGCCCGGAAGCGTCGCGGCAGGCGCATGCGCCCCAACCGGGTGTCGCGCCGGCTCCACACGCTGCCCCACAACCCGCGCAGCGCCAGCGGCACCACCGGCACCGGACGGCGGGCCAGGATCTTTTCCAGCCCCGGCCGGAACGGCGCGATCTCGCCGTCGGCGGTCAATCCGCCCTCGGGGAAGATGCACACCAGCTCGCCCTCGGCCAATGCAGCGTCGATCGCGTCGTACGCCTGCTGCAGCACGGCCGGGTTTTCCTTGTGGCCGGCGATCGGAATGGCCTTGGCGGTACGGAACACGAACCGCAGCAGCGGCACGTTGAAGATCCGGTAATACATCACGAAGCGCGCCGGTCGGCGCAGGTTGGCCATCAGCAGCAGCGCGTCCATGAAGCTGACGTGGTTGCACACCAGCAACGCCGGACCCTCCTCGGGAAGGTGCTGCATGCCGTCCACGCGCACGCGATAAAGCGTATTCACCAGCACCCAGGTGATGAAGCGCATCAGGAACTCGGGCACCAGGGTGAAGATGTACACCGCCACCAGCACGTTGAGCAGGGCGGCGAGCAGGAAGATGGTGGCCGCGTCCATGCCCAGCCGACCCAGCACCAGCCCGAACCCCGCGGCAAGCACGATCAGCAAGGCATTGATGATGTTGTTCCCGGCGATCACCCGCGACAGCCGCTCGCGCGGCGTGCGCGACTGCACGAAGGCGAACAGCGGCACCACGTAGAAACCGGCGAATGCACCGATGGCGGTGAGGTCGAGCACGACGCGCCAGCTGCCGGTACCGTGCAGGAACGCCAGCCAGTCCAGGCCGCGCGTGGCCGCAAGCCCGTGCCGGGCCAGGTACAGGTCGACGCCGAACGCGGTGAGGCCGAACGCGCCCAGCGGCACCAGGCCGATTTCCACCCGCTTGCCGGACAGCTTCTCGCACAAGAGCGCACCAACGCCGGTGCCGATGGAGAACAGGGTGAGCACCAGCGTGTTGACCGAGCCGTCGCCGCCCAGCGTCTCGCGCGTATAGATCGGCAACTGCGCGATCAGCACGGTGCCGAAGAACCAGAACCAGGAGATGCCCAGCACCGCGTTGAACACCGCGCGATCGGCACGGGTGATGCCCAGCACACGCGCGGTTTCGCTGAACGGGTTCCAGTTGAACTTCAAATCAGGCGCGGTCGCCGGCGCGGCCGGAATGCGCCGGCTGGCCAGGTAACCGGCCACCGCCACCGCGATGGTCGCGCCGGAGGCCAGCAGGGGACCGGCGCCGGCCACCAGCATCAGCGAGTTGCCGGCGATCATGCCCACCAGCATCGCCATCTGAGTGCCCATCTCGACCAGACCGTTGCCGCCGACCAGTTCCTCGTTCTTCAGCGCCTGCGGCAGGATCGCGTACTTGATCGGCCCGAACATGGTCGAGTGCATGCCCATCATGAACAGCACCACCAGCAGCAGCAAGGTGTGGTGGGTGTAGAAGCCGTACGCAGCCAGCACCATCGCCGCGATCTCGAACAGCTTCACGTAGCGGATGATGCGGCTCTTCTCGTACTTCTCCGCCAGCTGGCCGGCAGTGGCGGAAAACAGGAAGAACGGGATGATGAACAGAGCCGGCGCCAGGTTGGTGTAGATCCCCACAGTGCGGTCGTCCAGCCCCATCTGGAACGCCACCAACATCACCAGTGCATTGCGGAATGCATTGTCGTTGAAGGCGCCCAGCGCCTGAGTCCAGAAGAACGGCGCGAAACGCCGCTTGCCGAGCAATCCGAATTGGCTCATGCCTTGTCCTGTGATGGGTCCCCGGCGCCACCACGGCCGGCGGCGACCGGGCGACGGTAGCAGCTGTGGCGCACCGGACGAAAGATCGACACGGCATGAAACTCCCCGCCATTCACGCGGTCGCAACTTGGTTGCCGGCTCCGGCTCCGGCTCCGGTTCGGGGTCGATGGCTTGGCACGGCACCGGCGGCGGGCGCAAAATGCTGCGTGGACGACCCGGCTTCCGGCCGCGGCGATCGTCTCCTGAATACCTTGCGCCCCGGTGCAGTCTCCCACCCTACCGACATGGCCATTCCCATGAGCAAGTCCTCTCCCCAGGTTTCCGGCGGCACCTTCGCCGACCGCATCCGGCTGCTGATCCAGCGAGTCGGCAGCGCCACCGAGATCGCCCGCATGTGCGGCTTCTCCGAGGGCGTGGTGCGCAGCTGGCGCGACGGCAACACCGATCCCTCGCGCGCACGCTGCGTCACCTTGGCGCGCACGCTGGGCATCTCGCTGGTATGGCTGGTGGCCGGCGAGGGCAGCATCCAGATCGACCCGACGCTGACCACGCAGGATGACCAGCACAGCAGCCAGATCGTGCGCACCCAGCGCGTCCACACCAAATCCGCGGCGGTCACTCGTTTGCCGCTGTCGGCGCACATGCAGGGGTTGGACCCCCAGCGTCTGAACACGGCGATGCAGATGCTGCAATCGGAACTGGATCTGGCCGGCAGCGGGCTGGGCCTGGCCGAGAACACCGACCTGCTCACCGAGCTGTACGAAATCCTCGGCCCGGGCGGCGTCAATGTGGACGCCAGTGCAATGATGGCGTTCAACCGCCACCTCGCGCAGCGCCTGCGCGACGGTCGCCTGGCCGCCGCCACCACGGCCTGAGGCCCGGACCCGGACCCGGACCCGGACACCGGACACCGGACCCGCGGCCCGGTGTCAGAGCAGGGCGATGTCCGCCACCGTGCTGAACTGGCTCTTCAACTGGTTCAGCAGCGCCAGTCGATTCGCCCTCACGGCGGGGTCCTCGGCATTCACCAGCACGCTGTCGAAGAACGCGTCCACCGGCGCCTGCAGCTGCGCCAGGCGGGCCAGCACGGCGGCGTAGTCGCCGGCGGCTTCTGCCGCCGCGCTGTCCTGTCGCGCGGCAGCCAGCGCGTCGGCCAGTTCGCGCTCCGCATCGGCCTCGAAACAGGCTGGGTCGACTGCCCGCCCGAGCAGCGGCGCGCCAGCTTCCTCGGCCTGCTTGCGCAGGATGTTGGCGACGCGCTTGTTGGCCGCGGCCAGGCTCGCCGCCTCGGGCCGGCGGCCAAACTCCACCACGGCGCGCAGGCGCCGGTCGAAATCGGCCACGCTGGCCGGCTGCACCGCCATCACGGCCTCGAAGGCGCCGTGTTCGAAGCCCTGCTCGGCGTAGTAGCTGCGCATCCGCTCGTGCACGAAGTCGAGCAGGTCCTCCAGCAGGATCGCGCGCCGCGCACCCGCCTGCAGCGCCGGCGGCTTGCCGTCCTTGCCCGGCTTGAGACCCGCCGCGAGGGCGCCGTCGGGCAGCTGTTCCAGCGCCTCGATGAAGCTGGCGCGCAGATCCAGTTCCAGGCCGCCCTCGATCAGCGTGCGGGCCAGGCCCAGCGCCGCGCGGCGCAACGCGAAGGGATCCTTGTTGCCGCCGGGTTTCATGCCGATGGCGAAAATGCCGGCCAGGGTATCGAGCCGCTCGGCCACCGCCAGCACCTGGCCCAGCCGGTCCGCGGCAATGCGGTCGCCGCCGAAGCGCGGGCGGTAGTGGCTGTCCAGCGCCTCGGCCACCTCCGCCGGCTCACCGTCGTGCGCGGCGTAGTAGCGCCCCATCACGCCCTGCAACTCGGGGAATTCGCCGACCATGCGGGTCAGCAGGTCGCACTTGGCCAGGCTGGCCGCGCGCGTCGCCAGCGCCGCGTCGACGCCGACCCGGTTGGCCACCACCCGCGCCAGTTCGGCCACGCGCACGCTCTTGTCCCACTGGCTGCCCAGCGCCTGCTGGTAGGTGACGTTTTTCAGCTGCTCCTGGTAGCTGGCCAGCGGCG